>MPLT02039331.1_pt1 | contig 15866 bp, 6 predicted proteins | sample 1617391 | NCBI WGS metagenome assembly MPLT02 (sample SAMN05944800, study PRJNA350692) | marine metagenome | biome: marine; feature: ODZ; material: water; isolation source: 70 m water sample filtered on 0.2 um supor filter | place: Pacific Ocean | collected 2012-04-08 | depth 70m m
AAGTTTTCGTGAGTTACTTTTTCAAGTTATTTTATCTATTACTTATTATTACCCCTCTAGAGGGATCTGGGATGAATAAGCCGGTTTTCAAACCAAAAACCCGTTTTAGTGTGATTAGCGAAAATGACCGTGACCTCCACCGGTAGCGGAATGATCCCTCCGGGCGAGCAAGCAGCCCGTTGAGCCTTTGGATACGTGCAGCCTAGACACTCCACGAGATCGCGATGGCCATGATTCCTATCGATCTCTGACCCGCGTGCTTTTGTCAAACTTCCTCAGCTCGGAATTATTGTAGTCTGAATGTAATACTCGGCTCTCCAAGACCAGACCTTCTTAGGTTGATGATACCAATCATTCTTTCCAATAGTTCACTATTCATCCAGTTGATGTGCTTGCGCAGTCAAGTGGGGTTTTGAAAAGCAGTTGTAATTGCAGATTCCTGTTGAATGAACGACCTTACTGCGTCCAAACCCATACCGTTTACAAAGCTTGCGCTAATTAAACGATTCCGCGTGGTCGATCCTGATGAGATGGATGACGAAGAGAATTTGCATATAAATGATGACGATGAGATGATGAGTTCTGTGTAGAGACGAGAGTTCGGAACACATGCCTATATCTGTCGAGTCATCTCAGATCATCTGGACTAGTCACTAGTCACTGCAGCAGCAGCCTAGAACTTGAAGATGGTACCTGGATTTCGGTTTGGGTTCCCAATCACGGTGCGTCGTCTATTTGTTGTGGAGCACTTGTAGTGACGCAAGACTAGCCGCATTTTCATTGCAGTCAAGCCCTTAGACGCAGAAGTCATCACATAGTACTAGAAGATTATGAGTCATGCTTTGGTGGCGCTTGGGCTAGATAAGGAGCCAAAAAAGTTCCACACGCAGATGCACGAGTCGATGCCGATGGAAACAAGTTGACGCTCATCTGGGGACCACTGAACGGAACTTACGACAGCAGAGTGGGCCCAGCCGTCAGCAATGCACTTTGGTGGGGCTGTTGCTAACACGTTGAGCTCAAACACAGTCACCATTTCGTCACGGCAGAGAGCAAAGTATTTTCCTGATGGGGAAACAGCAACGCATGTGACGGACTGGCCATGAATATTAATGGAAAGAACAGGCTCAGGCGCATCGCAGTCCCAGAAGAGAACACGTCCACTGGCATCGCAAGTGACTAATTCTTGCTCGCTGTCAATGCGCTGTGTCAGACCAGTGAAAGCGCCCTCACGCATCATATGACCAACTGTGCGTTTCCCTTCGGAAATATCATGTGTGAACGCAGCACAATCGGAACCGGCGCTATGAAATAAATGCGGATTGATAGCATCAATAAGTAGGCCAGTGACTCCCTTGAGATGCTCAGCAAACTGCATCATCATCTCACGTGTGCTCAGGTTCCAGACACGTACTGAACCGTCAAGGGAACCTGTGACAAGATAGGCAAGCTTGGTCTCAACCCAGCATGTTATTGCCGAGACAGGTTTACGATGAGCTGTTGGAATAGTCCATTCAAGGTCACCACTCCCTGAATTGAAGCACCTTACATGGCAGTCGCCATAGCCAACAATGACAGCAACATCGGCTACCCAGCATAGGCATCGCGCGCCACCGCCAAACTTTGCATCACGTTGAACTGAGTTTGGTGCTGACTCGGTTAGCCGCTTAGTTGTTGCTATTGCGGAGTAGTCTGAGAGGTCCCATATGATGACCTCGCCATCAGCAGCAGCCGTTGCAAAGACGTCAGGGCGCACGCCGAAGGCGAGAGCAGTTGGCTTCTCGACGTGCGATACTGTCAACAACACCCCTGGCAGTGCAAGATTGTCCGCAAGTAAGCGATATGTTTGACCATTACTTGTGCCTGCGAGCAATTCGGCACCTCCATCGACACAAGACAGGGCAATAATGGGACCGTCAAGTTGCGCCTGCGAGTGAAGCTTCCAGCGCATATCGTAACCGGTGATCTTGCGCACAATGCCATCGCCACCACCCGCAAAGACAGCAGGTCGGTCAACACCATGTGTCACGGGCGCTAAGACCATAGCAAGCATACCCCCTGAGCACACCGGCACAGATGCACGGTATGCGCCACCTGGGCGTGTTGTGTCTAGTCGGGCCTCGCCCCTTGACCCTGCAAGGCGCAAAACAAGAAGATCACCCTCCATGGTGCCAGCTAGCAAGTACTTTGCGGGCTCCTCTTCAGGGGCCTCCGCCGCGTATGTTGCCAGCGTCGAGCACCGATAGTTCCGAGCCATGCCTGCAGCCGGCATGACCACAGGCACTGTAGCTAACTGCCACTGCTGGCGTGTTGCATCGAAAGAGAGCTCGCCATGATATACTTCGGCAATGCCACGCATAGCGGTTGCGAGACGATAGACGCGGCGGCGGCCGCAGTCACGCGCACCAACCCACTGGAAGAGACTGAGCTGCTTGATGTACCGCTTGCCAAAAACAACCTCACCTGAGGCAGTATCCCAGATGTACAACACACAGTCTTCTCCAGCCGCCGCCAGGAAACGCATATCGTCCGAAAATTCCAAAATTACAACACGCTGCGTGAGACCACGTAGCCTGAAGGCTACAGTTTGTGTCAAAGTGTCCCAAATAACGACAAGTGCAGCGTAGCCTGGGACGCGCGTCGACCCGAGCTGGCCAGAGGCTAATAAACTTCCGTCCCGCGACGTAGCGAGCGCCGAAATTGGCTCGTCGTGTGCTCGAAGGAGCTTTTGTTTGTGTGGGTCAGTTAGATCACCAATGACAGCAATTGATCCCATTGCTTTGAAAAAATTGCTCCCGCCCCCGGGCAACGCTAGGAATGTCCGGGGTGAGTTGCCAGTGTACCCTATCACATGCTCAAGGTCCAGTGGACCCTCGCCGACCTCTCCTGCTCCCCTGTTGTTAACCTTGATACATTTTTCATACACGTCATCAGAGCCCCCCGCCGCCTCTTCTAGTCGTGCTTCGTGCATCTGTTTATGTACGACGAGACAATTGCGTTAACTCCCAGGCATACGGTACCTGCTACGACGATTTGCTTTGGTTTCAATTTTCACTTCAATTATATCTGGAATACCTGGATAGAGAAGGCATAGTGAACACGGTAGCCATGGCTTGCAGCGGCCTGTACGCTGAGGGTAGAGCTGCGGCCACTGGCGCCAAGCCGTGACACGTTCTGTGCTCAGCCTGAGCGCCATCGCGTACCCAACTGCCACGGGATGGTGCGCGGGAAAGCCAGCGCACGTTGTGTTGGCAGTTGGGCACGTGATGCGGCCAAGAAAAGCTGGCCTGAAGTTCGGCCGTTCGATGCGCCCCGTGAGGCTCCCCGCAAAAAATTTTCGCCGAGCCGAGGCTGCTCGAGAAGGTACTGAAGCCAGTGGAACGCGCAGGGGCAGCTATCTGCGCCAATTCCGTCGCTGAGATCATGCGCGTGTGGACATAGCCTTAACGTAGTCGTTGAGCAGCGTCATCGCGCCGCGAGGCAGCGAACCGCGCTGCGAAATGAGCCGGGTTCGGTTTTTACGCCCTACCTAGGGGGCCACCGGGGCCCGCCGGCCACCTAGGGCTAGGCGGTCCCGCTCCCCCTGGACCCACCCGTCGGGCTAGGACCGAGTAAGGTGGTCGCATGGAAGGGCTACTAAATATACTGCCAGTGGTAGGCGTCTCCCCCCTTTTTACTAGATATCCCATCTTCGAGCTCTAAACGCGCGTACTCACCACATCAGGCATCAGGCTGTAGAGTTAAGACAAAGCTAAAGATAAATCAATAACTCGACGCTGCCTCCTGAGCTCCGAGTCGCGCGGGTCGCGGTACAACTGTGCGCTTAGACCCGCCAAACTTTTGCGTGTCGCGTGTCGTGAAATAGTGGGCGGAACACGCGACGAGGAGACGCCGTTTGGGCTTACCATACGAGCACATTTGGCTGCACTAAAGATAAATCAACTAGCGATGAGCCGGGCCTAGCTCGCGGGTTTCCAGCTGCCTCCCGTCCGCCATACAGTCGGCTCAGGGGCTTAGAAAGCTACATTCTTGTCTGGCTCCGCTCATGCTAATCGCCGACGGTTTTTGATGAAGCTGGGATCGAGGTCAGCTTCACCGTTCTATACTTTGCGAAACAAACTCTTAATTCATGAAGACGCAGATTTGCAGCCATTGGAAGGCCAGGAAGCTTCTGTATTTTGGGAAGATCTTCAAAGGGAGACCAGCTCGCGGAAACGCATATATGGTATTGCAAACGCGCACAGGATCGAACGCGAGCTTGTGGAACGCTTTGGTGTTTTCAAAGCATTTGTGGCACATCCATATTCGTAAGGTGGCGACGTCGTTCTTTTTCTTCTATTATCCATTAAAATTCATTATGATTATACAGGCGGAGATTGGTGCAGTGCACAGAGTCCGTGCTCAAGGACCAACTAATAGGGGATCCGATCCTGCCTCAGCATACCTGCCTGGTATTGCTATTCATGGCTTATCGGGGTAAAATGCCGATAATTAAATTTGTTTTACTGGCATGCCTGTTGTTTGCAGTACATCCAGTGTTGATACTCACAGGCCTGGTAATGCTTCAGTGCCTGCACAGACAAATGAAGGCACCAAAAGGCAAGTTTACTCGTGGATCCTTATCCAAGGTCTCAACAATTGATGCAGTAGTCTATGGCGGTGGATTGAGGGGCCTTTACACTGCCGCACTGCTGGCACGTGCAGGGGGGAAGGTGACAGTGCTAATACCACAGTCCCGTTGTGAAGGTGGGGCCACTGCTTGTCTGGATGGTGCTCCATGCGATTTTATTCTGGATCGATGCGAATTTGGACAGGTGTCGCGCTATGAGACGCTGCTCTCAGTGTGTTTGCATGCAAGTAAGCCAGTGATTTTCGAGCCTATCGGTGATCAACGGACGGGTTGGGCACACGGAGTCCTCGTTGTTGGTGATCACTGTCATCCTGTTCCGCTGCGCAGTGGTGCAAAGGCATGGGTTAATGACCTCTCTCGCGCATCTGGCGCCGACAGACGCATGCTGACAATTGCGCTAACACAGGCCATTGCGGTGTATAATGAATTGCTCCCTTTTGTGCTAACCAAGATACCCTACAGCGCCACCCTTCTATGCTGGCTTGGAGTAGGTTGCCAGCGAAACGAGACAATACCCGGCTTCACCGCTGCTGCGTGTATAACAGTTTCTGAGGCTGCCAGTCACATCACGCACATCACCAATAATTCTTCATCACCCACAAATAGTCATTTTGTGCGCTCCTGCACAGTCTATGGCCTCCTCAGAGAAGAACATGCTCCAATATGCGAAGTATCGTTCGCGGCCTGGTCTGCATCTGTAGTCCATGGAATCAACGGATATCATATTCCCAAAGGAGGAATCTCTCAGCTCTGTGCCTCCCTCCAAGCTACCGTTCAAGCAAATGGCGGCCAGGTCCTAACCAATGCATGCGTTCGCGCTATCAGACCTCGAGACCATTCACGCAACTTGATCCACATCGCCTCGACTATAGGAGAATTCACCGCAGATAAGCTAGTGCTTGCTGTGGATGCTATAGAGTGCTTTCGGCTTATTGACCGCACCAAAGATGTTGCCGGAATCTGTCCTCGAAGAAACAGCAAGACCGTGTCACCGTCCAACCTAAAAGGGCCCAGCATCCGTCAGGTTGTGCGAACCCTAATTGCTTTTCCTGGGACTTGTAAGGATCTTGATGCTCCCAAAGATTTGCCCATCTTCTGGCGAAAGCAAAGTGCAACCTGCAATGACCCTAAGGTCCTAGATTGCAAGACAATTACCCTCCGGGACTCGCCAAATGGTGTCGCTTCTTGTGTTGTGGAGGGCCCCGTATCGTCGCTGTGGGTCAATGCCTTTGGTGGAAATGATACTGCCACGGATACTCGTAACAGACTCCACAATGACATCCTCAGTACAATTGCTCACCTCTTCCCTCTCACTCGAGGCAGAGCCTTGTACATCAATACATTGGCGCCGTCACCACGAGGCTTCTCTCACACCCCAGCAAGATACTTGGTCGGAAAGGATGCGTTGGGACCCGTCATTAATGGGCTGAGTGACATTTTCCTTGCGCTCGATGACTTTGCTGTATCGAACTCTGCTGGATCCGTGATAGCGGGGTATCTAGCCGCCCATACAGCGCTTGGCTACACAAGAGCCGCAATAATATCCCAGCTTAATCAGGACCTAATCTAGAGGAATTTTCGATTGAAACATACCACCATTGCCTTTTTGGGGGAGGAAGATGACTCCTGACGCTGACAGCGTCACAATCAATACATTTATTCCCTGAAAATTACCCCAAAGGCTGTCATACGATGGCAACAGTGTCACCTGCGGCTCTGATACTACTATCAGGGAGGTTCATATGGCAGGTGACGACTCAAAAAACAACATTTCGCTTGGGGTCTGAGTCATGCCAGCCACTATTTTGCGGTGCCGGTTGGCGGTTGACTTGAAATCGTGCTTCAAGTTCACTATCCAAAGAGCGAAAATTATAGTGCCAGCGGCCAGGCCCGGGCGTCCTTGGCGCGGCTGCCGGGCAGCGCTGTGGAGTTAAATGATTCCTGCCCCCACCACCGCCACGGACCAAGGTTACGGTAGCGTCAGCATGACTACCACGGCGGTGAGTCGGTGAGCCAGTGTATTACTTGTGCACTACGCCGTCTACGGTACTTAGTATACATACCTCAATTTGCGCCAGGGTGGCAATCGAGAAAAAAAAGTTACCGGTCTCTCCCGGCTACTTCGCCTCGGATTACCTGTAGGATTACCACCCTGATTTGCGCTGGCCCGGGGGCATGCTTCTAACTGGATTTGTAGTAGATAACTTGAACCTATAATTAACCCATGATTACTTACAAGTATAAGGATTTTGCATACTTTTTGTCCGGTCCTGAGTCCTGACTGATAAAACATACTCAGGCTCAGGCTAGTAATAACTTGAAGACCATTAAAAATCCGACCGTGACTCCGAGGCTCGGTCACGGTATTCAGTTCTTGAGCTTGAAATCCGAGATAAACTTTGAAAGCCGCCCCCCCCGGGCCTTTTTCGCCAATTATGAATGCTGCTAAAATCTCATGAAAACTTAAAAATCATGATCGTCGATACTTCGTCCGTTGGAGAAACCGTGACAGTATGGACGAAACATATAAATCTAGTTCAAGTTCCCGGCGGGCCCCGCCTCGGGCTAATGGCGTGGCACTATTTCATACGTTTCGTGGGATCCGATTCAGAGCGAAGTCGCCACGGCAACGCAGGGCGATGTTGGCGTAGCCCCCGCCGACCGAGTGAGGGATGGTGGCGACGTAGAGCGAAGCTTAAGCGACCTGGCTCGCGTGCCACGCAGGACCCTGGAGGCCCTAGTCGCGTCACCGACGTGGCCACGATGGTTATTATCAGTACCGCGTCACGGTGGGGCCACTGCAACGAGTTTCGGCCTAAACTTGAATGGGGCTTTGACGACCACGAGAATGGGACTTGGCGGCGGAGAATAGTGAATATGATTAGGGCGTCATAGGCCACTGGCAGTCTAAGCCTGCATGTGAACCGGGCAGGGGGCGATATCGCAGTTGCAGCGTATAGCCGCGATGTTGCAATGTGTGGCCCCCATGCGGGTATTATCCTAATCGCGATTTTGGGGCGCTAGCACTTTGGGGTAGACTCGAAAGTGAACCCAGCAAATAGGGGTGGGGCTCCACGCCGGGGCGTGGTCGTCCGGTGGGCGGCCAGCCTGAGACTCTGAGTCAACCGGGCCGTCACGGTCACGGTCACGGTGACCGTGACCGTGACTGGGCACTGCCACTGGCAGTGGCAGCCGGCTCCCGGGCCGGACCGTGTAGCGCTGGCCACTGGCACGGCCTCAATTTGGGGAGCTTGAAGGCCCAGGCCCGGGCCGGCGGTGGCCTTAGTGCAAGACATCGATTTCGGTGATCTTCAACTTCAACTTCCAACTTGAAGTATCATACATGATGTTGCAACTTCATTCAGCCCTATCTTGAATTCGTTGCGCAAGGGGTCGAAGTCACGTCGACGGGCCAATCGACCCTCCTTATTTGGCTAGTGCCTACCGTGGTGTTGCATTCATATTATGGTGTACCGTAGGTACTAACCAAAACCTGCGGTACCGTACTGTAGGTACTTGCTGGTACCTACGGTACCGTACCGTAGGTACCGTAGGACCTACGGTATTCAACGCGGCTCATACCGTAATAGTAGGATGCAACGCTGATATTATGGATTCCGGTAGCAACTTGGTCGCAGACGATAGACTCGTTTTTGCGTTAGATCCTCAAACTGTATATCAGTATGATTTGCGTACGGCGCGGGCAACTATGCGCCCTCGGGGACACAAAGTTTTGTCTGTTTTGCCGACCTTAAAGAGTAATGAACATCTGCATGCACCATTACGAGCCCGATTGCGTCCATTGCTAGCAGAATCTACATCAGGGCAGCACAACGAGACAAGACCGGTGTCCCTCAAGCATTGCAGTACCAGGGTAGAAACAAAGTTGCCAATTCATGAGTCGCGGCAGCTAGCTGAGCTATCGGATGACGAAGACTTTAAGATTGCACAGCTGGGTCTGACGACAGGAGAAGACGCGGTAAATTATTTCACTACCGCAAGCAAGGACTCGCACGTCAAGTTCGTGCATCTTGTTCCAGCGGCCGACGGTTTAGAGCTCAACCCTTATCTGTTGGTAGTAGTTCCTTTCAGTGCTGCCCTTTCGCGTGGCGAATACTTCACCATGTCCCAAACTGGTCTCGTTCGTTGTGTCCAGAGCAACGGTGTAAGCGAGACAGAATGTGTATCAATGAACGAATGGGTACGACATTCCACATTTTTTAACATTCTACGAAGTATACCGTATTTCAAATTGTTTGTTCGGCTAAAGATATTCCGCCAATGGCACGCTAATGTGCGCCGGAAACTTTTTGTACGGCAACAGCGCTATTTGAGAAGCAGACTGCTCTTGGCTCGTGCCATTCTTTGCCAACCAATAATTGAGCTAAAGACGAAGATCTATGAGCTCAGGAAGGCATCCTTCATCGCACCATTATCCCACAATCGTCTTCAAAGCAAAACACTCTTGATATTTATAGAACAACAGTTGGTCGCAAAAAAGGAGGCAATGTTTACGTGTGAAAGGATAATGAAACGGGTAATAGATATTACAGGCGTAGCTTGCGAATCAGTAAAATCACTCCAATACACCAAAGACAAATCTGCTAGTTCCCCTAAAGAGCTAGGTACTCTTTTGTTATCTAAACTGGAGGAGGGCGGGACTAGAGGCCCGTCCATTAACAGCGAAATTGAGGAAAGACGAGCCCATAGGCGATTGGTTGCCAGTGCTTCGAAAGATCGAGGGCTGCTCACTAATTTTGTGCGCCTAGTAGATTGCATTATGGTGGAAACCGTCATATCTAATGTAATGCTCAGCTTCACCGAAACCTTGCTGGCTAATCTCGTGGATACTCGACACAAGGTTGGGTTATTTGAGGTCGTGGTTGGATTTGAGTTTACAGGAACGACGTTCTCACCAATGCTCTCTGATTTTCTGGACATGTCACAGCGCGTCACTGACGATGTCATAGCCGATTTATGTCGCATTCCACGTGTCCTAGACTCTCGAAGTTGTGTCGAGCATTGTCCCTGGACTTCCTTTGCGTCGAAATTCGATGAAGTTATTCATTCTCTCCCTCTTTTTCGTCGCTTCGTGGACGCGTTGCGCAACAAGTTTCGTTTAGATTTCAAGCTTGCAATGCACAAAGCGGCGGTTTTTGATTCAGTGAGGCCAATCTACGAAGAATCGAGGAATTTCATTCCGCGGGTGTATCGGTCAAAAGCAAGAACATTTTCTGAGCTGCAAGTTGAATTCGAGCAGATCTGTGCCTGGCAGCAGGAGCTAGACAAGATGCGAGCTCGCGAATCTTCTGGGACAATCGAAGCTACGTCGCGGCATCTCAAGCAGACGCTGCTACCCTTTGTCGAAGCAAAGCAGGGTCTGCTTAAGAGTATAATCAGAGATGAGGCACGTGTTCAGTGTTCAAATTTGCGGACGATGCTAATGATGCGTGTTGAAGTTCTTGAGGCAATTCCAAAAAATCTCGATGACTTTGCTAGCTATCTTGAACAGACAGGAGCATACGACGAACAAGAGATTAGCCGCATTAGAGGACCTGTGGACCGAATGTACTCACTACTTCAAATAAATGAAGTTAAGGTCCCGCCTGATGATCTTGTTGCATTGGATGAAATGCACAGCCTCGCGGCTCGATACAGCAAGCAGCTTGTCGCTGCTCAGACCTTCAAGGAGAATGAGCATGCAAATCAGAACGAACAACTTGATAAGGACATTGTAGCTCTAAACTCTGACTTGTCGGTGGTTACGACTGAAATCATGTCAGGCAATTTTGTCGATGTCATGCATTTCGATGATCCAGAGATGCCCGTTATCAAAAGGGAGCTAGCAGCGATGCACTACCGTTTGGAACAGCTCGCCACGCGCGCTCAAACATATGCCAGCTACAAAGAGTTGTTTGGACTTCACGCAGATGAATTCCCCCAATTAAACAAAGCAACAGACCGGCTGAGACTTGTCGATAGGCTCTGGACTTCAATCGCTGACTGGCACGCTTCCTATTCTATTTGGATGCGTGGAGATCTGACGACGCTTGACGCGGAAGAAGTTGACAGTAAAATGCAGGTCCTCCAGGCCGACGCATTTTCGCTCAATCGCAAGGTGAACTCTCCCGTGACAGAGAAATTTGTGCTGGTTATTGACGAGTTCAAGCCAGTCATGCCCCTAATCGTGGACCTCGGGAATCCGGCAATGCAGTCAAGGCACTGGGAGCAGCTATGCAAGGCGATGGGAAAGAATTTTGATCCTAGCACAACATTCAGTCTCGAGGACTTCCTCGCATGGGGCATCACCAACCACGCGGAACTAGCGAGCGACGTAAGCAGTACTGCGTCCGGAGAGTTCCAATTGGAGAAGGGTTTAGCAAAAATGGAGGCTGCCTGGGAAACGCTTGCTTTTGTTACCAAAGAATGGCGGACGAGCTACATTCTGGTCAGCACGGATGAAATCCAGCAGGAGCTTGATGACCAGATTGTAAAAACACAGGCCATGCGGGGCTCTAGCGCATCTCAGCGTCCTAAACATCTTGCGAGGCCGCCCAAGGCGACGGTCTGATCAGAAACTCCGCACGCGTGTGTGCGTTGAGTTTCTCGATGTATAGCACACTCACGCCACCGTCCTCTCGCAGGATTTGTGAAACCCTTTCTAAATAGAACGACGGCCTATGAGTCAACTCTCGTCCTGTTGCAGGATATTATTGACAACTGGTTGAAAGTGCAAGCCGCCTGGCTTTACCTAGAGCCCATCTTCTCCTCGGACGACATAATGAAGCAGATTCCTACCGAAGGTCGCTTGTTCAAGACGGTGGATGCGACTTGGATCGATTCGATGGCGCAAACAGCACAAGAGCCCGCCTTGTTATCCGTGGTGCGGCGACCGAACCTGCTTGAAAGTCTGATTGATGCAAACGTCAAGCTGGAGATCATCCAAAAAGGACTCTCTGACTACCTGGAGACTAAAAGACTGGCGTTCCCGAGATTCTTTTTCTTGTCGCTGCCTGCGCGAAAATCACCGTTCTTTCGCTGTCCGGAGAGTAGGCGGAATGACCGCGTTCTGTCGGTATCGACGCGACGTTTTACTCTCCACGGTGACATCGTCGAGCCCCACGCCATCGACGCAACACGGTCGCGTGTCACTGTTTGATTTATACGCAGGTCGAACGACGAACTCCTCGAGATCCTGGCTGAAACAAAAGACCCGACAAAAGTCCAACCGCATTTGAAGAAGTGTGCGGACTCAGCGTCCCTGAAGCTGCCGTCAACTTGGGAACAGTGCATGAATCACACACGCCATCGAGGTGGCTTCCTCCAAACTTCATGCCAAAAAAGAGATCACCGTGGACTCTCGGGACAGTGCCCACGCAGGCTTCGACGGCGTCGCTGCACTCGAATTCACCGACCGCCTGGACATTTTGTCGTGTTACGACGGCCCCGTAGATCGGAGTGAACGTCTAGAGTTCTCGTACGGTCCGTGCCATCACAGACCAATTAATCCGCGAGACAGCGGAGGTAACGTCGAGAAGTGGCTCGTAGAAGTGGAGAGCATAATGAAAAAGTCTCTCGCGTTTGCAATAGACGAGTCTTTAGTTGACTACGCAAGGGCCAAGAGATCGGACTGGCTTCAGAGCTGGCAAGGTCAGACCGTGCTCACAGTGAATCAGATTACGTGGGTTGTTGCTGTTGAGGCGGCTATCATCCAAGGTGGAAATGCGATGGAGGTCCTTTATGAACAACGGCGCGGCGAGCTCCTTGACGTCGTTAAGTCTGTCCGCGGCAATATATCCAAGATGCTTCGGAACACCCTCGGTGCATTAGTAGTGATGGACGTACACAATCGCGACATCACCGAATGGTTGTCAGAAACATCAATCTGTGCCGTGTCCGAATTTGACTGGCAGGCGCAGCTGCGGTACTACTGGGCCGATGCTGGCGCGTCGTCGCAAACGGGCAGGCCAGAGACCATTTCTTGCCGCATGATCAATGCCATGATCTTATATGCATATGAGTACATAGGGAACTGCGGAAGGCTTGTGATTACACCCTTGACAGATAGATGCTACCGCACGCTGATGGGCGCTATTCATCTCAACTTAGGTGGAGCTCCTGAGGGTCCCGCAGGCACCGGTAAAACGGAGACCACCAAAGATTTGGGCAAAGCCATCGCTATTCAATGTGTGGTGACGAACTGCTCGGACGGGCTGGACTATAAAGCGATGGCCAAGTTCTTCAAGGGGCTAGCCGCCTCTGGTGCCTGGGCCTGTTTCGATGAGTTCAACCGTATTATCCTAGAAGTTTTGTCTGTCGTGGCGCAGCAAGTGCTGACCATTCAGCAAGCAAAAGCGAGGCAGGCGGAGCGGTTCATGTTCGAGGGCACGGACCTCCCTCTGCGAATGACTTGTTGTCCTTTCATCACGATGAACCCTGGCTATGCCGGTCGAGCGGAACTCCCGGACAACCTCAAAGTACTCTTTAGGACTGTGGCGATGATGGTGCCGGACTACGCGATGATCGGCGAGATCATCCTGTACTCCATGGGGTATACCGATGCGAAAGCCATGGCCGTCAAGATCGTTACGACCTACAAATTGTGCAGCGAGCAGCTCAGTGCGCAGTCGCACTACGACTATGGCATGCGCGCCGTCATCGCGGTTCTCAGGGCTTCGGGCAATTTGAAACGAAGCGAGGGCCACCTTCCGGAGGACATCTTGGTTTTGAGAGCCATTATTGATGTCAATGCGCCGAAGTTTTTAGCACCGGACGTGCCCCTGTTCAACGGCATCACGTCTGACTTGTTCCCGGGCGTCAAATTGCCGGAGCCGGACCGCCAGGCCATGCAGTCGAAGTCAAACGAAAGTTGCGTCGAGCGCAACCTGCAACTCACGGACTACTTCTGGGGCAAGATTGTGCAGATCTACGACATGATGGTCGTGCGGCACGGCTTCATGATCGTCGGGGCGCCGTTCTCGGGCAAGACGTCCGCTTATAGAGTCTTAGCCGACGCCTTAAGTAAGCTACACGCAGAATTCCCGGAAGATGGCAGATGGACCGATGTGGTACCTTTTGTGATGAATCCCAAGAGTGTCACGATGGGCCAGCTCTACGGGTGTTTTGATCCAGTCTCGCACGAGTGGACTGATGGCATCCTCGCGATCCAGTACCGCAACGCGGCCCAATCAAAAGTGGGCAAACCGGAAGATCGCAAGTGGGTCCTGCTGGACGGGCCCGTCGACGCGATCTGGATCGAGAACATGAACACGGTCCTGGATGATAATAAGAAGTTGTGCCTGATGTCCGGTGAAATTATTGCGATGTCCGACGTCATGAGCATGATCTTTGAACCGATGGACTTGTTAGTAGCATCCCCAGCAACTGTCAGTAGATGCGGCATGGTCTACATGGAGCCCGAGCAATTAGGGCTACGGCCGCTGTGGGAGTCCTGGGTCGTCGGGTGGACGGTTGGCGGCTACTATCACCAAGAACGCGGAGACGAACCGCCGCCCTTTGAACTGAAGGAGGAGGAACAAGTCCATTTGACGGCGTTATACGACTGGCTTGTCGAGCCGTCCATGGCCTTCCTGCGGAGGACCTGCAAAGAGATGTCTCCTACGGTGGATTCGGCGCTGCTTACCTCGCTCTTGGGTTTGCTGCGATGTCTACTAGCAGCAGCGATCCCGGGCCCGCACGACGCCAACACGGAGGAGGGGGGCAATCCTCGGAAAAAACAGCTCGAGTGTTGCTTCCTGTTCGCGCTGTTCTGGTCTACCGGTGTCACCTCGGACGCTGCCGGGAGAGAAAAATACTCGCTCTTTGTGCGCGAGGTCATGAAGGACGTCGATGTCATTGATGAAAAGTATGGTGGTGTCGCAACTGCACTAGCTGTCCGCAAGTGGCGGAAGCCGGACTACAAGAATTGCGAGGACAAGACGGCCTTTTTAGTCCAGACAGACGAGGGGAATTTGCAGGACTGGTGTTATGATCCAAGGAAGGGCAAGTGGGTCAGCTGGGTCCAGACCCTAGCTAAGTTTACGATCCCAGATGACGCTGAATTCAGCACAATTATGGTGCCCACTGCTTGCACTGCCCAGCTATCGTACATGTGTCGCACTTTGCTCACCCATGGGTTAAGACCGCTGGTCTGCGGCCCGACCGGAACGGGCAAATCTGTATCCGTCATCAAGTGCGTCACGGAGGAGTTGGATCAATCCAAGTACAAGCCCATTCAGTTAGGATTCTCTGCAAAAACCTCCGCAACAATGACCCAAGACATCATCGACGGCCAGCTAGGTAAAAGGCGAAAAGGCGTTTTTGGCCCGCCCATGGGGCAAACGGCCATAGTCTTCGTGGACGACATGAACATGCCTGAAGTTGAAACTTATGGGGCACAACCACCGATAGAATTGCTGCGGCAGCTCGTGGACTGCGGCGGCTACTACGACCTGAAAGAAAAGTCGTGGGTGGACATCGTGGACACGCAGGTCTGCTGCGCAATGGGCCCGCCCGGTGGGGGAAGGAACGGTACTACTCCTCGCTTCTTGAGGCATTTTTCCCTACTCTGTGTGGATTCATTTGACGACGATACTCTCACATTAATTTTCAGCACGATTGTGAAGGCCTACTTCATGCGCGGCTACTCCGGCGACGTGTGCCAGCAGGCGGGCAATGTCGTAGACGCGACAATGCGAACTTACAGGGAAGCCATGAAGGGTCTACTCCCTACACCTTCTAAATCTCACTACACATTCAATTTGCGGGACTTCTCGCGCGTGGTCCAGGGTGTGTTACTCCAAGCCCCGTCGGGCGAGTTCGCCAACAAGTCCAGCGTGATGAGATTGTGGACCCACGAAGCTTTGAGAGTCTTTGGGGATCGTTTAACAGACGATAATGATCGGAAGTGGATGTGCGGCCACGCTGCGACCATGTGCAAGGAGATCTTCAGGTGCGACTTCCAATCGGAGTTCGAGCATATTCGACCCGCGGAAGAGACGAAGCCGGGCTACGGCACGCTCCGAAGACTGTTCTGGGGTGACTACATGACTCCGGCCGACGAGGACGATAGGCCTTATGTGGAGGTTCGCGATCTCCAGTTACTACAAAACCGGACCGAGGACTCGCTCGCGGAGTTCAATCAAACGTCCAAGAAGCCCATGGAGCTCGTCATGTTCATGTTCGCCATTGAGCATGTCTCGCGAATCGCAAGAGTCCTGCGGATGCCTGGTGGCAA
>MPLT02004846.1_pt1 | contig 15815 bp, 10 predicted proteins | sample 1617391 | NCBI WGS metagenome assembly MPLT02 (sample SAMN05944800, study PRJNA350692) | marine metagenome | biome: marine; feature: ODZ; material: water; isolation source: 70 m water sample filtered on 0.2 um supor filter | place: Pacific Ocean | collected 2012-04-08 | depth 70m m
CGATCCGAATTCCGGTGAAGCCTACTGGGGGTTGGCCTACTATAATTACGCGGGAGGAAACACTAAACTGTGGCGTTGTCCTGCCGCCAAGACTTCGGATGAGTGGCGCGAGACTGGCATCAAATGGGGCGCTGAGTTTTGGCTCGATGCCAGCTACGGAATCAATGGTCCTTTTTTTAAGGTGCAGAAAAAAAGGAGTTCTGCAGGTTTTCATCCCCGCAAACGCAATGCACTATTGGATCCAAATCAAACCATTCTCGTCCAGGATGCCGGTGAACAAAAGATGGATGGCGGTCCAAGTGACACATTAGCGGCCAACGGAGATTCCGAGAACCTGAAACAATGGAAGTACAGTCTGGCGTCATTATATCCCAAGATCGATTGGCGGGCTGAGTGGTTCCGGCACGGGGCAAACAAACCGTATGGTGCCTTTTGCGAAACGCTTTGGGCGGATGGTCATGTCAGCGCCATCGGGTTCACGAACGATTGCGGTAAAAGCAAGGCGCAGGGAGGCGGCCGCGATTTCATGAGCAACATTCACTGGTACACCGGTCTGCCTCTGAGGAGATAAAAAGAGAATGATACGTTCGGACCGCCGAATTGGGCGTCCGAGTTGGGCCTTGATAACCTGCTTGGCCAAGCGTACTAACTCCGCGCCGTTTGAAAACGGACGAAGGAGAAGGAACACTTTTGGAGAAAATTTCAGTCAATCAACGCGACTACTGTCTGCCTGATCGCCCGGTGGTGGTCATCTGTGCGGATGGGTGTGCCGGGGAATATTTGGCGCTTGGCTTTGCCCACGGGGAACTGCCCCGCTTGGCCAAACTGGCGGCGGACGGCTACTGCGGCCAGGCGCGGGGTGCGCTGCCGTCATTCACTAACGTAAACAACTGCGCCATGGTCACCGGTACGCCGCCGTCTCAAACCGGCATCGGCGGCAACTACATTATTGATCCGGAAACCGGTGAGGAGGTGATGACCAATTCCTCCCGCTTCCTGCGTAACGATACCATCCTTGCTGCTGCCTCGGCCGCCGGCCGTAAGGTCGCCATGGTCACTGCCAAGGATAAGCTGCGCGAACTCCTCTCCAAGGGAATGAAAGGGATTGCTGTTTCCGCTGAAAAAGCAGACGAGGTCAGCCTTGAGGTAAACGGCATAGCCGACATCGAGTCGCTTGCCGGCCCAAAGCCATCGATCTACTCCGGCGAGGCCAGCCTGTACGCCCTGCGTGTCGGGGTGGAGTTGCTCGCTGCCGGGAGGGCCGATTTTCTTTACCTGTCGCTCACCGACTACATGCAGCACAAGTACGCGCCGGAGGCGCCCGAGTCGCGCGAGTTTTACCGCGGTATCGACACCGAGGTGGGCCGATTGCTCGATCTTGGTTCGGTCGTGGGCATCACCGCCGACCACGGCATGAACGCCAAGTGCAACGCTGCAGGCGAGCCCAATGTCATTTTTCTCGAGACCGATCTGGCCCGCGAGTTCGGCGAAGGCTGCCGTGTCATCTGCCCAATCACCGACCCGTACGTCGTGCACCACGGTGCGCTTGGCTCGGCGGTGACAGTTTACCTGCCGGACGGCGTGGACGAACGGGCCGTGGCGGATTGGATCGCCGCGCTGGACGGCGTCACCGAGGTGCATACGCGAGAGTCGGCCATGGCCAAGCTCGAGCTGCCGGGCGACCGGATCGGCGACCTGTTCGTCCTGTCCGCACGCGACTGGGTGATCGGCCGCACGCCGGAACACCACGACCTCGGCAAGCTGGAGGACACACTTCGTTCGCATGGCGGACGTTACGAGGAGATGGTGCCGTTTCTCATCTCGGAGCCGCTCAACGCCGGGTACGCCGCATTGGCCAAGGGCGATCCCCGGAATTTCGACATTTTCGATTTCGTCTGCAACGGAATCCAATCATGAGCCAAGCGACAAACATCACCGATCAACTGCCTCTCGCTTGGCCAAGCTACATCGCCGGCGAACAGGTGCAAAGTGATGACACACTCGAGGTGCGTTACCCGTGGGACGGTTCGCTTACCGGTACGCTACCGAAGATTACCCCGGAGCAGCTCGAGCAGGCGATTGCCGCCGCGCTTGGTCAAGCGCAGCCTCCGACCAAAAACGAGCGCTACGAAATCCTCATGCGTGCCCGCGAACTGTTGGCCAAGCGCACGGACGAGTTTGCAAACCTGATCCGACTCGAGGCCGGCCTGTGTATGCGCGAGACCCGCTACGAAGTAGGCCGGGCGCAGGAGGTGTTCAAGTTTGCCGCCGCCGAGGCGTTGCGCGACGACGAGAGCATCTTCTCCTGCGACGCCGCGAAGAACGGGCCGGCGCGAAAGATTTTCACGCTGCGCGAGCCGCTTAGCTTGGTCGCCGCAATCACGCCGTTCAATCATCCGCTCAATCAGGTGGCGCACAAGCTGGCTCCGGCAGTCGCTGCCGGTGTACCGGTGCTGCTCAAGCCGTCCAGCAAGACCCCTTTGACAGCCATCCGCCTCACTGAGCTGTTGTACGAGGCTGGCCTGCCGCCGGCGATGCTCAGCACATTCGTCGGTGATCGCAAAACGATCACCGAGGCACTGGTGCGCGATCCGCGGGTGGATTTGGTTACCTTTACCGGCGGCACCGGCCCAGGCAAACATCTCACCACCATCGCCGGCTACAAGAAACTTTGCCTCGAGTTGGGAGGCAACGCCCCGCTAATCGTACTGCGTGACGCCGACCTCGACCTCGCCACCACGCTGGCGACCGAGGGATCTTTCCGCAATTCCGGCCAGCGCTGCACCGCTGTTAAGCGCCTCCTCGTCGAGGAGGCGGTGCTTGATGAGTTCACGGCCAGGTTCGTGGCCAAGGCCGGGGAGTTTACTGTGGGCGATCCCGCCGATGAGTCGACCCGCATCGGCACCGTCATCGACGAGCCGGCCGCGATCGAGCTGGAGGACCGGGTGAACAAGGCGGTCGCCGCCGGGGCGGAAGTGCTGCTCGGCGGCAATCGCAACGGCGCTCAGCTCGAGCCGACCATCATCGCCAACGTGCCGCGCGATGCCGAGATGGTCTGCGAGGAATCGTTCGGGCCGCTCGCGCCGATCATGCCGGTGCGCGATCTCGACGACGCCATTGCGTTGGCCAATTCATCCGACTTTGGCCTGTCCTCCGGCGTGGTGACCAACGACATGGCGGCTGCCATCCGTGTGGTTAAGGAATTGAAAACCGGCGCGGTCAACGTCAATCAGGTCCCGGGGTTCCGGATGGAATGTTCGCCGTTCGGCGGCGTGAAGGACTCCGGGCTCGGCATCAAGGAGGGCGTCATCGAGGCGATGAAGTTCATGACCACGACCAAGACATTTTCCCTGCCATGGTGAACGAGCGAGACACGCAGTACCTGCTGCTGACCCCCGGGCCGTTGTCCACAACGCGCACGGTTCGCAGCGCCATGATGCAGGAGTACTCCACGTGGGACGTCGACTACAACAGCATCGTCGAATTTATCCGCATGCGGTTGGTGCGGTTGGCGGTGCGCGATGATGTCAATCTGGGCGCCCACACCTCGGTGCTCATGCCGGGCAGCGGGACATTCTCGGTCGAGGCGGTGATCGGCTCGGTGGTCCCCGCCACCGGCAAGCTGCTCGTGCTCAACAACGGCGCCTACGGGGCGCGCATCACGACCATCGCACGTATTCTTGGCATCGAAACCGTCGAGCTTGGCCAGGCGGAGACCGAATCGACCGACCTTGGTCAGGCGGAAAAGATCTTGGCCGGTGACCTCGCGATCACGCATGTCGCAATGGTACACTGTGAAACGACCACCGGCATGCTCAACCCGGTTGAGGATGTTGGCGCGATGGTTCGACGGCATGGCCGGGAGTTCATTCTCGACGCGATGTCTTCGTTCGGCGGCATCCCGATGAGCATGGAATCGACCGGCGCACATTATCTCATTTCCTCCGCGAACAAATGTATTCAGGGCGTGCCGGGGTTTGGTTTCGTGGTGGCCGATCGTGCCGCGCTTGAGTCGACCAAGGGACGTGCCCGGTCGCACAGTCTCGATCTTCACCACCAATGGCACGAGATGGAAACCAAGGGCGGCAAGTGGCGGTTCACATCACCGACGCACGTTGTAAAGGCCTTCGCCCAAGCGCTGGACGAACTCGAGTCCGAAGGCGGGGTGAAGGCGCGCCACGCACGCTATGTTGCCACTCAGAAAACAATGGTGGAGGGAATGCGCGCGCTTGGTTTTCGCACGCTCATTGGCGACGAAATCCAGTCGCCCATCATCACGTCGTTCCACTACCCCGAAGCCGAGGGGTTCGAGTTCCAGAAATTTTACGATGCACTCAAGGCGCGTCGGTTCGTCATCTACCCCGGCAAAGTGTCCAACGCGCAATGCTTTCGCATCGGCAGCATCGGCGACGTCCACCCCGAGGACATGACCCAACTCGTGGCCAAGGTGGGCGAAGTGCTGGAGGAAATCGGAGTCATCCAACCGGCGGTTTAACGGCATGCATTTCATCCGTGATATGGTTTCGTGTCGTTCCTTTCTCGCATGGAGAAGGCGAGCACACGCCGTTGGCGTGTGGCTCCACGCCAAAAAACGCACGCGAGCCGGGTGCGCTCCTCGCTTGGCCAAGCTTCATTGGCTTGTATTATTTTCCCAGGTGAATTCGTGACCAACTCATCCGCCCCAAAATTTCTGATCATCGACGGCTACACGCAGGCTGCCCGCGAGGAATTGCAGGCGGGGGGGGCGAGCGTGGCGGCGGATCTTTACGTGAGTTTGCTCCTCAAAAACGCGCCGGAGGAAACCGTGTGCGATGTGATTTTTCCCGCGGACCCGGGCGTCGACCTTCCGGTAGGCGAGGCTATTCGCGAGTACGATGGTGTTGCATGGACGGGATGCAGTTCCTGCGTGTTCTCCGGTGAACCGGGTGTGGAGGCGCAGATTGAGTTTGCCAGGGAATGTTTCCGGCAAGGCGTACCGGGGTTTGGCAGTTGCTGGGCGGCACAGATCGCCGTTGTGGCGGCCGGCGGTGAGGTGGCGCTGAACCCGAACGGCCGCGAGATGGGGATCGCCCGGGAGATCATGCTCACGGAAGCGGGCCGGGCGCATCCGTTGTACGAGGGGAAACCCGATGTGTTCGATGCCTTCACCAGTCACGACGACGAGGTGACGGTGTTGCCGACCGGTTCAACTTTGCTTTCCGGCAATGACTTCACCCGGGTGCAGTCGGTGGTCGTGAAGCATGAGGGCGCCGAGTTTTGGGGGCTGCAATATCACCCTGAGTACGACCTGCACGAGATGGCCCGGCTGATGTTTTGCCGGATGAAGAAACTCATTCGGCTTGGATTTTTCGCGGATGAAGCCGAAGGCCTGGCTCACATTGATCAACTGGAGGCGCTGCACGCCGACCCTTCGCGGGAGGACATCATCGCGGCGCTGGATCTCAAGCCGACCGTCATCGACGAGTCGCTGCGCACGGTCGAGGCGCGCAACTGGATCAATCACCTCGTCCTGCCAAACATGCGCCGCTAGGCGTCCAGCCGTTCAATCGCGGCTTCCAGTTCGTCGAACGACTCACAGATGGCATCCGCCGTGGTTGTCCCTTTGTCCACATCGCGTGAGGCAGTGAACAGGATCGCCTTCATGCCAAGTTGCTGCGGCCCCTTGACGTCGTTGTGGTCGCGGTCGCCGACGTGCAGCATCTCGCCAATCTCGACTCCAAGCTGCTGCGCCGCCGAGTCGAACATCGAGCGATGCGGCTTGCTATGGCCGACCTCGTCCGAAAAGGCAAACCCACTGAACGGTGCGGCCAGTCCGTGGTTTTCCAGCACGCGCCGGAGGCAGGTTCCGGGCGACACGATGGCATCCGACACGATGCAAAGTTTGTAACGCTTGGCCAAGCGCTCGAGTACCGGCGCGGCACCGGGCATGGCATCCGGCGGAATGTCGACCTCCATCTCCTCGTGCGCGCGGACGACGGCGTCGAATGAGTCAGTCGGCAACTCGCGGCCTAGTCCCTTTAGGATGACGCGAAGCCGCTCGGCGATGGGCCAAGTGATGTGGTGTTCCTTCCAGACCTTGTTGAACGCAGCATCGCCAACGTTGTAGGCGAGCCGGACCGTCTCAGGGTCGATGGGGTCCGCGTTGTTTAGCGCCTCCCAAAGCAGATGCCGCCGTTCGTCGAATTTTGAACGCAGACCGTGTTCCTTCCGCTTGGCTTCATCGGAGTCGTCAATGACGAGCGTGTCCCAGAGGTCAAACGTGATCGCTTTTAAGTTTCCCATTTAGAATAAAATCCAGGCGCTTGGTTGGTCGTCGGCCTGTCCGAAGCTGATGATGGCGCCGGTGTCGGTGCTGACCAGCAGGGCGCCGTTGGCCACGGCCAGCCCCAGCGCGCGGCCCGGCACGGCTTCGCTCCAGAGCTTGCGTCCGCTGTGGGCATTGAAGGCCCTGACCCTCCCGGCGCTGCCGACAAACAGCGTGTCTCCGGCGAGCGCGAGTGAGTTGCCGGCCTCGACCGGCTCGCTCCAGCGCGCGCGCCGGTTGCTGCGGGTCATCGCAGTGACCTTGTCCGGGGTGAGCAGATACATCGCTTGCGCATCGACGATCATGTCGAGCGCATCGGTGTGCGAGGCCGCCTTGTCACCGGTCAGGCCTGCCTCCGTGAGCACGCCACCGCTCCGGTCCGCCGGGCCGTGAAAAATACGGTTGTCCGCCAGCAGCGCAAACGACCCCATGCCGTTGCCCTTGGCAAACTGCCCGAGCCGTTTGCCGGTGCGTCGATCAAAATAAAACGGCGTGCTGCGTCCGCCCGGCATGTAGATTCGCGAGTCCGACAGGAGCATGTAGCCTTGGAATGAGCCCTTGTTGAGATGGTGCTGTTTCCAGTGATGCCTCCCGGTTGCCCTGCCGGTGACGGCATCGACGGCGCTCATGTAGACGCCCTCGTGCGGGAAAAAACCGGCGGTGAAAAAGGCCGTGCCGCCGTCCACGGCGACCGAGCTGCGCACGCTCCACGGCGAAACCAGCCGGCCGTCGTTCGGGACGAGGACGTTTTTCTCGCTGGCAGCGGTGTGGCTCCAGATCAGCTTGCCGGTGGCGGCGTCGAGGCAGTAGGCCGTGCCGTCGTCCGAGCCGGCGTAGACGCGGCCGTTGTCAATCGTTGGCGCGAACCGCACCGGGCCGTCGGTGAAAAACACCCACTGCTCCGCTCCGCTGTAGGCATCGAGACAATGCACCGTGTGCTCGGCCGATGAGCCGTAAAACACGCGGTCGCCGACGGCGGTGACATGGTAGGCATGGTCGTAGGCCAGGCGGTGCACGAGCGGCTTGCGCGACTGCGGCGAGACGTAAAAATCGAACTTGGCCGGCTTGGCCCAGGCCGGGGAGGGTGGTTGCGCCGGGATCATCTGCCAGCGCCTGGCCAACGGCAGCTTGAGTGTCTCGGCGGTGATGGCACTGCGCTGGTTGTCGTGCCGGTAGGTCGGCCAGTCGGCAGCGCTTGGCCAAGCGCTCGGCCAAGCGATGATAATCGCCAGTCCAAGCAGTCGTTTTGTTTTGCGCAGTGTCATCGTCTCGTGAACCCGATCGAGGTTTGGATGGGATAACGGCATCGGCAGCCGGAGCTGGCCGTGGGCGAGAGGATCATTCCGTTGCCGGAAATCAGCGAAAGCCAGCAGCTCGAGCGCGAGCCGACCATCAGCCGCCGCCGGTTGGTGGCGACGTCCCAAAAATACATTGAGCCCTTGTCATAGTCCCAGTTGATGTAGTGCACCGTGTCTTTCGAGGCGGACATGGTGCTGCATCCGCCGCGTTGCGGCAGTCCGCGATGGACGACGGAGCCATTGGACAATCGATAGCCGAACGGTTCGACAAGCACAGCATCGCCGATGATCAACGGGTGGTACATGTGGCCGCCGTGATGGTCGCGGTTCCACGAGTGGTTTTTCGACCAAACCTTCCTTCCGTCACGGGTGGAGTAGGCGTCCACGTAATACCTCGTGGTGGTGTAGCTGAGGATTAAACGATCCCCGGCCTGCGTGAGGAAAAACACGACAGGGTAAAGCGAATTGTTGAGCGTGACCGACTTGCTCCAGACCTTGGCTCCGTTTTTCTGGTTGAGCGCGACGAGGCGCAGGCTCGACCAAAGGCTGCTGGAGGCGATTCGGCTGGTTGGCTCGTTCTGGATTTTCGACGAGTTGGACTCGACGAAGTAAACGCGTCCGCCGCCGATGGCGATGCTGGAGTTGATAATTTTTCCGCCACGGTACTCCCATTTTTTTCCGCCGGTCCGCTTGTCGATGGCGAACAGGTTGTCGCTGCAAATCTTGGCCGTGTCCTGTGTGCCGGTGGAGTCGTACCAATACGGAGTGCCCTTGAACTTCGTGTATTCCGAACCGGGCTTGATGCTGCTGCCGAAAAGCAGGTCTCCGTCGTTGGCGATGTAGCCCCAGTTGGCCGCGCCCCCGGCGATCACCGGGAAGCTCCGGAGCAGTCCGCCGGTACGGCCGTCGAACCGGTAGGCGCGATCGCGCATTGCGACGAACAGCGACGAGTCGTCCGCGCACATGTTGCTTCCGTCGCGCGGCGTGTTGACTCGGCGCAGTTCGCTCGGGAACTCGTAGTTCCAAAGGATCGTCCCGTTGAAGGCGTCCTGCCCCCAGATGCGATTGTCGCCCTGCACGTAGAGAAAGCCGTTGCTGGTGAGCGGCGGCGGGTTGCGGCCCTGCCGGTCGATCATGCCGCGCGCGCCCGGTTTGCCGAACCACTGCAGGGCCATCCGGCGGCCGTTGACGATCTCGTCGCCGCTGTTGGAGGTCTGCGCGGCGGTGCCGTAGGTATGCGTCCATTCACCCGCGCCATCGAGCGACTTGCGCCTGGCCAGGAGCAGGTCGCCGCTTGGCTCAGTAGCGGTGGTGGCTTCGAGGGGCGACCCGGCAATGAGCTTGGCCAAGCGGCCCTGCGGCAGGCCACCCAGCGCGAGTACGCCGCCGCTTGGCCGGAGGACGCGTAGCAGTTCCACGCGGTCGCCGGGCAGCGTGCCCTCGTGCAGTAGTTCGCTCGACACGGCGAGGTTGAACAGGTGGTCGGTGTGCCCGAGCTTGGCCAAGGGGCGGTGATGGATCGTCACCCGTGTGCCGTAAATGCCGGCCTGCCGCAGCGCCGCCCGGGCGCGGGCCGCCTCGGCTGCGTCGTCGGTCACGCCGATGACGGTCAATTCGGTGCGCTTGGCCAAGGCGAACGTCAGTCGCCCTTCGCCGCAGCCGTAGTCGATCGCGTAGCCCTTGCGGATGCCGGTGGCCGCGAGAATCGCCTCGGCGGCAGCGCGGCTTTTGCGCATTCGTTCATCCTCGGCGAACGGCGACGCGATCGTGCTGATGTCCCGCCGAGCGTAGTTGAAATCGGATTCGCCAGTCGCCGGCGCGAGCCATTGAACTGCCCCCTCGCGCTCGACACCAACCGAGTAGTGGTAAGTGGCACCGGGCGTGATCCCGTCGATCGTGGCTTCATGTTTTTGAGTCTTGTTACCCAAGTTGATGCGGTTGCCCAGCGTGGGCGAGGTGCCGTAGGCGAGGTGGGTGGACATCGGCTGAGCCGTTTCCCAGCGTACCACCGCCCGATCCCTCGCGGTAAACGTCAGATAGGGGCCGGCGCTCAGGTCGCGGTTGCTGGCTACGGTCGGCGGCTTGGGCCGGGTGGCGTGGCTGCTTTTTGTGCTGTTGTAGCGATTGCGAACCTGCTGGCCGGTGAGGGCGCGATTGTAGATTCGCACCCCGGAGATGAAGCCTTCGAGCGGAAAAAACTCGTTGTCGTCGAGGTAGCTGCCGATGACGAACGTGGCCGGCGAGTAGTCGATAGTTCCCCGGCGCTGGCTGCTGCTGCCGCGATCGACGCCGTTGACGTAGAGTCGCATCCGCGAGCCGTCGAAGGTGCCGACAACGTGATACCACCGGCCGGTCTCGTACGGGACGGAGGCGTTCAGGTAGGTGAGGTCGCCACTGGTGGAAAGGGCGAAGTTGAATTTGTCGTTGTTGTAGCCAAGCACCCATCCTTTCTCGAAGCTGCCGTTGTCCTGCAGGCAGCCGACGATGCCGCCCCATTCGGCGGGGGAGTTTACAGCCACCCACGCCTCGGCGGTGAGCTTGTTTTTCGGCAGCGACTTGGGCTCCTCCTTGCCGGCCAACTCGATGTAGGTGTCCGTTCCGTCGAAGTACAACGCGGGGGGCTTTTGGATGGTCGCCATCCGCCCGTGCAATAGGCCTTCCTCATCGCCGGCGAGATCCTTCACCGTGGTGACATCGATATTCGCCGGAGACAGAACCCACTCATTCACCGGACTCTGCGAGTGAACGGAAACGAAGCTGAACAGCAGTGAAGCCCAAAGAAGGCAATGCTTGGCCAAGCGGCTTGGGGCAGTCGCGGGAGCGTCTTGGAGTGCGGTGCTCCGCACCGCTTTGGAGCGGGCCCGAAAGCGGCAGGGACTGCCGCACTCCAAGACGCTGTCGCGGTGTTCGCGGCCAGTTCCCACAAAAAGTGAACGACCGCCAAATGACTTTCGCAAAATGAAAGTGACAGACCGGCAGTTTGGGCGATTCATCTCCATTAGGGGTTCGCGGGGTTGAGGCGGTTGACGATGACGCCGCGGTAAAAGTAGTTGCGCCCGTCCGGGGTCTCGAGGAACGACTGCACGCTGCCGTCGCCCGGCACGTTTTCAAAACCCGGCACGGTCTGCCACTGCCCCTGGCCAAGCGCGGCCCGGCGTTGCAGCGTGTACTCGAGGCCGGTGACCGTTGGGATCGACAGCTTGGTTTGGTCGCTGGCTGTCGAGTCGATCTTTACGGCGAAGATTGAGCCGGGATCGGCCGGGTGGGTGCCTGCGGCGATCTCTTGAGCGTCGCTCGCCCCGTCTCGGTCGCTGTCGGCCAGCAGCGGATACGAGCCGTAAAACTTGGCTTCGTCGAGGTCGTTCAGGCCGTCGTCGTCGCTGTCGCGGTCGAGCCCCCAGGTCGACAGGCTGAAGTCATCCAGATAACTGTTCGCCCCGGCGAGCCGCTTGGCCCCGTGAAACTGGGTGACCGAGTTGTTCTTGAAACCAAGCTTGGCCAGGGCCGGTTTGCCGTCCACCCAGACGTCAAAGTGCTTGGCCTCGTAGTCGGTGCGTATGGTCAGCCGCGTGAAGCGGTCGCCCGGAAGTTCGGCGGCCGTGACGAATTTGCCGCTGCCGTTGCCGTCGCCATCGAGCGCGAGGAGTTTGCCGGCGTGAAACAGCAGCACGCTGCTGGCCTTGCCGTCCGGGATTTTGCGCGCCTGGTTGATGCCGGGATCCTGAATGAAGGCATCGGCCCAGAGTATTTTCGCTGGGTTTTTCAGCGTCATTTCGATGACGGAATCGCCGGTGCGCACCGCCTGGCCGCCGTGCGCGACGCGGTTGGTCTGCACCTCGGCCCGGCCTCTGGCCACGCGCCACGGCCCCGTTTTTGTGGTGATGGCCCCGGGCAGGAAAGCCACCGGCTCGGTCGGCTCGAAGCCGGTTGAGTAAATGATCCCGGTTTTTTGCGGACGAATCATCCGCGGTTCCGAGGTGACTTCACCCTGCGGGGTCGACTGCACGAAAACGAACTCGTGATCAACGAACACCGCCAGCGAATCGAGTCGGGCCGAGACCGTGCCGGCTGCATCCGGTGTGAGTGTCATCGACTGCCATGCAGTGTCGCTATTGATCTCGCGCCAACGCAGTTGAACCGGGCCGCCGGTTATGTCGGCCAACGATGCCCGGATGACGGCATGGTCTTCACCGAGTTCGATCATCGGTTTGCCGGCGAGCACCGGCGGTGTTTGTTCGCGCAGCATGAGGGCTTTCAACTGGCTGCCGTTGGGCGGTTGGAGGATCACGCGGAGGTCGCCGTCGGCACCGCATCGGATGGACGCAAACCGGCAGACATCGCCCCGCGCCGCGTTGTCGTTCCCGGCGGTTTCGATGGTTGTCGTGCGGTTAAACTGGCCGCTGATTGTCACCCTGTCCGGTGCGATGGCACTGCGATTTTCAAACGACGACACATCCCATAACGTGAATGATACCGGCTTGGCTTCGCCACCGGCCGCGTCGCTTGCGAACAATACCAATTCGTAGCGCTTGGCCGGGTCGAGGCCGGACAGGTCGATGAAATGCACCTTGCCCGCGGGGAGTGGCGAGCCGCCTTCACAGTTTACCTTTTCCCCGAAGACAGTACCGGCCTCAGTTTCGGCGGGAGCGTCGGCACCGATCTCCGCTTGGCCAAGCGGCGAGCCGGTCACGGTTAATTTCAAATTGATGCCGCTGGTCTGACCGCTGGTGAAGTTGATCAGGGTGCCTGTTTTTATGACGCTGCCGTTGCCGGCTTTCAGTTCAGCCAAAGTCGCGCCTATGCGGGAGATAGAGTTGTTTCGCAGGCTGGGCGCACCAAAATCGTTGTAGGCCGTCACACCCGCCCAAGCCGCTTGGCCAAGCGCGAGTGCGCCCAGCAGCAGGCATCGAATGGCGACCCAGTTGGATGCGCGCCTGGCCAAGCGGCTTGGGGCATTAGCCGTATCTTGAAACTTGAAACTGAAAACTTGAAACTCCATTGCCTACTCGCCGACGTAGATATTTTTCACCTCGGTGCAGGCTTCCATCGCGGACATGCCGAGATCGCGCCCAAGGCCGCTGCGCTTGAATCCACCGAACGGTGCCTCAGTGTGCACGCTGGAGTGGCTGTTGATGCTGATGACACCGCTCTCGACTTGGCGCGCCACGCGCAGCGCGCGGCTGAGGTCGTTCGACCAAACGGAGCCGCTCAGGCCAAAGTTAGTGTCGTTGACTTCGCGCAGCATCTCAGTCTCGTCGGTGAACGGGCGCAGGCAAACGACCGGTCCGAATATCTCCTCGCGCCACGCGCGATCTTCGGTCTCGACGCCGGTGACCACGGCTGGATTGAGGTAAAAGCCTCCGCCGTTTGGCCGGTCGCCGCCGGTGCGAATCTCACGTCCCGCGTCCCGCGCCCCGGCGATGTACGACTCGGAAAGCTCGCGCTGCGCCGCGCTGACCATCGGGCCGACCTGTGTGGCTTCGTCCATCGGGTCGCCGATCTTGAGCGACTCTGTGGCGGCGACGAATTGATCGACAAAACCGTCGAAGATGGATTGCTCGATGAACATGCGGCTGCGGGCGCAGCAGTCCTGGCCGGTGTTGGCGAAGACGCTCATCGGCGACTCGGCTGCGGCGCGCTGCCAGTCGGCGTCGGCGAAGACGATGTTCGGTGACTTGCCGCCCAGTTCGAGGGACACCCGTTTGATATCATCGGCAGCCAATTTCATGATGGTCGCGCCGACCTCGGTTGAGCCGGTGAAGCCGATTTTGCGGACGAGCGGGTGGGTGGCCAGCGCATTGCCGGCTTCCGATCCGCTACCCGGCACCACCTGCAGCACGCCGTCCGGCAGGCCGGCTTCCTGTGCCAGTTGGCCCAACATCAGCGCGGTCAATGGAGTGAGCGATGCCGGCTTGAGGACGACCGAGTTACCGGCGGCAAGTGCCGGGGCGACCTTCCAGCAGGCGATGAGGAATGGAAAATTCCACGGCGTGATAGCGGCGATGACGCCCATCGGCTGCCGCAGCGTGAAGTCGAATCCACCACGCGCCACGGGGATCGTCTGGCCGCAAAGGTGGCCAATGGCCCCGGCATAATAGTCGAACACCTTGGCCCCGGCATCGGCTTCCCAGCGGGCATCGCCGATCGGTTTGCCGACGTTACGGGTTTCGAGTTGGGCGAGGGTTTCGACGTTTTCGTGTATGCGCTTGGCCAAGTTGCGTAGCAACCGGGTGCGTTCGCCCGGCGGCATGTCGCGCCAACCGGACTCGAACGCCGCCTGACCCGCCTCGGCGGCCTGGCCAATTTCATCGGCTGTGGCGGAGCTGACCTCGGCGAACGTCTCCTCGGTCGCTGGGTTGACGATGGCCAAGCGCTTGGCCCCGGAGCCGTCGAGCCACTGGCCGTTGATCAAAAGTTGGGTGGGGAAGTCGCTCACAGTGCCTTCAGAAAAAGTTCCTTCAAATCCTCGCGCGAGACCGGTACCGGGTTGGTCTGGTGGCAGGGATCCAGCCACGCCTGATCACTCAGAGCCTCGATGTGCTCCTCCTTCACGCCGACTTCCTCGAGTGAGGTGGGCATGCCGCAGCGACGGATAAAGTCGTCGACGAACTGGACGGTCAACTCGTCGGCATCGGTGTCGCTGCACGAGACGACGTCGAGCCCGCAGGCGATACCGATGCGCCGATAGACTCCCGGTTTTTGCCGGGCGTTGTGGCGCATGACATGCGGCAGACAGATGGCGTTGGCCGTGCCGTGGTGCACACCGCAAATGGCGGAAAGCGGATGCGCCAGAGAATGGGTTGCCCCGAGATCCTTTTGAAACGCCACGCCGCCCATCGCGGCGGCGACGAGCATGTGGCCGCGCGCATCGAGATCAGCACCGTCGGCAATGGCCGTGGGCAGAGCGCGGACGATGAGCGCGATGCCCTCGAGCGCGATGCCGTCGCACAACGGCTGAAACGCCGGCGACGTGAACGACTCGATGCAGTGGGTAAGAGCGTCGAGTCCGGTGGCGGCGGTCAACCCGGCTGGCAGTCCGGTGGTCAATTCCGGGTCGAGAAAAACACAGCGGGCGAGAAGTTCAGGGTGAAAGTACATTCCCTTGCTGTCGGAGCCGTCCGGGGTGACCACGCCGCTGCGGCCAACTTCGCTGCCGGTACCGGCGGTGGTGGGCACTGCGATGAACGGTAACAGCCCGCTCCAGTCGGCCTCCCAGTCGTAGTCGGCGAGCTTGAGCTGCGGCTGCTTGATGAGGATGCGGCAGACCTTGGCGGCGTCCAGTGCACTGCCTCCGCCGAGGCCGATGACGCCGTCGCAACCCTTAGCCAGGGCCAGCTCGGCCGCGCCCCGGGTGTTGGCTTCGGTGGGGTTGGGCTGCACGTCGGAGTGCAAAAACCAGTCGCGATCCGGCTCGCCGGGGAGCAGGGCGGCCGCGAGTTTTTTGTAGGCCTCGGTCGACAGCAGACCGGCATCGGTCACGACCAGTGGCCGGTGGATGCCCAGTGCGGGGAGCATGCTCTGGAGCCGGTCGATAACACCCGCGCCTGAAAGGACGTTTGTGGGAAAACTAAAGGAGGAAGTTTCCATCGATATAAGTCAATGATGTTTCACGGCCGACACCAAAATCCGGGGTGCGGCGAGCCGGGTCAGTAATTCGGAGTGCACACCTCGGGGAGTTTCCCCTGACTGTCCTTGCTTCGCAACACTGCAATGATCCGGGCCGCCTGGTCGGTATTCATGGAGTGCCACTTGGGTGAGTCGACGGTGCGTACAAACCGGTGTAAATTTCTCGCGGAACGATCGATGACGTTTGGCACGGCGTAGCCTGCCTCCTTGGCCTTTGCGGCGGCCTCGAGCTGTTGTTTCAATTGCGGAGACCATTTCTCGAGGTAGGCGATTCGGCGGGCCGAGGCGTCCCGGCTTTTGCCTTTTGGGGCGATGACTATGGCCCGAACGCCGTCCACCACTTTGTCGTTGATTCCACGGATGGGCGGGATGGAGCCGGCGGGTGCCTCAAACAACACCTCTTCGCTCTCATCGTAAAAAAATTCCATCGGTTCCGGGGCGGCGCGGTTGAACAGGAAGAAGAACAGGATGGCCAGCCCGAACAGCACACCGGCAAGGGTCAGCTGTTTTTTCTGCTCTTTTTTTAGCGCCATGTCAGTGCGGGCTGCGCGGTGCAGACCACCAGCAGGCTGACTCGTCGCAGGGGA
>MPLT02061163.1_pt1 | contig 15754 bp, 22 predicted proteins | sample 1617391 | NCBI WGS metagenome assembly MPLT02 (sample SAMN05944800, study PRJNA350692) | marine metagenome | biome: marine; feature: ODZ; material: water; isolation source: 70 m water sample filtered on 0.2 um supor filter | place: Pacific Ocean | collected 2012-04-08 | depth 70m m
GTGCTAAAAATATCTAATGATGTCATTAGACACAAAGTATTAAAGATGGAAAGCTAGAGGTAGATAAAAATGGTAGATAACACAGTAACAATAGTAGGAACAGTAACGATGGATCCCGAAATGCGTACAACGGGAACCGGTATGTCAGTACTAAATATAAATTTTGCTGGACCAAAAAAAAGACGTTTTGTTGATGGTCAATGGGAAAATGTAGATGATGATCCACAATATTTCAGTGGAGTTGTTTTTGGACAGCAGGCTGAAAATGTTGAAAAATCTATCACAAAAGGAATGAGAGTAATTATTGTTGGGAAGTTAAATTATTCTTCTTGGGAAGATAAAGAGACTGGTGCGAATAGGTCAAAAATAGAAATAATCATAGACGAAATAGGTCCTGCTTTAAAGTGGGCAACAACAAATGTTAACTCTGAGTCATCAGGTATTGATGAGCCAAAAGCTAGAGATAACTTCGAAGAAAACGAAGCACCATTTTAAGGAGTATTCATGGGACAACAAAAAAGAACATCAAAATTTAAGAGTTCAAAATATGAAGCTCCAAAGCCAAGGAGAATAACAAAACAACAGATTGCTAACGCAACCTATAAGGATGTTAAGTTATTAGAGAAATTTATATCTGATAGAGGAAAAATAAGATCTAGTTTAATTACAGGAATTACAAAACAAGAACAAGCTAAAGTTGCAAGACTAATAAAAATAGCTAGAGAACTTGCTTTATTACCATATGTCACAACAAGCACATATAAACAATCCTACAACAGAAGATGAAGTTAATACTTAACTCAGATGTTACAAAACTTGGAAGAAAAGGAGATGTTGTAGATGTTGCAAAAGGATATGCTAGGAATTATCTTCTTCCAAAAAATTTAGCGATTGTTGCTACAGATACCAACTTAGCTGTTGCTGAAAAAATACAGGAAAAAAGATTAGAAGAAATTACCGAGAATAAAGAATTAGCGGAATCTATAAAGCTTGCACTTGCAGATGCGCATATAGTTATTCCTCAAAAATCAACAGATGAAGGAACCCTTTATGCTGCAATAAGCAACAGTGAGATTGTTGAAGCAATAGAAAAATTTTCTAGTTTTCGTATAGAAGAAAATCAAATTGGCTCAGATGACCAAGTAAAGGAAATCGGATTACACAATATTAAAATTAAGCTTAGTGAAGACGTCGATTTTGATGTTGTTCTTGAAGTAATTCCGGAGTCAGGATAATGGCAGGACCAGAAGCAATTTCATCGACAGGTTCAACAGACTTTCAGAAAACTCCACCAAATAGTGTTGAAGCAGAGGAAGCACTATTAGGTAGAGCTTTATTCTCAAGAGATGCATCAAGTAGATTGATGGAGGCAATAAAGTCACAAGATTTTTATAGTCCAACAAATCAGACAATATTTGAAGCTATGAAAGAATTGTTTGATTCTGGAAAACCAATTGACACCTTAACTGTTTCAGAAGTTGTATTTAAGGATAAAAAGAATACAACAAGTCTTAAAACATCAACAATTGCAAGACTGGTTGAGAATGTTCCAAGTTCTGCTAATTTCGAAAGATACATTGAGATAGTTTTAGAGCAATCAAACAGAAGGAAGCTTTTAAAAGCGAGTAGCAGGATTGAACTATTAGCTTATGCAACAGATAAAGACATCCACAATGTTATGGATGAAGCCGAACAATCGATTTTTAGTGCTTCAGATGATGCAATAGGTGAAGGATTGATTGGTGTATCTGATGTTTTGGATGGTGCAATTGAAAGAATAGAAGAAATTGAAAATCAAGGCACTGGCTTATCTGGTTTAGCTACACATTTTGCAGATTTAGACTCAACCCTGGCTGGTTTACAAGATGGAAACCTTGTAGTGATCGCAGCTCGTCCAAGTATGGGTAAGACATCATTAGCTATAAATATTGCTACAAATGTTTCAAAAGAGAAAAAAGTAACGGCTTTCTTTTCTCTTGAAATGACAAAAGAAGAATTAGTACAACGTGTTTTATTTTCAGAAGCAAAAGTAACATCTGGTGATGCTAGAAAAGGTGAGCTGGGTCCAGAAAAATGGTCAAGAGTTGTTGAAGCTGCTTCTAAGGTAAACAACATTCCACTATATTTTGATGATGCATCTGTAATTACCGTTACTGACATTAGGGCTAAATCAAGAAGACTCAAAGCTTCAAAAGGACTTGATTTAATTGTTGTAGATTATCTTCAGTTAATGCAAGGACTTTCCGGAGAGAACAGACAACAGGAAATTGCTGAAATCAGTAGAAATTTGAAGAATTTAGCAAGAGAATTAAAAGTTCCTATATTAGCTTTATCTCAGTTGAACAGAGCAGCAGAAGCACGTGAAGATAAGAGACCAAGACTTGGAGACTTAAGAGAATCAGGTGCAATTGAACAAGATGCGGATATTGTAATGATGCTTTATAGAGATGACTATTACAATCCAGCTTCAGAAAGACCAGGGGTTGCAGAAGTAAATATTGTAAAACATAGATCTGGTTCAACAGGAAAAGTCGACCTCTACTTTAGTAAGGAATATACTCAATTCAGTAACTATTCAAAACAAGAAGAATAGTGAGCCAAGTTCTTAGGGCTTATTTAGCCATAACTGTTTTAGCAGTTTCTTGGGGAACAATACCGTTAATAATTAGAACATCTGAAATTAGTTCTATTTCACTTGTAGGAGTCAGAACATTTATAGGATCAATATTTTTAGGAATAATTTTAGTAAAAAAAGGTTTAAGTATTAAAGAGTTAATTAAACCAGGCTTGACACTCGGTCCCTTACTTGCTCTTCACTGGGTTACAATGTTTGAATCAATAGAGCTAAATTCTGTAGCTGTTGGGATTGGGTTAGTTTTTTCTTATCCAATCTTTGTTATCTTTATTGAATATGGAAGAGGAACGAAACCCCAAACTTATCAGATATTACTAATACTTTCAGGATTCTTTGGTCTGTATCTCTTATTAGATGTTATTAATATAAAATCAATCTCTGGTGTTGTGTACGGTCTTATTAGTTCTATTAGTTTGGCTTTTATAATTACTATTGGTGAGAGGTACTCTTCTAAACTGGGTGGGTTAAAGGTAGCCTTTTCTCAACTAATAATTGCAGCTTTGATTCTTATTAAGTTTACGGTAGATGAATGGGATTGGATGATTTCAAATATTTTAATCAGTTTATTTTTAGGTTTGTTTTTAACTGCTTTAGGCTTAACAACTTACTGGTATGTTGTGAAAGTAATAAAACCTTTAGCAGTTAGCACTATTACTTATCTTGAACCAGTTACCGGAGTTGTGTTAGGAGCGATAATTTTAAATGAATCTTTAAAAATAAAACAAATTTTTGGATTCTCAATAGTTTTATTTGTTGGGATTTTACAAGTCTATTTTGACTCTAAGATTAAACCAGCTTCCAATGTTTCATAATCTTTATAGTTAAGATTGTTTAGTTTAAGATATTTTTCTAAGTCCCACGTTGCATTACTCTTAAAATATTTCTGAAGGCATTTAATGTCTGCTTTTATTGGGGTAGAAAGTCTACTGTATTTATCTCTGTCTAGATGGGAGGTTACTTTACCAGACATATCTATAGTCTTAATAGCATTAGTAACATCTTTGGTTGTAATTTTATACTTAGAATCTAGCAATTTTTTAATAGAGACTGAGAGAAATGGTTCATCTCCCGCAAATTCATCAATCACTATACAGGAGTCTTCTTGATTACTTTTTAATACTTCATATATATTGTTTAAGTCTTTTTGTTCACTAAATATAAGATCACTTCCAGAGGAATATTCTATATACCCTATTGTTGGACTGCTTCTGAAATCAATTAATAAAAACTTCACATATTTAAATTAATAAGATTTTGAAATAATCCATCATTGCAAAATACATTTTTTTTGTGTAACTTGATGAAATAATGAAAACTGTTAAAGGAAATGGTGTATCTATAGGAACAGCTATAGGGACTGCATTTATTTATGAAAATGAAGTTGATTTATCATTAGACTCTAAGCATTCTTTCTTAGATGCTGTAAAAATACTCACTGAAAAATACACCCTACAAATTGAAGAATTTAAAAATGATGGACGGATTGACGAAGCAGATGTTTTGGATGCTTATATTTTAGTAATGCAAGACCCAGAAATTTCAAATGCTATCGATCAAGAGAAGGAAAAATCAGTGAAGGATGTTTTCGAGGTATTTAACTCCAATGCAGAAGTACTTAAATCTATGGAAGATGAGTATTTCAGACAAAGAGCTGAAGACATAATATCAGTAGGGAAGCATGTTGTAAATACAATGCAAGGGATTGATTCCTCAGTTGAGCTAGAAGAGAATTCTGTGTTGGTTGCTTCTGATCTTACACCAGCAGATACTTCATCTATGAATATGAATTATGTGAAAGGAATTATTTTAAAAGATGGAGGACCTACTTCCCACGCAGTTATAGTCGCAAAGAACCTAGGTATTCCTTGCATTATCGGTATTGGAGATGAGATAGTTAAAATTCAAAATAAAGATACGGTTTCTTTAGATGGTGAGTCTGGAGAATTTAATATTAATCCTGATGAAACAACAATAAAAGAATTTGAAGAACAAAGCTTGGTACAGGAAGAAATAGTGAAAGGTTTTACTGAAAAGATATATGAGTCTTCAGATATTGAGTTTAGAGTTAATGTTGGCTCAAATGAAGAAATAGAGTCATATAATCATCCCTTTCTGAACTCTATTGGGTTGTTTAGGTCAGAATTTATATATCTTGATAGATCTTCTGTCCCAACAACTGAGGAACAGAAAAAAATACTTGAAAAAATACAAGAAAAATTTTCAGGAACAATTGTCTACAGAACTTTAGATATAGGAGGAGATAAACAGGTTGACTATTTAGACCTCCCCAATGAAGAGAACCCTTTTTTAGGAGTTAGAGGAATTAGATTATCTTTATCTAAGTTAGAACTATTTGAAACTCAGATTGAGTCAATATTAACTTCTAAAGACTCTGATAGAACAAAAATAATGTTTCCAATGATATCTACATTGGAAGATTTTCATGAGTCAAATATGATTGTTGAGTCTATAGCAAAAAAATTAAATGTTAAAAAACCAGACGTAGGAATAATGATTGAAACACCCTCTTCAACTTTATTAATTGAAGAATTTTGCAAATATGTTGATTTCTTTTCTATAGGTACAAATGATTTAACACAATATATTATGGCTGCAGACAGAGGTAATCCAAATCTTATTAAATATCAAGATACTTTACACCCATCAATATTAAGAACATTAGATAATGTAATTTCAATAAGTAACAAAAACAAGATTGAAATTTCTGTATGTGGTGAAATGTCATCAGACGGCCTCTCCGCTTCAGTCCTTTATGTTTTAGGCTTAAGGGTGTTTAGCATGTCTTCTACATCAGCTCCTTTTGTATTTCAGAAAATAAATAAAATTAAAGAGATGGACATAAAGAAAATTAGAAAAAATATTTTATCTTGCGAAAGCTCTTCAGAAGTAAGAGATGAATTAAAAAAACTAAATCTATGACAACTCATGCCATTCTCTTAGCCGGCGGATCGAGTAATAGATTTTCCGATGAGGAAAATAAAGTTTATTTCCCTATTGGAAGAAAGCCTGCTTTATGTTGGCCGCTTGAAACACTAGAAAGGTCAGATTATATTGATTCAATTCTTCTTGTAATAAGAGAAGAAGACTGGGATAAAACAAATAATGTAATTGAGTTAGTTGATCCAAAAAAATTAATAGGTGTAACTGTTGGAGGTGATTCAAGACATGAGAGCGAGTACGAGGGTTTAAAATACTTAAAAGATTCAAAAAAAGTTAAAGATGATGATTTAATATTGATTCATGATGGAGCCAGACCACTTTTACCTGATTATCTTGTAAATGAGTTAATAGATGTAGCTAAAAAATATGGAGCCTCTGCCCCTGGTTTTAATTCAAAAAATTTAAGCAGAAAACAAAAAAGCACAAAAGACAATAATGAAACCATTGTTGAGATACAAACTCCACAAGTATTTCCAGCCAATGAATTATGGAAATCTTATGAATTAGCAAAATTAGACAATTGGCAAGCAGTAGACACTACAGAATGTGTATCAAAATATTTAGGGATGGAAGCAATGGTGATTCCAGGTGATCCTATAAATATGAAAGTAACCTTTATAGAAGATATTTTTGAGCTCGAAAAGCTTATAGAGGATTAATTTTTATAAGTAATAATAAAAAAACGTTACAAACTAAAGTAAATATTCATTTTTACTCCGACTTCCAAGATTTTATTTTTGTAGAATTAAATTAATAACATTTTGTTGTTGGGGGGGAGAACGAAATACTTAGTTCACCATACGCCTTAGGGGCATTGTTTATTGGGCTTGCATTAATGTGGGTCTTGCAAATGCGTCTTGCCAAAGAACAGGCTACTAGTTTCTTAAACATTGTAAATGAGCTTAAGGGACCAGGATTAACTGTATCTATTGGTGTTAATCAACCAAAATGGGGCAGAAAAAAAATCTACGTAGCAGTATCTGCCAATCAAGATTCAATAATTGTTGATGCGGTCACTTTAGAAGGTACAACCGTATTTGCTAAAGGGAAAAAAGAATCAACACTTATCGGAAAAACTTTATCTGAAATAAGAGATTCAGATATTCAAGAACCACTCTATGACGCAGCCAAAATGGCTGTTGATGCATTAATTAATAAAATTGTTAATGAAAAAAAGAGTAGTTCAGTAGAGAAAGGATAAACTATGGATGCTTTAGTGGCTGGTGCCGAAGCGTTTATACAGGTGTTTAGAACCGCTGCAGATGTTTTTGTAGGGTTCACCACAGGTATTATCCCAATTGTAGTTGTGTTTTTAACAGCAGTTAATGCTCTTGTTAAATTCATAGGTGAAGAAAGGGTCGAAAATTTTGCGAAATGGGCATCGCAAGAAGGCTGGATGTATGTTCCAGTTAGATATACTTTGCTTGCTTTCGTTGCAGTATTTATGCTGACTAACCCTGTTTGCTATACATTTGGAACATTCTTACCAGAGAAAAATAAACCAGCGTTTTATGATGCGGCTGTCAGCTTTGTCCATCCAATTACGGGTATTTTCCCACATGCAAATGGTGGTGAGTTATTCGTTTGGCTTGGAATTGCAGCTGGCGTAGAAATAGTTGCACCTGATATGGTTACAGCATTAGCAGTGAGATATCTTCTTGCTGGATTAGTTGTGATCTTAATTAGAGGTATTGTGACTGACATTATCTTTAACATAATGTGGAAGTCACGCCAAGGAGGTGCAGCATAATGCAAGCTTTAATAGAACGTATAGGAAGGTCAGTAGGTGGCGTTGTTGGAACATTGTTCCAAGCAGGACGTGACGCTGTTGATCTATGTCTTAAAACCATTATTCCGTTTATGGCATTTGTTACTTTTGTCATTGGATTGATATTAGAAACAGGTGTTGGCGATTTGATCGCTAATGGAATAAAAGGGTTTGCAAGTAGCTTAGGTGGACTAATGATAGTTTGTGTCATTTGTGCAATACCTATTCTGTCACCTTTATTAGGACCTGGTGCTGTAATAGCACAAATTGTTGGAGTCTTAATTGGTACAGAAATTGGTCGTGGAAACATTGATGTTTCAATGGCCCTACCTGCATTGTTTGCAATTAACCCACAGGTTGGTTGCGACTTCGTGCCCGTTGGTTTGGCTTTAGGTGAAGCTGAGCCAGAAACTGTAGAGGTTGGAGTTCCAGCAGTTCTCACAAGTAGAATGATAACTGGACCAATTTCTGTAGTTGTTGGTTACTTGTTTGCACTAGGTTTATAAATTTAGTTAAACAATTTTAAAAATTGTAGCGCTCTGTGTAAAATCAGAGCGTTACAAATTTTTTTAAGGAGAAAAAATGTCAGATTATAAAAAAGTAAAAGTTGAAGCAGGAAAAAGTGGATGGGGAGGTCCTTTAGAAATATCTCCAAACGCTGAAAGAAAATATGTAGTTTGTATTACAGGTGGAGGAATACATCCAGTTGCTCAAAAAATAGCAGACATGACGGGTGCTGAAGCATTTGATGGATTTAAGTCATCTCCTGAAGGTAGTTTTAAGGCTATGGCCTGCGCTGTTATTGATTGCGGTGGAACTGCCAGAATAGGTGTTTACCCTATGAAAGGCGTGCCTACGATTGATATTCATGACACAACACCTGCAGGACCTCTTGCTCAATTTATTAAAGAAGAGAATTTCGTATCAGGAGTTTCTGAGGAAAACATAACAGAAGCTTAAATGTCCATATATTCCTCAACAATTGTTAGATTAGGGGAGCAATCAGGGCTTTTTTTAGCTGAAGGAATAGTTGTTTTCTTTGGAGACAATGCTCCTGAAGAACTTCAGGATGTAGCAGTAGTTCATAAACTCAATCCTGTAAAAGGTGAAATTGTTGTTGGAACAACTATAGAACTATCAGGAGAAGTTTTAAAAGTGACCTCTATTGGGGAAGTAGCTAATGAAAATTTTAAAAATTTAGGCCATCTTGTATTAAAACTAGATTCGGCTGAAGAAGCAGCTCTTCCGGGCGATGTCAGTTGCTCATATTCAGAAATTCCAGATATAGTTGTTGGTGATACAATAAATATTTACTAATGAATTTAACTGAAGCACTACTTGAAAGAGAAAAAAATATAGGAAGACCTGTAAGGGTTGGGCTAGTAGGTGCCGGACAAATGGGCACTGGGTTAGCAGCACAAATTGGGAAAATTCAAGGAATGGAGTTAGTTGCTTGTGCAGATATTGATAAGACTCGTGCAGAAAAAGCATTAACACTATCTGGAATGGATTCAATTGGTTACGATAGTGAAGCTAGTTCATCAATAGAAAAAGGAAATGGTGGAGTAGTGTCAGATGTTAAAGCACTAGCTGAGCTCCCAATAGATATAGTTTACGAAGCAACGGGAGTCCCTTGGGTAGGTGCTGAGGTTGCGCACTCTTGTTTATTAGCTGAGAAGCATGTACTGATGCTTAATGTTGAAACAGATGTAACAATAGGTTTGTATTTAGCACAATTATCAAAAGAAAAGAATGTTGTTTATAGCGTAGCAAACGGAGATGAACCAGTTGTATGTAAAGAATTATATGATTTTTCTATAGACACAGGATTCGAAGTTGTTTGCGTAGGAAAAGGTAAGAACAATCCTTTAGATCAAAAAGCTACACCAGACTCTTTAAAGGATGAAGCAAATAAGAAAAAAATGAATCCTAAAATGTTAGCAAGTTTTGTTGATGGAAGTAAAACAATGATTGAGATGACAGCTTTGTCTAATGGAGTAAACCTCCCTCTGGACAAAGTTGGTATGAACGGTCCTGTTAGTGAGGTAAAAGATTTAAATAAAACATTAATTCCAAAAGAAGATGGTGGAGTGCTTAGTAGCACAGGAAGAGTTGACTTTGCATTTGGTCCAGCACCAGGTGTTTTTTCCATCGTTAAGAGTGATAGTCCTACAGTTATTGAAGAAATGGAATATCTCTCAATGGGAGAAGGGCCATATTACACACTTTACAGGCCATATCACTTAGCTTCAGTAGAGGCACCAAGAAGTGTAGGGATGGCAGTAATTAATAATGAGCCAGGATTACAACCTAAGACTTGGATATCTGAAGTGATAGGTCATGCGAAAAAAGATTTAGAGCCTGGTGAAACTATAGATGGGATAGGTGGCTTCTCTTCTTATGGTGTTGCTTATCCAGTAGCTGACTCAAACGGATTAGCACCTCTTGGCCTACTTGAAGGTGGGAAAGTTACTAAATCAATTAAACAAGGGGATCCAATATCTTTAGATAGCATTGAACTTCCTGATAATTTAATTAATGAATTACGTAGAAAACAAAAAAATTAATAAATGAGCTTAGAAAAAAATAAAAAATTAGAACTATTTAGAATGATGCTCCTCATTCGACTGTTTGAGGAAGCTCTTGAGGAAATGTTTTCAAGAGGAATTTTACATGGAACAATGCATCTTTCCATAGGACAAGAAGCAACCGCAGCAGGAGCCTGCCTTGCTCTAGATAAAGAAGACTTAATTACCTCAACCCATCGAGGTCACGGACACTGTTTAGCAAAAGGCGCAGACTCTTTTCGAATGTTTGCAGAACTACTTGGAAGAGAAGATGGGTACTGCAGAGGAAGGGGAGGTTCTATGCATATTGCAGATCTTTCAAACGGAAATCTTGGAGCTAATGGAGTCGTAGCTGGTAGTTTGACTATTGCAGTTGGAGCTGGACATTCATTAAAAATGCAGAAAAAAGACAATGTAATAATATGTTTTTTTGGAGACGGAGCAGTAAATGAAGGTTCTTTTCACGAAGCTTTAAATCTAGCTTCTCTTTGGGAGTTGCCCGTTATTTTTCTATGTGAGAATAACCAATATGGAATGTCAATGGCTTCAGAGAATGCTATTGCTGGAGGATCAGTTACAAAAAGAGCAGAGTCCTATGGCATTGAAAGTATTTCTATTGATGGTAATGATGTAGAAAGTGTTTACGGAGCAGTATCTAGTTACAAAGAAAGTATCTTATCTGAAGGCAAACCAAGATTTATTGAATGTGTTACCTATAGGTATAGAGGCCATTCAAAATCAGATAGGAACTTATATAGAACTGATGAAGAAATAAATTTTTGGAAAGAGGAAAAAGATCCACTGATTAGGTTTAGCGGAAAATTATTGGAAGAGGGTATTGAAAAATCTGAATTAGAAAAAATTGAACTTCAAGTAAAAGAAGAAATTAAAAATTCTGTCAAACAAGCATTGGAGTCACCTGAAAGCTCTGAAACAAATTTAGAAGAGGACTCTTATGCCTGAAATGTCAACTGGCCAAGCTCTTAAACAAGCAATCTCTCTTTGTCTAGATACTTATGATGAAGCATTTTTAGCGGGAGAAGATATTGGAATATATGGTGGAGCATTTGGGGTAACCGATGGATTGCTTGAAAAATATGGAGAGAACAGGATAAAAGATACACCTATTTCAGAAGATGTCATTGCTGGGCTTGGAGTAGGGGCTGCAATAACTGGAATGAGACCAATTGTTGAAATGCAATTTAGCGACTTTATTGTTAATGCAATGGACCCAATTGTAAATCAGGCTGCCAAGTTACATTTTATGTATGGTGGTTCAGTTGATGTTCCATTAATTGTTAGAGGAGCTAGTGGTGGAGGTACTGGTGCTGCTGCCCAACATAGCCAATCACTTGAGTCTTGGTTTTGTCATGTACCAGGATTAAAAGTTGTTTCTCCATCTGGACCTCAGAATGCTTATGATTTGTTATTAGCCTCTTTTGTTGATATGAACCCAATAATATTTATGGAGCACAAACTAATTTATAAAATCAAAGAAGAGGTAGAGCTAAAAGGTCTTCCTAAAGATTCAAGCTTATTAGGAAAAGGAAAGATTGTTTCTGAAGGTAAAGACATAACTGTTGTTTCATATTCAAACATGGTAAACACTACAAAGGAAGCACTCAGTGATAAAAAATTAGAGAAATATTCTATCGAGCTTATAGACTTGATGACTTTATCACCTCTTGATGTGGATTTAGTAATTGATTCAGTTAATAAAACAGGCAGACTATTAGTGTGTCAAGAAGCTTCAGGAGATAGCTCTGTCGGTACTACTGTAATTACAAAAGTTGTTTCTTCAAATGCTTTTAACTCACTAAAAACTAAACCAGAATTACTATCTGGCTTACATGCACCTATGCCTTCAGCTAAACACCTTGAGAATAAAGTTATACCCCAGAAAGATGATATTATAAATTCAATAGTTAAGGTTATTGAAAATGAGTAAAGAAAAAATTATATTACCTGCAATGTCAGATCAAATGACGGAAGCTGAATTGTTAAAATGGAATATTGCAGAAGGTTCAGACATCAAGAAAGGAGATATCATTGCTGAGATATCTACAGATAAAGTAGATATGGATCTCGACTCTCCGTTTACTGGCAAAGTCACCAACTTATTTGTAGAGGAAGGTTCGGTAATTAATGTTGGAGAAACTTTGGCAGAAGTTGAAACTGAAGAAGAGAGTCTTTTAGGGTCTATTTTTGATTAAAAGGATTTTAACAATCAGGATTAATACTTAAGTTAATCATATTTTTACCATCTTCTTCTTTTAAAATTCCAACTATATATTCACAACTGTTATCAATTAGTAGGTTTGTTTTAACAACTAAATTACAGGTTATATTTTTATATTCTGGATATTCTTCTGAGTAATAATCTAAACAGTCACTTATAATTACCTCAGCACCGTCTTTTTTTCTTCTTTCTATGGTTATGTTGACTTTATTATCATCAAACAAGACTTCTGATGGAGCAATACTAAATGAACCAGAAATAGCATTTGTTATAGGTTTAGAAGTGCTTACAACTAAGGTTTTTGTAGCACCAAAGGATACAGCTACTAAAGCACTAACAAGAAACCCAATAATTATTGCATTTTTTAGATAATTCATTAATTTTTATAGTCTAATCAATGATTCTTTATTAAAAAAATAGTCTTTAAGACCATTTCTCAATGAATTAGTTACATTCCTTATATAAATTTCACTTTATATATGAAGAAAACATTAAAGATGGTTCATATAATGGTGATGTCGTAAAATTACGACAATTTAATCAATCAAAGGAGATTGAAAAATGAAAGAATCCATACAACGCGTTGGTGGTGCTATGGCAGGAATGGTTATTCCTAACATTGGTGCTTTCATCGCTTGGGGTTTGATTACAGCTCTCTTTATACCAACAGGATGGACTCCTAACGAAGGACTTTCTGAAATGGTAGGGCCTATGATCGTCAGCATGTTACCGATACTTATTGGTTATACAGGCGGAAAGATGGTACATGGACATAGAGGTGGTGTAATTGGTGCAGTTGTAACGACAGCTATTGTTGTTGGTTCAACTACTCCTCAGTTCTTAGGAGCTATGGCCATGGGTCCTTTAGCAGCTTGGGTTATGAAAAAAGTTGACGGAGCATTGCAACCTGCAACTCCAGAAGGCTTTGAGATGTTAGTTGATAACTTCTCACTTGGTATCCTAGGTACAATTCTTGCTGTAGTAAGCAAGAACGTTATTGGTCCTGTTTTACAGGGAATAACTGACTTCTTAGGAAATGCAGCAGGTGCATTAGTAGACGCAGGTCTAGTACCTCTTGCAGACATTCCTATAGAAGTAGCTAAAGTACTATTTTTAAATAATGCAATCAACCACGGTGTATTAGGACCACTTGGAGCAGCTGAGTCTGCTGAAACTGGTCAATCCATTTGGTTCTTGCTTGAAACAAATCCTGGACCAGGTCTAGGTTTGTTACTTGCATATTGGTTTGCAGGAACTGGAATGTGGAAGCAATCAGCTCCAGGTTCCATAATCATTCATTTCTTTGGTGGGATTCACGAAATCTATTTCCCATATGTTTTAGGACATCCAATTATGATCCTAAGTATGTGGGCAGGTGGAATTTGTGCTGACCTTTGGTTCCAGATTACTGGAGCAGGTTTGGTGGCAACACCTTCACCAGGAAGTATTTTTGCATACTTAGCAGTTACACCTAAGGGTGGACACTTTGCTGTATTAGGTGGTGTATTGATTGGCGCAGTAGCATCTGCAGTCGTTGGTACAATCATCCTAAGAGCTAGACCAGTTACTGAAACTGATTCTGGCGTTGAAGATGCAATTGATGTAAACGTTCCGACAGCTTAAGTTTTTTTAAGCTAAAAATTTGTTTGGGGAGGTTTTACCTCCCCAAACTTTTTTATATAATATAACGTGGGAGGAGAAATAATATGAGTAAAGATTCAATATCTTCAAGTGATGTTAAAAAAATTGTTCTAGCTTGTGAAGCAGGAATGGGTTCAAGCTTGATGGTTAAAAATGGTTTAATAAAAAAATTAGCTAAAGCAGGATTGGAAATTAATGTTGAACACTCTCCAGTTAATCTTATTCCTTCAGATGCTGATGTTGTCGTAGCTCACCAAGGACTTGCAGGAAGAGCCAGAGAAGTAGCAGAGAATTCTGTAGTTGTTACTTTTAATATGTTTATGAATGATCCAGCAATTAATAAATTAGTTGATGATTTATCACAGGGGAACGATATTCATTCATCTTAAATAATGGAAATTCTAAAAAAATCGGCTATTGCTGTCTCACAAGATCTTTCAAGCAAGGAAGAAGCAACAAAACTTGCCGGAAAACTATTAATGGATAGTGGAAGCATTAAAGAAGAATATATTGATTCAATGCTTGATAAATTAGCAAACGAAGGTTTTGCAACCTACATAGGAAATGGGGTAGCTATACCTCATGGTATGGAAGATGGTAAAAAATATATAAACCAAACAGCAATATCAATAATCCAATCACATACAGGAGTTGATTGGAATGGCGAGATGGCACATATAATTGTAGGGATAGCAGCTAAAGATGATGAACATATGGATGTTTTAAGTAAGCTTGCCGAGTTAATAGAAGACCCTGAAGATGCAAAAAAAATTTGGGGAATAGACTCTATAGATGAGATATACGAGCTTTTTAGTTGATGGATAAATTAGCAATACATTTTGGCGCAGGAAATATAGGAAGAGGGTTTATAGCCCCTGTTCATCAAGAAAATGAATATACCGTTATTTTCGTTGATGTTGATAGCTCTTTAATATCTAGATTAAATTCAACAAATAAATATAATATATCAAATTTTTCAAGTAGCAATGAAGATATTTTAGTTGAAAATTTTTCTGGAATTGAGTTAAGTAACACAACAGAGTTAGAGTTAGCTTTATCAAAAGCAGATTTAATAACTACTTCTGTTGGGCCAAAACATGTATTAAATGTTGTTCAAACAATTGCTAATGTAGAATTCGAAAGAAACCCTTGCTTTATAGCTTTTGAGAATAAATATAGAGCTTCTTCAACAGCTTATAAAGAATCCAAAGTTCAAAAAGAAAATTTAAATATAATTGATGCTGTAGTTGATAAAATCGTACCTCCACAGTCAGCAGAGTCTCTTGATGTAATTGTCGAAGAGTTTGGGTCTATTGTGTTAGAAGACCAACCAAATAAACCTTTAGAAACTTCAAAAGTTGTTAGTTATGGAGATTATGAAAAAGAATTTATTAAAAAATTATGGATATTAAATGGATTACATCTTCAGCTAGCTTATTTTGGTTTGGCTAATAATAAACAATATATTCACGAGCTTTTTGAAGAAGATAAAAATATTGAGTTTTCGAGAAAAGCAATTGACTCTTTAGGAGAGGCATATTTGCTATATGATAAAGATACAACCAATATTGAAACATATAAAGAAACCATTCTTAATCGATTTTCTGCTCCAGAAGTGAAAGATGACCTCATACGTGTTGCAAGAAATCCAAAAATAAAATTTAATAAGTCAGAGAGGTTCCATGGACCACTGGATTTATTATTAAAAAATAATACAAATACTGAAACTTTTGAGACTGTTTTTAGAATCTTGGTTAATGAAGATTTTAAAAACATAGAAGGATTTAATGATTTCAAAATCTTATTTGAAAATGGTATTGTAAAATTTTTAGAAGATTTTTGGCACGTCAATACTGATTTGGAAATATATTTAAGTAAGTTAAAATAATTAGATGTCAATTACAAAAAACTTAACTATTAGATCTTCTGTTGGGTTACATGCA
>MPLT02031591.1_pt1 | contig 15748 bp, 14 predicted proteins | sample 1617391 | NCBI WGS metagenome assembly MPLT02 (sample SAMN05944800, study PRJNA350692) | marine metagenome | biome: marine; feature: ODZ; material: water; isolation source: 70 m water sample filtered on 0.2 um supor filter | place: Pacific Ocean | collected 2012-04-08 | depth 70m m
CAAATCAGAAACATTGGTCAACTACATTTCAATTGCCGGTAATTTCTACGATTTAGGAGTGTTTATGAACTCAGGTGATATCGCTTGGATGTTAATCTCAACAGCTTTAGTTGTTTTTATGGTTCCAGGTCTCGCACTTTTTTATGGAGGCATGGACAGGTCAAAAAATGTTCTCAACATGTTGAATATGAATATGTACTGCATAGGGATCGTTCCTTTGCTCTGGGTCACATTGTCATGGACTCTTGGTAACAGCTCGGATGGTTCAGGTTTCTGGGGCGGTGACTTAATTGGAAATTGGGACCAGATTGGCCTAGATGGGTTGAATCTTGATAGTGAGTCACTGATCTTTGTGGCATTCCTTATGACCTTTGCATCAATAACTCCGGCTCTTATTTCTGGCGCTGTAGCTGATCGAATGAAATTTTCAGCTTGGGCTTTATTCGTACCTATTTGGGTCTTGATTGTGTATACACCTGTAACTTATTGGGTCTACAGTGGCTGGCATCACGATATGGGTGCAATTGATTTTGCTGGTGGTACCGCCATCCACATCAATGCTGGGGCTGCAGCTCTCGCCCTGATCCTTGTTCTCGGGAAACGTAAAGGATGGCCCAGTGAGGCATCACCCCCACATAATCTCCCCCTAGTCATGCTGGGAACCGGCATCCTTTGGTTTGGCTGGTTCGGTTTCAACGCTGGATCTGCAGGAGCAGCGAACGGCCAGGCAGTTCAAGCATTACTCAATACATTCGTTGCAGCAGCAGCAGGGATGATTGGGTGGATGTTTATCGAATGGTACCGGGATGGGAAAGCAACAACCCTTGGTGCTTGTTCAGGAGTCGTCGCTGCTCTAGTAGCAATAACACCTGCAGCAGGCTATGTCGGTGGCCTATCAAGTATTGTCTTTGGTCTAGTAGCTGGCGTTGGCTGCTACTTCCTTATCGGATTAAAAAACAAATTTGGATATGACGATTCTCTTGACGTCGTTGGCGTGCATGGAGGTGGCGGAATTATCGGTGGTCTACTTCTAGGTTTATTTGCAGACAATTCCGCAATAAACAGTGAGCCAGGAGGATTCCAAGACGGAGTTTTCTTCGGAGGAGGAGAACTCTTCATCGATCAAGTTATTGCTATGGGATCAGTCATTGCCTTCTCATTTATCCTCACATTCATTATCGCTAAAGCACTTGATGCAACGATTGGATTACGAGTAAGCGAAGAAGATGAAATAGCTGGCTTAGACCAATCACAACACGCAGAAACCGCCTACAACCTATAAAAACAAAAGTTTTCACGAATAACTGAAGGGGATCACCCCCTTCAGTTATCAGTGTTCCCAAAATGGTTGAAGTGGAATACGGTGAAAGTATGTCAATCATTACTGAGAGAAAAAAATTATTAGGGGATCAAAACCTTCGTGGTTCAGAATTTACCCTCCAACTCAGTGACATAGTTGACGTCTGGCTAAATGACTTATTTATCCAAGTTGTGGGGGAAAGGTCAGACATCGCTCTTATGGCTGTCGGAGGCTACGGGCGTAGAGACCTTTCTCCATTGTCGGACCTCGACGTATTATTACTTCACAAGAACGCACCAGATATAAACGCTGTTGCGGAAGCGTTATGGTATCCAATTTGGGACCAAGGAGAGAGACTCGGTCACTCTGTTCGAACCATAGACGAGACAATCGATTTAGCATCATCAGATTTAGATACTGCCACATCACTATTATCATGCAGGCACATTGCTGGATCCGCTCAATTAGCTGAAGACATGAGTTCATTAGCATTAGCCCAATGGAGAAATAAAGCAAGAACATGGTTACCCAAACTTGCGACATCTATACAAAGCCGGCACCGAGCCAAAGGGGAAGTTGCCTTCATGCTTGAACCGGAACTAAAAGAAGGAAGAGGAGGGTTAAGGGATGTGCACGCCATGGGTTGGGCAAGCCAAAGTGGTCAAGGCCCAATAGAAGTTGAGCATCATCAACTACTTGAGTGCTACGAAGTTATTCTTCGCGCCCGTGTTGAACTGCATAGGAAATCAAATCGTTCAAGTAACAAACTTCTCCTAGAACAACAAGATGCGGTCTCAGAAACACTCGGATATAACGACGCTGATTTCTTAATGGCTGATGTAGCTTCAGCAGCTCGCCGTATTGCTTGGAATGTTGATGAACTCTGTCATGCAATTCAGAATGCAGGCCTATTTGGATTGTGGAACTTTAGTAAAAAAGTTGGGGACACGATTACAAGAAAAAGAAAACCCATATCAACAAGTTTTGATACGGAGTCAGATCTCTCAGCTGAAGCTGTTCTACGCATCGCTTTAAGAACAGCGAAAAACAAAGAACGTTTTAACCCAGAAATAATTAGTAAACTCAGGCAAGTAAAATTAGAGATTCCAGAACCATGGACACCAGAGATCCGCAAGTTATTCGTTGACCTTCTTCTCACAGGCCATGATGCAATCCCAGTGTTTGAAACGTTAGATCAACTTGATCTATTCGTACCTTTCCTCCCGGAATGGGAACCAGCGAGAAGTCGACCGCAGCGTAACGCATACCATAGATTCACTGTTGACCGTCACTTGCTCGAAACAGCAGCTGAAGCCGCAAAAATTGCGGATCGAGTTGAACGACCTGACTTGCTAGTCGTCGGGGCTCTTTTGCATGACATAGGAAAACCGCTACCTGGAGACCACACTGAAATAGGAATTAAATTAATTAAGATAATTGCTTCCCGAATGGGTTTCCCAACATCAGACGTTCAAATATTAATTCAAATGTGTGAACATCACCTACTGTTGCCAGATATAGCTACACGAAGGGATTTAGATGATTTTGATACTATCCAGACGGTTGGAAACGCACTGAATTCAGTTGCAACTGTTGAACTCCTACATGCCTTAACAGAAGCTGATTCAATAGCGACTGGCCCAGCTGCCTGGAGCACTTGGAAAGCTGGCCTTGTGGAAGATCTAGCGAAAAGAACATCTGCCTACCTAAAAGGAGGAGATGGAAGCATCATGGAGAGAGCATTCCCAACTGCCGATCAAATGCAGATGATGCGTCGAGGCGTAATTCGTGTTGAAGGTAAAGGGGACCGTCTCACAATTATGGAAATAGATCGACCCGGAGTTTTTGGAAGAGTTGCGGGGGCGCTTTCACTATGCGGACTTGATGTACTTGAAGCAGTAGCCCATACAGAGTACGGAATGGTATTAGCCGTATTTCGAGTTGCTCCAAGCACTACTAGAGAAATCAATTGGGATTCAGTTTGCGTTTTTGTACAAGACTCTGTTCGAGGCCGTGTCGCTATAGCGGCGAGACTTTCTGAACGGATGAGAACCTACTCGTTGCAACTATCCCAAAAATATCCTGAGAGAGTTGTCAGTACCGACGTGAAAATAGATAACGAAACTTCTTCTACGGCAACCGTCATAGAAGTTTCTGCTCCAAATGGAATGGGATTGCTCTATCAAATCACACATGCTCTAAGTTCACTTGATCTAAGCATCCTGAGTGCAAAGGTGCAGACATTGGGCGCAGACGTCGTTGATTCATTCTATGTTTTAGATAATGAAGGTAAGAAGGTGAGTGATACTGCGCATGCTGAAGAAGTGAAAGAGGCGCTCAAACATGCAATTGAAACCTCAACAGTGATGGCAAAGGATAACAAATGACTGATGAACATGATTTGATTAGATGGAGCGAAGCTTTATCAGGAATCGCCAGAACAGGGCTCGCCTTCACAGAAAACCTGTATGAACGAGAAAGATACGAGGAAGTATTACACGTAGCAGCAGATATCCATTCTCGCATCTCTGAATCAGAGGGAACTAGTGAAAAAATAACGGAATGGATGCAGTCAGTTGGGAAAGGAGTCCCCGGCTATGTCACTCCAAAAGTCGCAATTGGAGCAGTAGTCGGTAACGACAAAGGAGAAATACTACTTATACAACGATCAGATTCGGGAGTGTGGCTATTCCCAACAGGTTTCGCTGACGTAGGATACTCTGCCGCTGAAATAGCTGAAAAAGAAGTTCTTGAAGAGACAGGAATGAAAGTACAAGCTACAAGAATTATTTCCATACTTGATGGGGTAAGGGCTAGGTTCACACGAATGCCTTTGTATTCAATAGTTTTTCAATGCAAAATAATAGGTGGCTCACTAAAACCCCACCCTCTGGAATGTGATGATGTCGGATTCTTTCAAGAGAACGCTCTGCCGGAACCCCTTGCCGGTTCAGGAGCATGGGTTGAACACGCATTCTCTGCTATACGGGACGAACCAATTGAAGTCCAGTTTGATGAACCTCGCCGTCCTGTATGGAAATCCGAAGATGGAAAGAACTAGAAGTAAATTTTTTACTCCTGCTCGCGTAGAAATTTCTCAACTTCTTCCACAAAATCCGTAGGGTTAGTCTGCTCGTAATCCCCCGCATCAAAACTATTTTCAAGAGCATCGACATAGCTACTGGTTTCCTCATCCCCATCAACGATTTCATTAATTTGTCTTTCATACGCAGCAGCAGCTATTTCAAGATCAGTTGTTTGAACTGCAAAGGGAATAATTTCACCAATTTTATCAACCAGAGCGAGAGCTGCTTTTGGAGATTCAGCACCTGCAACGTAATTAGGGACACTTGCCCACAACGAAATGTTAGGTATGTCAATCTCTGAAGCGAACTGATTCAAAACGCCAACTATTCCAGTAGGGCCTTCATATCCCGATCTCTGTAGGTCAAACTTTTCGTTTATCTCATCATCTTCACTAACCCCATGGATTAAAACAGGTCGTGAATGAGGAACTTCAGCCAAAAGTGACCCCAAAGTAATAATCATCGAAACATCCATCTCTTTCACTACAGCCATAATTTCCTCACTAAATGTTTTCCATTTCAGTTGAGGTTCTGTTCCATTTAAAAAAATCAAAGAATGAGTTTCTGATACGAAGAAGTCATTTTCCGGCCAAATTAAATACCTTGACTCATCATCTAACCTGACTGAAGGTCGTTCTGATGAGAAGTCGTAATAGGGTTCAGCATCAAGTGAAGAAAATTTTTCACTACCAGTTTTTTCAGTTAGATGTCGGACAGCCCAAGTTGCAGCTCCACCGGCATCGTTCCAACCTGAGAATGCTGCAATGAGAATCGGATTCGTGAGTTGAGGAATCTGATCCCAGATGTTTTCTACACTTGCCATTGAACTGAGATTAATCACAGTTTTCTAAATTTTCACCTCGTACGGTACTTAACTCATTGCAAGAGATTTTCATTAGGTGAAGATACGATAACTCTATGGTTCGTATTCGAATAGCCGATGAAGTCACTCCCAAACTAGTTGATTCTTACAAAAAGTTAATACCTCAATTATCAACTTCTAGTTTGCCTCCAACGGAAGAAGAACTTGATCAGATCATAAGATCAGATGCATCAATGATTCTCATCGCAGAAAACAATAGTAATGAAATCGTTGGGACGATGACACTAGTGCTTTTCCATATACCAACAGGTTTACGAGCATGGATTGAAGATGTTGTCGTTGACAGTGACCATCGTGGAGAGGGAATTGGAAAAAAACTTAATCAGAAAGCTTTACAAATTGCGGAAAAAGCCGGAGCCAAAACAGTTGAATTAACTTCACGACCTGCTCGCGAATCAGCGAATCGCCTCTATCAAGATCTTGGTTTCCAAAAACGAGAGACAAATGTCTACCGTTTCTCCTTTGATTAACTCGTATCGTGAAAATCACTTTCCTATCAGAGAAAAAAATTCGCTATCTATCCGTGTCAGTATTTACAGCGCCACTGGGCCAAGCATTGCTTTTCCTTTTTGCAGAAACTATTAACCTCTCCGCTTTCACAAGCAATGTATTAGCAGTTCTGATAGCAACTATTCCAAATTATCTCCTCAATAGGTTCTGGGTTTGGAAAATTAAGAACCCTCATAGTTTCCGACATGAAATACTTCCATATTGGGCAATAGCTTTTCTAGGACTCATTCTTTCAACGACCTTCGTTGTTCTTGCTGACTCAATATGGTCAATTTGGATTGCGCTTAATATAGCTAACGCGATTGCTTACGCTCTCCTATGGGTCGTGAAATACTTTATTCTTGAGATGTACATCTTTTCAGAAACAAAGCAAAAGGGAAGGTAATCAGAATTGGCTAATACTATGAACATGGATTCTTACCTATGAATCAAGACCAAATTAATCTAGCGAAATCTGCAAGAGGTTTCCTTCCTGATAATGAAGGGCAAGCACTGTATGAAGCCGCCAGCAGTGTTTCAACATCGGGCCCGTTTCTAGAAGTAGGCAGTTACTGCGGCAAATCAGCTATCTATCTTGGCTTCGCAGCACAAAAACTTGGGAGAATGCTCTACGCATTAGATCACCATAGGGGTTCCGAGGAGAACCAGAGCGGTTGGGAACACCATGAACCGGACCTAGTCGACGAAACTATTGGGAGAATGGACACGCTTCCAATTTTTCGGCAAACAATATACAACGCCGATTTAGAGCAAACGGTCGTTGCTTTAGTTGGGTATTCAGAAGTGATAGCAAATAATTGGCAAACTCCGCTATCTTTTCTTTTTATAGATGGAGGCCACGGAGAAGCGCCGGCAAAAGCTGATTATTCTGGATGGGTTCCTAAAGTGCAATCTGGCGGGATTCTCGCAATTCACGATGTTTTCCCAGATGAAAAAGACGGAGGAAGGCCTCCATATGAATGCATCTATCTTCCAGCGATTAATAGTGGAGAATGGAAAGAAATTAACGCAGAGGGTTCGCTCAGGGTTCTTCAAAGAATTTCTTAATGCATGTAGATAAAGTAAGATAAAGAAAACGATGAAAAGGTGGGTTATGAAAACAGGTGAAGTAGTTCCAGATTTCGAAGCTAAGAATCAAAATGGTGAACTTGTCTCCCTTTCTTCCCTTCTTGAATCAGGTCCAATAGTGCTTTTCTTCTACCCAAAAGCAATGACCCCTGGCTGAACGAAAGAAAGTTGTCATTTCCGTGACCTTGGTACTGAATTTTCTGAACTAAGTGCCCAACGGATTGGCATAAGCGCTGATCAGGTTGATCAGCAGAAAGCATTTGACCAAAAGAACCAACTGGGATTTCCTCTATTATCAGATCCTGAGCAGGAAATAGCTTCTTTGCTAGGAGCGAAACGGCTTGGACCTTTTGGTAACCGCCGGATAACGTTCGTCATTGATACAGATAGAACGCTGCTCCAGGTCATTAAGAGTGAAACGAACATGATGGTTCATGCAGATACTGCTTTAGAGGCGTTGCGTAATCGGAATTAATCGTTTTATTAAAAAACAGGTAAAAAATCGTGATCTGAGAAGATCTGCGAGGCATCAGTCAGACCTATTAGTGAATCAGCTGTAATGATAACTGCGGCAGCAGAGTATGTTGAGTGTTCATCTTCAGGGAAAGAAACATAATCCGGATATACCATTCCTGTTAAATACCGGCCATCTTCATTTCTATAATCTTGGATTTGTTCAAAGAGAGTAATAGCGTGAGCGGTATCACCGACACCTTGGTAGGCCATGGCACACTCGCATGTTTCAGCAGTTGTGACCCAAGGGCGATCTGAAACACAACGAATCCCCTTAGTTGCTATTTCAAAAATCTCGCTCTTCTCTTGAAGATGGTCAATTCCTGATTTACCTCTTAAGACTCCAGTAAGAACCGGATAATACCAATCCATAGCCCATCGCTCTTTGGGAGCGAAAGCATCTGGTGTGGTCTGAAGGACCTTCGTTAGTTTCTGGCAAGCTTCTTCCCATTGGGGTTTCTCTAGACCTAATTCATTAGCGATCGCTATAGCCGACCTCAAAGAGTGGGAAATGCTTGACGAACCAGTTAACAGAGCATACGACCATGGCGTCCCATCAGAATGGCGTGCCCAGATTATTTCCCCTCTTGGGGTTTGAAGTTCAAGTACGAAGTCAATTGCTGGTTCCACGACATTCCACATTGTTTCAAGAAAGCCTTTGTCTTTTGAAATAAGGTAATGATGTAAGACACCGGTCGCTATGTAGGCAACACAGTTTGAATCAATTTTGTCCTGCTCTATCCCATTATCAAGATAATAGTTATGCCAAGATCCATCATCGAGCTGTATATCCGCTAACCATTGATAAGCGCGAACACTTTCGTTCTGCAGCCCAGAAATATCTAATGCCATTGCTGCTTCAATATGATTCCACGGGTCAGCGTGGCCGTTAGGGAACCAAGGAATCATCCCTGACGGCAACTGCCATTCAGCTATAGATTCACCGGTTTGGCGTACCGCAGAGATATCCATAATTTCCATAGGGCGTTTCGGGGGCAAATTCAAATCCTTGGTTAAGCAGTAGCAGCCTTTTGAGCATAGATGATTGCACTCTTACCTAACACGGGTTGAAGTAATTTTTCTAAAATTTTCGTAACCCATGGTTGCTTGACAATGTCCCAAGTTAGAAAGCGTAGGTAGGTTTTGACCAATGGGTGGTCATTATTTTTGGGTCCAACTGCACATTTCAGCCACCAATAAGGAGAGTGGAGAGCATGAGCGCGATGGTAATCAATCGGTTCTAGACCTTGTGACTGCATTTTTGCTTTCAATTCACTTTTTTTGTAAATGCGGACATGACCTCCGACTTCTTTCGGAGCATGGTATTCATCGGATAAAGCCCAACATATTTTCTCAGGTAAATATGCTGGGATCGTTATTGCTATTTTCCCCCCCGGTTTTAACACTCGGAATAATTCCTGAAGCGCACTGTCATCGTCAGGGATATGTTCAAGAACCTCACTGGCAATAATCCTGTCAAATGATCCATCATCGAAGGGGAGTTTCGTGGCGTCTCCGGCACAAGCAAACACTATTGCAGAGTCAGGTATCTCACCAGCCTGAAGCATCGCTGCGTATGTGGCTCGGACTTCTTGCAATTCAGGGAGAGCCATATCGCAGGCAGTGACCGTAGCGCCTCGGCGAAGAGATTCGTATGCATGACGTCCAAAACCACAGCCGAGATCAAGGACTTTATGGTCGTCTTCCACTACTAATCGTTCATAGTCAACAGTCAACATATCTAACTATCCAAGATTCCAATTAGCGAGCAATTCTTCACAATGTTTCGCTGTTGTGATTGCAGATTCACGCCAACTCCATTTCTCAATAACACGTTGCCTTCCTGCTAAACCAACTCTTTGGCAGATATCTGGATTTTCAAAAGCAAATTCTATTTGTTTAGCTAGAGCTGAACTATCACCTGGTGGCACAGCGAGGCAGGTTTCAAGGTGAGGTCCGGCCACCTCAGGAAGAGCGCCGCCAGTGGTAGCTATTAATGGTGCTCCACAAGAAAGAGCTTCAATCGCAGGGATAGAGAATCCCTCGTACAGCGAAGGTACGATAGCAACTGAAGCCGAAGCAAGTAAGTTGACTAGTTCTTCGTAGCTGATTCCCTGATTGAAATTCACAATATCACTTAGGCCCAATTCATCGAGGGTCTCTGCGGTAGTGCTTCCTTCTCGTTGTTTGCCGACTAATTCCAGATGCACATTTGGGTACTGATTCCTAACTTCAGCTAATGCTTCTAGAAGGTATTTCTGTCCTTTAAGGGGTACATCAGCACTTGCAGTTGAGACAATACGACCTGGGATTCTTTCAATGGCTGGCTTGGGTGCAAAGAAATCTGTATCAATCCCGATAGGGACAACATGGATTTTTGCAAGGTCAACTTTGTGGTCTTTGCTTATGTCGGCCTTCGATGACTCTGAAACGGTAACAATTCGTTGAATTCTTTTACAGACACGAGTTTGCATTCTTGTAAATGCATACCATCTCCTTTTCCCAAACCGTTCAAGGGTTGTTCGCGCATTATCTAATTCAAGTTGCCGATCAACGGTAATAGGGTGATGAATTACACCAAGAATTGGTAGCCCAAGCTTTTTCTGAATTAGTACGTTTCCGTATGCTAGAGATCCATTGTCTATTACTAAATCAAAATCAGCAGATCGTTCTTTAAGCGCCCGATAAGCTCGCAAAGAAAAGGAAAGAGGCTCCGAGAAATTACCGGTCATATAGGAACATAACTCTACGAAATCAGGAAGATCTTTAATCTCCCAAAATCCTGGAATTCTTCCAGGGAAATGGTCGTTGAAAATTTCAAGGCTTGGAAATTTCTTTAAAGGAACCTTGGAATCAAGGTCAGGGTAAGGAGGCCCTCCAAAAACTTCAACTGTATGTCCAAGTTCTGCAAGCGCTTTACTCATTTCACGCACATAGACTCCCTGCCCACCTACATGCGGCTTGCCTCGATAGGCAAGCATGGCGATACGAAGATGCTTTGTTTCCGTTTCTTTCATATCAGTTCCCTAATTGTGCCCTTTAGTACCAGAATTCAAGGGTAAAGACCTAAAGAGCTAAAACAATCCAAAATAACGAAATGTTCTATTTATCAACTGGATTTCTTTATTCCCAAGTGGTGGAATCAATAGACATGACTTTTATGCATAATTAAGATTGGGGTCCTATGAAAGCACTTGTTCAGCGTGTTTCAGAAGCTTCAGTAGAGGTTGAAGGAGAAATTATTGGCACTATCTCATGTGGACTTTGCATTTTTGTTGGGGTTACACACAATGATTCAAAAGCTGTCGCTGAAAAACTTGCAAAGAAAATCGCCGAATTGAGAATCTTTGAAGACGATGAAGGGCGAATGAATTTATCTAGTTTGCAGATTGATGCACAAATGCTAGTAATCTCTCAATTCACACTTTATGGTGATATCAGTCGAGGTCGGCGACCCAGTTGGGTTGCAGCCGCCCCACCCGAACAAGCAGAGTCATTAATACAGTATTTCGTAGAATGCCTTTCGGTAGATCATGGGATCAGCGTTGAAACAGGTCAATTTCAAGCATTCATGAATGTCAGTTTAATAAATGAAGGACCTGCAACATTAATGATTGAAGTAAATTAGTGCTTTCTACGAGCGCAGATATTTGCGTAAACAACTAAGACAGCAGCAGCAAGAATTACCGGTAAAGGGCCAGCTCTCGTAGCGAGAGTGTTTCCTTCTCGAAGTTCCACTCTGCTCTCAAGAACTTTTGTTTCAGAAATACTTGTTCTTTGTAGAACTTTCCCATCAGAGTCGATAATCGCGCTAAATCCTGTTGGAGCTGCCTGAAGAACCCAACGTCCATTTTCAATAGCTCGTAACTGTGACGAAGCGACCTGTTGAGTTTGTAGGATTCTCAGCCAGTAACTTGACCCGTTTGTTGGATTTAAAAGAATTTGCCCACCATTGTTAATTGCTTCCCGTGCCCGATCTTCAAAGAAAATTTCCCAAGAAATAGATATCCCCGCATTGACAGCATTATCCGAAAGGGTCAACGCTAGGTTTGGTGACCCAGTGCCGGAAACAGTGTCACGAACGGGAAGATATTCGGGGGCAAACGGCTCAATAAGTGACCTAAGTGGCACATACTCACCGAAAGGAACCAATCGAACCTTATCGTATCTGTCGTAGATCTCTCCGTCTGGTCCGATCGCTACTGTTGCATTGGCGTTAGAAGATTCACTGGTTCGCTCAAAGATTCCTGCAAGTAACCAAGCATCTAAATCTGCTGCGAGGTCACTTAATTCCACAAGCTCAGGAGAATCAGTAAATAGCTGACGGACGTTAACAACGTCCTCCGGCCAAAGAACAACATCCGGATTTCCTTTAATTAATGCAGTTGCTTCAACATGCCTTATAAAGACTTCACGTTCATTCGTGTTTATGGCACGCGTTCCTTGCTCACCGCCACCCTGAACAATGGCAACATCAATTGTGGAAATGGCAGACCCCGTTGGAGCGATTGCGCTGAATCCCCAAAAGAGTAGAAGGACTGACATGATCAAACCTGCATGTCTCCACTTCCTTTCCCAAACCATTGCAAATGCCATTCCACAAAAAATCACAAAGACTGTAAGAAAGAGTGGTCCTAGAATCCTCGCTGTTTGTCCAAATGGGCTGTCACTTTGTGACATCGCAATGGTGGCTAAGGGAACACCTCCGAATGGCCAACGGTAACGGACAGCTTCAATCAACGTGAATGCTGCTGGAAGAGCAATTAAACGGTGGATAGTCCTCGGTACCAGAGAAGTGGAAAGTGCATATAGTCCACTAAATAAGAAACCTTGAATGAAGTAACCAGGAACTGTTAATGCAATCATCCAGAACGTCCCGGGGAAAAGCCATCCAGCAGCAAATACAAAACCGATATAGAACCTAGATTTTACCCCGTTAGCTTCTTTTAGAATTTGGTCTAGAGATGCAAAAGCTACAAACGCAAGAGGCCAGAACCCCCATGGAGGCAATGAAAGCACCAAGCAGATTCCGCTACAAGCTGGTTTTAAAATCTTCTTTGGAGTAATAATCCTCAATAAAGCAATAATTCTCCGTAAGACGACACCCATCACACTTACCTTTTCATAAGGAAACTATTGGCTTTCCTTGCTTCATTAACCCCGTCTCGTATGCAGGCCGACAAACCTATACCCTTAAACGGCGAACCGGCCAAGAACATTCCCGGCATTTCAGCATTTGCTTGCTGGCGGATTTCATCTACTCGTTTTGTGTGATCAAGCTCATACTGAGGAAATGAATTTGGCCATCGAGTAACCCTTGTGGCTATTGGTTCAGCATTGACCCCAGTCAAAACCGATAACTCACCTTTGAGTTCTGCAAGTAACTCATTGTCTTTCATTTTTAAAGCTTTCGTTTCAGCGAATCTTCCTACGGAAAGCCTCAGGAACACTGTGTGGTCGTCATTAAGGTGTGCCCATTTCTCTGACGTCCAAGAACAAGCTGTAGTCAGCAAATTTTCTTTTCGCCCAACGAGGAATCCGCTTCCATTGAATGTAGGAACATCGGTCTTATTAAATGCGTATGTTATGAAAGCCATTGAGGCATATTGAATACCAGCTAGTAAATCTGATGTGTTCGGACAAGAATTAAGCAACAGTTTTGAGGCTGCAAAAGATGGGATGCATAAAATTACTGCATCTGTTTGATAATTCTGAGATGCTTTAACGATGATTGAATCATCTGATGATTCAATCGACGTCACTCGTTCATTCCTTTTGATGTTTGCATCAAGTTGCTGTTCCAGTTTCTTAACTACTGTCTGGAGGCCATTAGGGTGTGTTAGGAAAACCGGGCTCGATGAATCCCTATTTTGATTCTTAAGAAAGGTCTTTATTGAACGGATGAGACTAAAGTCTGCTTGGCTTGCTTTAAACAACTGTGGGACACCTGACGCTAAGCATAGATCGTCTGCATCTCCAGCATTTATTCCTCCTAATAATGGACCAACCAATCTGTCCATAACTTCGTCTCCTAGGCGCCGTCGGATAAGAGAACCTACGGTTTCACCATCTGCGGGTTTATTATCTGGAAGAGTTAAGTCAAGTTTTGCTCTTCTCACTCCTTCTTCAGTAAGTATTGATAGTTCTTCCAATTCGTCTAGGTCTAAAGGGACACCCAAGAAATGGCGTTTAGGCAAATCATGCATTTCACTATCTACCCATACTTTGGCCGGCTTACCGGTAGGGGAAACGAGGTCTTCCCCCAAACCAAGAGCAAAACATAGTTCGCTCATTTCAGGGTCACGGGTAAGAAAAGAATCTGGTCCAGCGTCAACTTGGAAACCGCCAATTTCACTCGTGAGGATTTTTCCTCCAAGACGACTTGCTTCTTCAAGCACGGTGACCTCATGCCCTGATTTTTGGAGTTCAAATGCAGCGCTCAGGCCAGATATACCCGCACCGATAATGATAATTTTCACAAGTTTGTCCGAAAGCTATGAACCAAATCAACTATTTTTTTGAGAACTTCTGGGTTGACCTCCGGGGTTACACCATGACCCAGATTGAAGATATGCCCGGGTTTTCCAGCATTTCTCTCAAGAATATTAATGACTTCCTTACTGATTAGTTCCCAATCTCCTCCAAGTATTGATGGGTCTAAGTTCCCTTGAACAGCTTTTTGGGATCCAATTCTTTCTCTAGCTGTATCTATTGGAACACGCCAGTCAACTCCAACAACATCAGCGCCTACATCACTCATTAACGACAACAGTTCACCCGTTCCAACCCCAAAATGTATTTTTGGAACACCTGTTTTTTCCAAAATATCAAATACCTTTTGTGAGTAAGGAAAAACAAAACTCTCGTACTGGTTGGGAGATAAAGACCCTGCCCATGAATCAAATAATTGAATTGCGCTAACACCGGCTTCTACTTGAGAGAGCAGTGATTGGATTGTGATATCTGTTAATCGCTCCATTAGAGAATCCCATAATTTTCTATCGCTAAACATTAATGCTTTTGTTTTCTGGTAAGACCGTGATGGCCCACCTTCGATCAAATAACTAGCAACAGTAAAAGGACCTCCAGCGAAACCAATTAAAGGAATTTCAAGTTCCTCAACGCATCCTTTAACTGTCTCAAGTACGTATGGTGTATCAAGTTCAGGATTTAGATCTCTTAACCGTTTTAAGTCATCGGAGGACCTGAAAGGATCAGCGGCTACTGGTCCTATCCCTGGTTCAATTTCTACACCAAACCCAATGGCATGTACCGGCACAACAATATCCGAGAACAGAATTGCTGCATCAACGCCGTAACGCCGAATGGGTTGCAACGTGATTTCAGTAGATATATCTGGCTTCTTAATTGCCTCTAAAATACTTCCTTCTTTTCGTAAGGCCCGATATTCGGGAAGGGATCTACCAGCTTGACGCATAAACCATACAGGTGTCTGTTCAACCGGTTCGCACCTGCAGGCCCGTAAGAAAGAATGATTCTGTAAATCTTTAAAAGCCACATGATAAATCTAGTAGCGACAATAGGAAATAAACGATTTGGACAAGTCAGAAATTATTAAGAAGAAGGTTTTACTGATGAGAAAGTCTTCCAAATCGCTAGAATAGTTAACCACCCAAATCGCCCCAATATAAATTTTTTCATCAGAAGAGGTGATCAGAATTCATCCTGATTTTCAAGCTGAACAAGAATATATCAATGAGGCTTATTCCATCTTAGAACGCGCCCATGATGAAGCTAAAAAACTTCATAAGATGGTGGAATCAGGTAAAGGCGGGACACATCAGGCCAGATTTGAAAAAGATGTCATATCTGATCAGGTAAATAAAAGATTATCCCAACTCGATATAGGGGATGCCTCACTTGTCTTTGGTCGGATAGACCAAAGAAACGAAGAGAGTGATAATGAAACTTTCTACATTGGGCGTATAGCAGTATGGAATGAGAGCCAAGACCCGATCACAGTTGACTGGCGCGCACCCATTGCTGAATCTTTTTATCGCGCTACTGGCAGGGAATCCATGGGTTTGAATAGGCGCCGGCATTTTGCCTCACGAGGAAAAAAACTTCTCGGCATAGAAGATGAATTTTTTGGGGATGACATTATTGATGATTCCTCAACTCCGTATTTTAAAGGGAGAATGACACTAGCAACGACAATGGAACAAGCTAGAACCGGACGCTTAGGAGACATCATTGCAACCATTCAAGGTGAACAAGATGAAATTATCCGTGCCCCATTATCAGGAGTTCTAACAGTTCAAGGAGGACCTGGAACCGGCAAAACCGTTGTCGCTCTCCATCGGGCAGCTTACCTTCTTTATACTCATAGATTTCCTCTTGAAGGGCAGGGTGTTTTAGTTATAGGCC
>MPLT02026779.1_pt1 | contig 15677 bp, 20 predicted proteins | sample 1617391 | NCBI WGS metagenome assembly MPLT02 (sample SAMN05944800, study PRJNA350692) | marine metagenome | biome: marine; feature: ODZ; material: water; isolation source: 70 m water sample filtered on 0.2 um supor filter | place: Pacific Ocean | collected 2012-04-08 | depth 70m m
AAGTTTTTATCAAAGCTTTAATTTTATAAATAATATAACAGTAACTAATATTCTATCATAGATTAGGAGAATGCAAATGTCTGAACAAGAAACTGCCACTATAGAACAGCAGCAGACTCTTGCCACAAGTGTGAACGAACTAGAAACATTAGCTCAGCAAGCATTGGAATTAGACGGCGAGGCAAGGGAAGAGCTCGTTGAACAGATAAAAACTAAATGCACCGAAGAAGGGCTATCGGCCACTGAGACTGATGATTTGTTGGAAGAGATAGGTCTTGTTCAGGAAGCACGTAAGGTACAAGAGGATAGTAAAAATCAACCAGCACCTGGTAAGGGTGGCTCAGATGGTGATGGGCCTGACGCACAAAAAGTTGTGAATGCGGATCCTCCCGCAGAAGTTAAGGGTTCCGGAACTGCAATGGGCAATCCTGTAAAGGGAAAAGCTAAAATGTCCGATAAAGGCGAACCAATGGCTAAAGTAAAAGAAGATTCAGTGCCAACAACTAAAGCAGGTATGATGGCAGCTGTTTATGAAAAACTTGGTAAACTGAAAAAAGATCAGATTGCCGGACAGTATGAATCAATTCTTAGTTCCCTAGAACTTCAAGAAGGTGCGGAAGAAGAAACCGATGTTAAACCACTTGATGTCAAAGATGACATTGATGCATTAACCGCAGGCGAAGAACTTTCACCTGAATTCAAATCTAAAGCAAGTACTATTTTTGAAGCGGCAGTTCAAGCAAAAGTAAATCAGGTTGTTCTTACAAAAGAACAAGAACTTGAAGAATCTATGCAAGGACGATTGCAAGAAGAATTACAATCTTATCAGGAAGAAATTGTAGAAAAGGTAGATAATTACCTCAATTATGTTTCTGAAGAGTGGGTAAAAGATAATAAATTAGCCATCGAAAAAGGAATTCGTTCAGAATTGACCGAAGGATTCCTCGTTGGACTAAAAGATCTATTTACAGAACACTATATCACCATACCTGAAGAGAAGGTTGATGTAGTAGATGACCTGTTCGGTAAAGTTGAAGACTTAGAAAAAGAACTGAACGAGCAAGTTAGTAAAAATGTTGAAGTTCAATCAGAACTCACAAAGATTAAAAAAGAAAAAGTTTTATCGTCATTGACGAAAGACCTTACTGAGACCCAGAAAGAAAAAGTGGCAGAATTAGCTGAAAATGTTGTAGCTGAAGACGCAGAGGACTACGAAACTAAAGTCGAAGTTCTTAAAGAAAATTACTTTCCAACAGAAGAAAAGAAAGTTGCTCTGGTCGAAGACATTGAAACACATAGTAATGAAGAAGAAGGCGACGAAAGACCAGTCCTAAAAGAGGGAATGGAACACTATATGTCAGCTATTTCAAGACATGTTAGATAATTAGTAATAACAATTTTTAAATTTTAATGATACATTCAGGAGAATAACGATGTATTTATCTGAAACTTTACAAGAAAAATGGGGTCCTGTACTCGACCATCCTGATCTTCCTCAGATAAAAGACTCTTATAGAAAAGCTGTTACAGCTGTTTTGTTGGAGAATGAGGAAAAATCAATCATGGAAGAAGGTGGGTCTACTATTTTATTTGAGGACGCTCCTGGGAACGCTGTTGGTGCCGGTATGGGTGCTACAGCTGGAAATATAAAAGGTTATGATCCTGTACTTATTTCCTTAGTTCGCAGAAGTATGCCTCTTTTGATCGCATACGATGTTTGCGGAGTTCAACCAATGACTGGTCCGACTGGCTTAATTTTCGCCATGAAGTCCCGTTATGCATCCCAGACCGGTTCAGAAGCACTTTTCAGTGAAGCTGATTCAGGAAAGTCTGGAACAGATGCGGCTGGTACTTCTGCACACACCGCTAATGGTAACCCAGCAGCTGCTGCTTCAAGTTCAACTGCTTACCTCCCAGGTCGTGGAATGACTACGGCACTTGGTGAAGCACTTGGAGATTCTAGTACCAACGCTTTCGCAGAAATGGCCTTCTCAATTGATAAGGTAACCGTTACAGCGAAGACACGTGCACTCAAAGGTGAGTACACAATGGAACTCGCACAAGACTTAAAAGCAATTCATGGTCTTGACGCAGAAACAGAATTGTCAAATATTCTGAGTTCTGAGATTTTGGCAGAGATTAACCGCGAGGTTATCCGAACAATTTACGGTAACGCCAAAACTGGTGCCCAAAACAACGTAGCCACTGCCGGTACATTCGATATGGATGTTGATTCAAACGGTCGTTGGATGGTTGAGAAATTTAAGGGCCTGATGTTCCAGATTGAGCGCGAAGCTAATGCAATCGGACACGACACACGTAGAGGAAAAGGAAATATCCTTATGACTTCTTCGGACGTTGCATCTGCACTGCAAATGGCTGGTGTACTTGATTACACACCTGCTCTTTCCGGTAACGATTCCATTAATGTTGACGACACACAATCAACATTTGCTGGAACACTTAACGGTCGTTACAAAGTCTATGTTGATCCATATGCAACAATCCAAGACACAAATTGGTTTGTACTAGGCTATAAAGGTTCTAGCGCATATGATGCCGGATTATTCTATTGCCCATACGTTCCACTACAAATGGTACGTGCGGTTGGTGAGAATAATTTCCAGCCAAAGATTGGATTCAAAACACGATACGGAATGGTATCAAATCCTTTCTCCACTGGAACCGCAGCATCCTCCGATGGATCACTCACTTACAACACCAACGTTTACTACAGGCGCTGTCTAGTTACTAACTTGATGTAATCTTGTATTAAATTAAGTGATATAAATAAGGGTAAGGGGTCTAGAACTTCTTACCCTTTTTTTATGTTCAAAGGTATTAATGGCACTCGTAGACAAAACAACAGCACCGCGAACCGGAAAACTAGGTTCCGATAATATAAATTACCTTTCACCTACTGGCTTTAGATTTTTATGCTCTCATATGCCAGAGACTCAATTTTATTGTCAAACAGCTAATTTACCAGGTGTTTCAATATCAGAAATTCCCGTTTCTACACCACATAAACAACATTATGTAGCTGGTGATAATGTAACATTCGATGAATTTTCTATAACGATAATCCTTGACGAATACTTAAAAAATTGGGAAGAAATACAGAGATGGATAATAGGTTTAGGTAAGCCTTTCGGTTTTGAAGGATATGAAAAAAGAAAAAAAGATGGATTGGATACAACAGGGCAATTATTCATTCTTACAGGCTCTAAAAATCCATTGCTAAGATTTGATTTTTATAATCTATGGCCGAAATCTATTGGATCGGTTCAGTTTGATTTAACACAAGCCGATATAACCTACACCACAGTAGACGTAGTTTTCCAATATAATTATTATACAATGACAAGGATAAACGAACCCGCATAAAATATTATGAAATTAAGTGACATTCAAACAATGTGGCAAAAAGATTGTCAGATTGATGATACAAAATTAGACGCAGAATTATTAAAACTCCCCAATCTTCATAGTAAATATCTAGGAATTTATAATGATGAATCTCTCTCCCAGAAGAGGTTATTTTTTGCAAATAAAAAACTCATAAAACATAAGACCATTTGGTATGCTGGGAAAATGAGTGAGGAAGAATTAGAAGAACTAGGTTGGGAACAATTTAAAATTAAATTAATCAAAGGATATGAACCTAAAATAGAAACATATCTTCAGGGAGATGATGATTTAATTGAAGCAAATCAAAAACTAGAATATCAAAAGATAAAAGTAGAGTTTTTAGAATCGATTATCAAATCCCTAAATACAAGAGGATACAACATTAAATCGGCTATTGACTTTTTACGGTTTACAATGGGACAATGATATTAAAGAAAATTGATGATGTTCATTTATTAGTTGAATGTGATAGAAGTCAGGCAGCTGAATTAAACGATTATTTTACGTTTGAAGTTCCTAATGCTAGATTCACATCATCCTATAAGAATGGATTTTGGGATGGTAAAATTAGATTATTCGATATAAGAACAAGGAGATTATATTATGGGCTTGCTGGATACATTAAAAAGTTCTGTGAAATCGGAGAATATGACTTACAAATTGATAAAGGCTTTACGTTCGGTGATAGTAATTACACTGATACTGATAGCTCTGGGTTACGTGAACGCTTCTCTTTAAGCTTAGAACCTAGAGATTATCAATTAAAAGCTATAACACATTGTATTCGTAATGACAGGTGTTTACTTTTATCTCCAACAGCCTCTGGCAAATCTCTTATTATATATTTACTTTTAAGATATTATAATACAAGGAGTCTTATAGTGGTACCAACTGTATCATTAACACAACAGATGTATACAGATTTTCAAGAATATAGCAGTGATTGGGATGTAGAAAAAAACTGTCATATTATAAGTGCCGGTAAGGAAAAAGTAACTGATAAACCAGTAGTTATAACAACCTGGCAATCAATATATGGAATGCCTAAAGACTATTTTGAAGGATTCGAATTTATGGTAGGAGATGAAGCTCATCTATTTAAAGCCAAATCTTTAACTACTGTAATGAGTAAGTTAAAAAAGTGTAGATATAAATTTGGTACAACGGGTACATTAGATGATTCCCAAACTCACAGGTTAGTTCTTGAGGGATTGTTCGGTCCTATTTTTAATGTAACACAAACTAAAGATTTAATAGATGCAGGATACCTTTCTAAATTTTCCATTCAAGCAGTCATATTGACATATGATGATGAAGTAAAAGCTGAAAGTAAAAGTTTCTCATATCAAGATGAAATGGATTTTCTTGTTAGACATCCTAAAAGAAATAAATTCATTAGAAATTTAGCAGTTGATCAAAAAGGTAACACACTGCTTTTGTTTCAATTCGTTGAAAAACATGGTAAGATACTATATAATATTATTAAAGAAAAAGTAGGAGAAAGTAGAAAAGTATTTTTTGTTCATGGAGGAGTAGATGGAACAAATAGAGAAGAAATCAGAAAAATCACTGAATCAGAAAAAGACGCAATTATTGTTGCAAGTTTCGGTACTTTCAGCACTGGTATTAATATTAGGAACCTTCACAACATCATTTTTGCTAGTCCTACTAAATCTAAAATAAGAAACTTACAATCAATAGGTAGGGGTTTGAGAAAAGGTGATAATAAAGAGGAAGCGGTGTTATTTGATATAGCTGATGATTTATCTTATAAATCTTATACCAACTATACACTGAAACATTTTAAAGAAAGAATTTCCCAATACAATGAACAACAGTTCAAATACAATATGTTTCACATTAGGATTTAATTATATATTTTCCCGGTGGCAACAACATTAAATATTATATCATATTTTTACGAAAAGGTCAACCGAAAAATAAATAAAATAACCCTTGATATTATTAAAGAAATAAGGTATAATATAGGAAATTATGAATAAAGAAACAGCAATAAAAGTATTATTTGAAGATAATAGGATACTTTTACCCAATTTTAGATGGGCAAATTATCATCAATTAGATCACGAATATTATCATTCAAATAACATAGATTCAGTGTTCAAAAATGAACTCAATATGGATCTATCTAAACGGGTTAGTATAATAACCGATTATGGTTATGGCGATATAGTCTGCAATATGAATTATTGGATGTGGATGAACGAAATTAGGCCTATAAAGTTAAAGATCTTATATGATGAAACTCATGAGAAAAAGGGGTTTAGTAATAAGGAAACTACTTTAGATAAAGTTAATTTTATGGTTAAAGAGTGGGGTTCTGATATTGAATATGATTTTGTTAAAATTAGAAGGTCTTACGGAAATATTCTAAGAACATATAAAAGTGCTTTAAGAGGTAAGGATCTTTTTTCCCACATAGATAGAAATCATAGAAATATGTGGTATAAACATGTCCCAATTAATATGGAACAATATTCATTTGTTCCACTTTCAACGCAGATGGAATGGTACCCTACTAAAACACAATGGAAGAGACCTAAAAAAGATTCTGTTTGTATATACAAATATTCTCCTCCGATAAATTGGGATTTAATTTCTAATAATTCGTTTGCTAATATTGGCGATAAAATGATATCGCAAGATAAAAAAGTTGTTAGTAAATATTGGAGTGATTTAGAAAAAGCATTAAAGAAATCTAAGCGTAGTATAGAATATCTTGATTATACTATGACACCTAAACAACTAGTTGATAAAATTTCAAGTTGTTCTTACCTAATATCTTCACGTGGTGGTTTTGCTTACTTAGCACAACTTATAGGCACACCTACAGTAATCGTATTTCCTCCGGCTCACACAGTACCGGAACGAGATTATACACCACAGAGTATTCAATTTCATCAAAAAACTATGAAGCTATTTGATCCTACAGAAATAGCCACTGTTGATATTGATGAACTTGAAAAGCAAGATACTATGGAAAAAACAAGGCTGATGCATAAAAAGAAAAAATATCCAAATTTAGAATCTATGCAGAAGTTAGAAAAAGATACAAAAAACTTTGAACAAGAAATCGTACACGTGTACAGAGAGGCAATACTAAAAGACGAGCAGGCAAAGGAAGCGGAGTCTAAACCAAAAAAGAGAGCGAAAAGTAAATAATACAGAAAGGTAATTATGGGATGGTTTAGTCACATTACTAAGCATATTAAAAAAGTATTTTCAACACCAGCAGAAGTTGTTAAAGAAGCAAGCGACATAGTAAAAGAGAATGTAGATGAAGGTGAAAAGGTTGTAAAGAAGACCGCAAAGAAAGCAAAAAAGACTGTAAAGAAAGCGAAGAAAAAAGTAAAAAAAGCAGTTAAATAATGTCCCCCTCTATAAATTTTTTAATAGTTTTGAAGGAAAATAATGGCTAGAGCGAAGTCGATACATTATGTTGATAATAAAAAATTTCATGAAGAGATGGTTAATTATAAAAACCATTGTGCTGAAGTGAAGAAAAAAGATCCGGATGAATTAGTTCCAATTATTCCAGATTATATTGGTGATTGTTTTATGAAAATTGCGGAGAGACTTAGTTTAAGACCGAACTTTGTTAACTACACTTTCAGAGATGAAATGATCTCAGACGGAATAGAGAATTGTGTTCAATCAGCACATAATTTTAATCCGGAAAGGTCATCTAATCCATTTTCTTATTTTACCCAGATTATATATTTTGCTTTTATTAGAAGAATACAAAAAGAGAAAAAGCAACTTTATATAAAATATAAAACTATTCATAATAATAGTATGTTATCTGATAGTGCTTCAATGTCGGAGCATGATGATGGTAATAATGCATTCAATATTGAAGTTTTATCTGAAGAGCAAAAAGCAAATATGTATAAATTTGTAGGAGATTTCGAAGACGCGAAAGCCAGGAAATCTAAAAAAACCGCAACTGCGAATGCATCAGGGGCTAATACATTAGTACCTTATATGGTAGAGGCTGATAACGCAACATGAAAGCAGCCATAATTACCGACACGCACTTTGGTGCTAGGAATGATGCTATAGTTTTTTCCAGTTACTTTTCTAAATTCTACGAAGACATATTCTTTCCTTATCTTAAAGAACATGATATAAAAAGCCTCATACATATGGGTGATGTATTTGATAGACGAAAGTTTGTTAATTATAAAACTCTGTTTGATGCTAAGCATATGTTTTTTGATCCCTTGTTAGAAAATAATATAGAATGCCACATGCTGGCTGGAAATCACGATACATTTTATAAAACTACTAATGAAGTAAATTCTCCAGGTTTATTATTAAAAGAATATCCTAATATTACGACACATAATACACCGAAAGAATTGAATTTTTGTGATGCAAATTTTGTAATGATGCCATGGTTATGCAAGGATAATCATGATTATGCAGTTGACTTAATTAATAAAACCAAATGCGATATAATGTTTGGTCATCTCGAAATTCTCGGTTTTGAAATGATTCCAGGACAATTTAGTCCAGAAGGATTAGATCGCAAATTATTTAAAAAGTTTGATATGGTGTTCAGTGGTCATTTTCATCATAAAAGCGATAACGGAACTGTTTATTATACAGGAAATCCCTATCAAACTAATTGGTTGGATTATAAAGATCCACGAGGTTTTCATATATTTGATTTTGAAACTAGAGAATTAGAATTTATTGAAAATCCTTACGAAATGTTTCATAAATATTTTTACAATGATTTGGATTGGACCGTTGAATCAGTACAAGAAGAAAACTTTGATAAATGGGAAAATACTTACGTTAAAATAATTGTTGAAAATAAAACCAATCCGTATTTATTTGATGTTATCTTAGATAAGATGTATAAATCCGGAGTCGGAGATGTTACAGTTGTTGAATCTTTTGCCGAATTGGATGATGAGGAAACTATTATCGATGAAGCGCAAGATACCATGACAATTTTATCCACATATATAGAACAGATGGAAACACCTGTAGACAAAAAAAGACTTGACATTTTAATGAGAAACCTGTATAATGAATCTTTAACCTTAGAGTAGCATGAGTGACAACGCATCCTGGTTTTATGGTGAGCGCTTACCTGAAATAGCCAGAGAACATAATTGTTCGTTGAAAGAAGCAGAGAGAATTTTTATGGATGAAAAATCCCACGAAAAAATAACAAACCCCAAAACAAAAACAATAGAAGTTGATATAGAAGAGCCAGTTTTAAATAAATTGATGTTGTTGGCCCATCAACACGATATAACACTAAATCAATTAGTCGGTAAATCATTACAGGATCAGCTAGTAAGTGCCGAGTATCAATTTGAACACGGCAAGCAGTTACTGACTGAGAATTAATGATTACATTTAAATCCGTTCGCTACAAGAACTTTTTAAGTAGCGGCAATGTTTTTACAAAGATAGATCTCGATAGATCTAAAACTACACTTATCATTGGAGAAAATGGTGCTGGAAAAAGTACTATGCTCGATGCTTTAACATTTGGTTTATTCGGAAAACCATTTCGTAGTGTTAATAAAGCTCAATTAATAAATTCTATCAATGAAAGAGAAGCCGTTGTTGAAGTAGAATTTTTGGTCGGTAAAAAACATATTTTAGTTCGCCGAGGTATTAAACCAAACTTCTTTGAAATAATAACAGACGGTCAGCAATTACAACAAAATGCTAGTGTAAGAGATTTTCAAGATTTTTTAGAAAAAAGTGTATTAAAGTTAAATTATAAATCTTTCACACAAATAGTAATTTTAGGTAATTCTTCATTCGTTCCATTTATGCAATTAAAAGCATCGGATAGAAGAGATATTATAGAAGACCTATTAGATATTCAGATATTTTCTACTATGAATAATGTTCTTAAAACATATTCAATGGAAAATAAGATAAAAATAGATGAGAATAAGTCATCCAAAGATTTACTTGAAAATAAAATAGAATTAAAAGAAAATTACATATCTCAGTTAAAATATAAAACAAAATCTCTTATATCTGGATATGAAAAAGATATTAAAAAATCTTTAGATGAAAAAGAAAAGCTTTGTGTACAAATTGAAGAGGTTAATCTATCAGTAGAGGAACTTTTAAATCAAATAAATGATGCTAAACAAGTAAACGAAACTCATGATAAACTTACAGAATATCAACGTTCCATTCTCCGGAATGTTAATACCGAACAAGAAAATATCTCCTTCTTTGAGTCAAATGATGACTGTCCAACGTGTAAGCAAAACATCGACCACGCCTTCAAACACAAAGAAATTATACAAAAACAAAAAAAGATCGAAGAATATAATAACGCAGTCGATAAGATTGACGGAGAACTTAACGCCACCAGAGAAAGATTATCTGCAATACAATCAATTCAAGAAAACATACAGGGTCAACAAACCTCAGTACAAACAATTAATAATAACATAAAGGTTATTGATCAGTATGTTAAAAAACAACAAGAAAGTATTAATCAGTTAGAACAAGATACTGGTGATATAAAAGAAGAAAAGAAAGCTCTAAAAGAATATGCTTCGGAATTTAAAGAAATAGAATCACAAACAGAAGAATTGATTGAAGAAAAATTCGTACAAGAAACTGCTAGAAATATTTTAAAAGATGAAGGTATAAAATCTAGAATTATAAAACAATATTTGCCGATCATGAATAAATTGATTAACAAATATTTAACACAAATGAATTTCTTTGTATCTTTCAATTTAGACTCGAATTTCAATGAAGAAATTAAGTCAAGATATAGAGATGATTTTACGTATGATTCTTTCAGTGAAGGAGAGAAGATGCGTATAGATTTAGCTTTATTGTTTACGTGGAGAACAATTGCTAAATTGAAAAATTCAGTTAACACTAATCTATTAATATTAGATGAAGTGTTTGATAGTTCCTTGGATGGTGAAGGAACAGATGAGTTTATGAAAATAGTTAATGAGCAAGGAACCACTACAAATGTATTTGTAATTTCTCATAAGGGTGATACTTTATATGATAAATTTAGAGTTCACATGAAATTTGAAAAACGTAAAAACTTTAGTGTGATATTATGATAAAGCCTTTACTTCCAGAAGGACACGAGTTATTAGAGCAAGAAACTATACCTTTTAGTTTCTGGAGTCCCCCGGCTGACCCTCACGAATTTCAAGATGAGCTAATTGAGAATATGCTACATTATGATGGCGTAGGTTTATCAGCAAATCAAATAGGTTATAAGCAAAGTGTATTTGCTATGAATCACGAAGGAAATAATATGGTACTGTTTAATCCTCAAATTATCGAGGAATCAACAGAGTACGTTTGGGAAATGGAAGGATGTTTAACGTATCCAGGTTTGTTTATTAAGATAAGCCGACCCAAAAGTTTGTCGGTATCATGGGAAGATGCTGAAAATAAAAACCTAACTGGTTATTTTTCTGATTTATCTGCTCGTATATTTTTACATGAAATGGATCACATAAAAGGAAAAGTCTTTTATGAAAGTGCCAGTAGACTTCATTTATCAAATGCGAGAAGAAAAAGAAGATCACAACTTAAAAAAATAAAAACCGCGAGCCCGACATTATGGCAAAGTCATTTAAACAACAAAAAACAAGAGAGAGTTACAGCAAAGATGTCTTGAAAAAGATGTCAAAAAAAGAACGGCGACTTAATAAGGAGTTAGCTGATAATTATATCGATGAAGAAATCGATGAATTCGAAGAAGAGAACGAATATGAGTACAGTAGCTTTAGGAAGCAAGGAACCTAGAATATACAAATATAACAGTACAAAGGAATACGTAGATAAGTTTCCGTGTGCATATAGACAATGGAAAGCAGATAGTCATTGTAATGTTATTCACGGATATAGTTTTAGTATGAGATTCTTTTTTGGTACTGATCATTTAGATGTTAGAAACTGGGTTGCTGATTATGGTGGTATGGGAGAACTTAAAAGTTTCTTAGATGATATGTTCGATCATACTTTATTGGTAGCAGAAGATGAACCACACATGGATCTTTATAAACAGTTAGAGGCTGCAGGAATAGCAAAACTTTCTGTATTGCCAAAACTTGGATGTGAAGGATTATCTGAACAGCTATACAAATACGTAAATGGAATATTCATTCCTGATATGTGGGGACCAGGTGAAGCAGAAAGACTTTGGTGTTATAGAGTTGAAGTACGTGAAACACAAAGTAATATGGCTTGGCGTGAAGGTCATAGAGAATGGAATGAAGACTTATTTAATGTAGATGAATAAAAATGTCAAAAATTAGATATTCAGAATACTTTTATAGTGTTCAAGGAGAAGGTAGATTTGTAGGTACACCAAGTGTCTTTTTAAGATTATTTGGTTGTAATTTTGAATGTCCAGGTTTTGGTCAGGAAAGAGGTAATTTAATTCCTCGTGATGAAATGCCTTGGAAAAATCTTGATGTAAGCAAATATAAGAGCATCGAAGAATTACCTGTAATGAAAATAGGATGTGATAGTTCCGCTAGCTGGGCAAAAGAATATATGCATCTAACAACATTTGAAGAGCATGAAATACTAGCTGAAAGATTGACAAATATTACACCCGATAAAAGATGGTTTTATGAAGAAAATAAACAAGATATTCATTTAGTGATTACCGGTGGTGAACCGATGATGTGGCAAAAACAATTGCCAGATTTATTAGAGCACGATTCATTAAGAAATATTAAAAATATTACATTCGAAACAAATAGTACATTTGCATTAACAGATAAATTTTTTGAATGGTTGTCTAAGTGGTGTTTATCCGATCATCATATCACGTGGTCATGCAGTCCAAAATTAAGTATAAGTGGTGAACATTGGAGTAAAGCAATTAAACCTGAAAATTGGAGACAATATAAAGAGATTCAAAATTCACATTTATATTTAAAATTTGTAGTTCAGGATGAATATGATATTGAAGAAATAAATCATATAAAATATGAATATACCCGCTGGGAATGGCCTATAGACATTTATTTAATGCCTTGCGGAGGCACGGCTGAGATGTTAGCTGATACAAAATTTAATGTTGCTGAGATGGCAATGAAGAACGGTTTTAAATATTCTCCCAGATTACATGTGGATTTATTCGGTAATAAATGGGGCACGTAATTCTTATAAATAGTACATTAGGAGAATTATATGGCAACTATTGTAGACTTATTTGTAGATCAGGGTTCCGATCATACTTCAACTTTAATAGCTAAAGATAGCACCAGCACTGTTATTAATTTAACTGGATATACAGTTGAAACTTATTTTCAAAAATGGGCTGGATCTTCAAAGGTACATAAGTTTACATCAACTGTAACATCTGCGAACACAGGTGCAATACAAATAAAATTGTTAGGTTCTGTATCTGATGATATTGCTTCCGGTCGCTATACTTATGATGTAGTTGTGAGAGATTCAGCTAATGATATATCCGTACGTGTACAAGAAGGCACATTAGTTATGCGGCCTACCGCAAGTCCCAAAGGTGCAACCTTATTGGAAACCGGTAATAAGTTATTACTTGAAAGTTAAATTATATAATACATAATGTGCGGATTTTTTGGAATTAGTGATAAATCCCTAATCGACACAGATTTTAGTGATGTAGATGAGAGAGGCGAATTCAATTTTTCTCATCATGCTAATCCAGCATTTTTCCATCAAAGCATCCTTCCCGTTACAGGCAAATTTCCCGGCGAACATATATTTGATACAGGTGATTACTATTTTACATATACTGGTGAAATATATAACGCTCCTACAAAAGGCTTTTCCAATGATACGGAATGGTTAGCAGAAAAAATAAAAAGACAGGATTATGATTTTGATGAAGTAAACGGTCAGTATGCTATTTCTGTTTATGATAAGAAAAATTCAACTATTACATTAATTAGAGATCCTGTAGGTCAAGTACCTCTCTTCTATTATAATAAAAATTGTTTAATTTATAGCAATACTATCAAGTCTATTGCCACAACGGTTAAAACAAAACTAGATAAAAGCTTCCTCAAACATTGGCATCAATTACGTCATTATACTCTTGATAAAACGCATTATAGAAATATCAAGCTATTTCCTAAAGGTTTGATAATAACTTATAATATGCGTGGTAAAGCGCTTAAATCGCGCGCTATTAAACCGAAAAGAATAAATGATAACAATATATTAAAGTTATTAAAAAAGCAACAATACCCGTATTCCAGCCACCGAACCAATTGCGGAATAGTTTCAGGAGGAGTGGATAGTTCCGTCATATCTGCGCTTTATAATGACACTATGGACTGCTATGTAACAACGATTAATAAAGATAAATGTTGGGCCTCAGCAGATGTTAAGAAATATGGTTTTCGATCTTTAATAGAAGTTAAAAATGATGAGAAGCAATGGAATGAAGCTGCCGTAGAATATATTAATAAATCTTATATGATTCCTTATACGTGGAGTTATGTTGGTTATTATATAATGGGTAAAGAAATGAGCCCCGCAGTAAAAGTTATGTTAACTGGTGAAGGAGCAGATGAAATATTCGGAGGCTATGATGTATACAAAACAAACAAACTTTCTAAGTATTCACTAAGAAAAGATGGAAATACTTTAAATGCTAAATACAAACAGCAAGTAGCAAAACAAGTCTCAAAATTTAATAATGTAGCACAAGCAAATAAGTATTTGGATCAAAGATCATTTCTCCCCTGTGCAGCAATTGGTGCAAATTTAGCGTTAGGTATGAGTTGCATAGAATCGCGGAACCCCTTTTTAGATCATTCTATATTCTACAATGATGCCTTTGTAAAGGATATAGGAAAACAACGATTAGTAAAAATATTTAAAGATGTCTTCAAATTTGACCCACCAAAAAAACAAGGTTTTTCAGGATATATGAATGAATTATATAATTATGTTAATAATACTGAGATAGAGAATGACCCCAAAGATATTAGCCTTTGGAAAGACGCGTGTTATAAAATTATGGAGAGATTATGATAGATTTTTTTGTTGGTTATACACCAGGAAGAGAGATTGCGAATAGAAAATGTAGACAATCTTTAGAACAGTTTGGAGTAGCCACGCACGATGTACCGCATTATTGGGTGCCTAAAACGAACAATCCTTTTGCGAGGACCAGATATTTAGTTCCATTGATAGATTATAAGTCCGATCATAAGTGGGTTGCTTTTGTAGATGATGATTTTTTATTTTTTAAGAATCCATTATCTTTATATAAAACATTAGATGATAATAAAATGTTATATGTTGCTAAGCATCCCGAATACGTATCTGTGACCACTATAAAGATGGCAGGGAAAGAAAAACGTAAAGGTTGGCGAAACGTCAACTATCCCAGAAAGAATTGGTCCAGCTTAATGATATTTAATAAAGAAAAGTTTCCTTTAACTATTAAGGAGATTTTTCATTCTCCTATGAGCTACTTACACCAGTTAGAATGGACAGGCTCAGAGGAAAATATAGGCTCCATTCCTTTAGAATGGAATTGGTTGGTTGGGGAAGAACATTGCCCTGATCGTGAAGATATTAATGCCGCGCATTTTACCTTGGGAGGTCCTTGGTATAAAGAGTGGCCTAAATCAGTTTATGATAAACAGTGGTTAGAAATGGAAGAATATGATTACAGTAAAGATTGGTCCTAAAGATTCAGACCAGCGAAATATTATTAAAGCTTTACAAAGACTAAAGCAAATAGTTTCTCGCGAGGGTACTCTTAATGAGGTGAAAAAACGAAGATATTTTACTAAACCCTCTATGAAGAAAAGATTAAAACGTGAGGAAGCGGAAAGACAAAGGATAAAGGATTTTCGTAAGGATTTAAAACAAATAGAAAGATTAGAGCAACAGATGTGGGGATAAACATTTGAATTATACAGACAAATTAGAAAAAAATCCAAGAAGTAAAAGAAGATACAGGGATAGTCTTATGAATTACGTAATGACTATGTTACCAATGGATCATGAAAAAACAATTGCTTTATTTGCAGAGAGAGCTTTAAATGAAGCATATCAAAACGGCCAGCAAGATAAGCGCAAATAATACTTGATTTTTTATACTTTTTAATATATAATGGATATTATGAATAATTCTACACATAAATTTACAATAGAAATTTTATATCATTTTACCTGTGGCTGTTGTAATGAGTGGTGGAGTTACGCGCATACTCCTAGCAATTTACAAATGGATCTATCTTTACCAAATAAAGAAA
>MPLT02017695.1_pt1 | contig 15668 bp, 9 predicted proteins | sample 1617391 | NCBI WGS metagenome assembly MPLT02 (sample SAMN05944800, study PRJNA350692) | marine metagenome | biome: marine; feature: ODZ; material: water; isolation source: 70 m water sample filtered on 0.2 um supor filter | place: Pacific Ocean | collected 2012-04-08 | depth 70m m
GCACGGTGCACCAGGCGCTGATGGCCGCCGCCAACTCACCCAGAAGCGCGCCCGAGGTTCGCGCCGGAACGCGGCTGTGTATTCACGTCGTCAACAGCATGCTTTCTTCCTTGTGATTTGATACCAGCGTTGTTACTTCGTCTCCGTCACCCGCGTGAATCACACGATCACACAGTGTGTCCTCACATCGAAGACTGCGCGTCGTACTCGTCACAACACTCGCATCGTTCGCGTACACTGCACGTTCGGCGCCTAAACTTCATCTGTACTCTTGCTCTCTCACTCCCCTGACAATGTCACGCGACGCGTCGTGCATGGGAATGCTTCCACGTCGCGTGACCGCTGACCAGAAGCTCTTACCAAAGGTTTTCACCGCGAGTGACGTGCGTCAAACCTCGAGTGCTTGGAAATTACTGGAGAATTCGTGCGACACGGCGGAAAACCGTGCATCGACCGCTCTGGTCGACGCGTCAACAGGTCGTGTCAGCGTCCATTTTTCCTTTAGGGCACTTCGTTCAGAAGCGAGGATACTTGCGCACACACTCGAATGCACGTATGCAATCAAAAAAGGTGACTCTGTCGGTGTTCTCATGGAAAATTGTGCGGCATCCATCATTTCTGCGTACGCAATCTCCGCGTTGGGTGCGCGACGCGTGGACATTAATCCATCTCTTACGGCGCGTGAAACGGCGTCGTGCTTGGCTCAAGCGGACGTTCGCGTCGTCATCGCCACCGATCCGTACGCGAACAAACTTGCTCACAGCCTTTTGGAAAAAGCGTTGAAATATTCTGCACTCAACGACGTGGAAGACAGAATTTCTATCCTGTATGCGGCTTCTCCGGGCGGAGACTTGGCTTTGCCGCGCTACGACGACGATATTCGTGATTTCATGGACGCCATGGTCGAGTCGACGCGCGTGAGCTTTGACTTACACTCGTGGGCCGAGGGCTCAGACTCCGCGCACAGTGTAACCGATGGGTTTGATACTTTTTCCTCGGATTCGGAGGAATCGAGTTTACCGTTACTTCAGCAACTCATTCGCAGCGATGCGCTCAAGTGGAAACCAAACTTTGGCGATGACATTTTGCTCGACTCAGAATTTCAAGGACTCTTCACGAGTGGTACCGGTGGTGATCCAAAACTCATATTTCACACGCAGAGGGAAGTCATCGCGCACGCTAAGTCTGTCGCGGAGTGCTGCAAATTATCTAGAAAGGATGTGTGGTTACACGTTGCCCCCATCGCTCATGCGATGGACTCATTCGCACTTTACGCGTGCGTCTTCGCTGGCGCAACTCAAGTGACGATGGGAAGCACCGCTTTCAACGCTCAAAAGACAATTGAAACTATAAAAAGAGAGGGAGTCACCGCAATGGCTCTGACTCGAACGCATCTCCAGCTTCTCCTCCACGAGCCATCTTTTGCACAAGCTGCGCACAAGCTACGAATAATTTCCGTCGGTGGATCCATCATTCCCGCCGAGCTAGTTCAGCGGTTTCAGAACGCGTGCCCAACATGTACCTATTTCACCGACTACGGGTGCACCGAAGCGTGCGGCAAAATTGCGACGAGCTTGGGAGAGACATCCCCCGACGCAGAGTCTCTGTCCCGAGCCGGATATCCTATGCCCTTGTTTGATGTGAGCGTGGTCAAAGACACAACAACCATGAGCTCTGTGGAATGGGACGATGAAGACATCGGTGAAGTCCTCGTTCGCGGGCTGACGTTGGGACCAAAAGACAATGAATGCTGGTATTGCACTGGTGACTTGGCCACCGTTAACGCGAGCGGCTCGTTAAACATCGTTGATCGCATCAGCGATTTGATCATCGTCGGAGGCGAGAACGTTCGAGCGAGTGAAGTGGAATCAGTACTAATGAAATACGATGGTATCGCAGAGTGTGCGGTCTTTTCTCAGCCCGATGACCTTTTGGGTCAGGTGGTGTACGCCGCGTTTGTATCTCTGCCGGGAATGGCGCCGGCGGTGCGTGATGTTTTGAAATTTTGCTCGTCTCGTCTGGCAGATTTTAAGCGTCCACAAAAACTCTTCAACGTGGATTCTCTTCCAAAAACAACCACCGGTTAAATTCTCAAGCGTGAATTGAGAAACCGATGTTCATCGTCACGTAATTCTTTGGTTCAAATAAAGAGCATGGATGAGCTCGTTGACGTTGTTTATGAAGAATTTTCACTCGCAACAAATCAGAACGCTGACAGGAACACCTCGTTTGCGTCGTTAGGCATCCACTCGGTACAAGCTGTTCAATTTGCAAGATCGCTTGCCGATCGACTGGGATGTGATGTACCATCGGTGTTGATGTTTGATCATCCAAGTCTCGGCGGTGTCATCGACGCTTTACACCAGACCATCTACAAAGATCAAACTCTATCGTCTCCGGAAAGACGCGCTAAACTGTTTCGGAAACAAACAGGCTGCAAAGTTTACGTCATGGATTATTCCGTAAACGCCCCTCAGAGAAGCATCGATTCCCAGTGTCAGCTGCCGATGACGCGTTTCGACGTCGAACATCGGTTCGCGTGCGCGTCCGATCTCCCGTCGTCTCCGCTGGGATCTGTGAGCGTACGCTTTGCCAACACCATTCAGAGTGTTTACATGGAAGATGCAGACCTTTCAGGGATCAACACAGTTGAAGCTTCGTTCATCGATCCTCAGCATCGGCTATTGATTCAGGAGATTCTTGGCTCACAGTGGAAACATCTTATACCCGATTCTTCAGTCAACGGAGTCTTTGTCGGCTGCATGTGGAACGAGGATTTCCGTGAATTGCTATCATCGTTTCCAGTCGTTTCGACTCTTCCCAATGCCGCGCTCGCGACTGGTTCCGGCTTGGACTTTCTCGCTGGACGCATCGCGTTTGTATGCGATTGGACTGGACCAGCGATCGGAGTGAACACCGCGTGTTCATCCTCTCTGGTGACCTGTGGACTCGGTCACGGATCTTTGTTCAAGTCGCAGTGTGATGTAGCGGTGTGTGCAGGTACAAACTTAATCATATCTCGATGCACGCACTCTATGATTTGTAGGCTGAATGCTCTCGCGTCAGATGGTCGGTGTAAAACGCTCGACGCGGCGGCGGATGGTTACGGACGCGCAGAGGCAGTCGCTACATGTTACCTTTCATCCCGTGACACTGGGCAAGAATCTTTAGTCGACGTCGCCATGAATCAAGATGGGTGAGCGTCGTCTTTGCTCGCGCCTCGGAGCTCGGCGCAAACAGCCGTGATTGTCGAAGCGTGTTTTTCGAGAGTCGATCGAGTGGAGGCGTACGAATTACACGGCACTGGAACGCAGTTGGGAGACCCAATCGAAATCGGTGCATTGTACGATGCTTCATCGTGGACGCGCGCGGATTCTGCGCTCGTGACCGTTGGAAGCGTCAAGTCTTCGATCGGTCACGCCGAAGGAGCGGCGGGCCTGATTGGTTTTCTCGGCCTCTTGGTCGAATTGCGTCGACGCAAAGTTGAGCCCATCACGCACATGACATGTTTAAACCCTTACATCGTAGAAATATCAGCCAACCATCCGCAATTCCACTTTTCGTACGGTAGAACATCGAAGCAAGCAGTCGGCGCGGGGTGCGTTGCGCACGCCGGCGTGAGCGCCTTTGGAATGAGCGGTACAAACTCAAGCGCATTAATGCAAAGGTCTCTTGGATCACACGCGATGGCGATCGATCGGAAAATTCTTTACAGTGAGATGAAACAGTGTTCGATCCAACCTCGTGCATACAGGAGTGTACAACGTTTCCACAGAACGAATGAAGAGGCAAATTTTCATATTCGCGTGAGACGCCACGACGGCGCACAACTTCATCTTTCAACTTTTGTGGACGCGAAACATCAAGCTTGTACAACAATTCTCGCGACTACGGCTGGTTTGCAAAACGTCAATCTAGTATCACCACTGGTTCTGGACTCGTACAGTTTGGTTGAATTCGATATCTCCCTTGGCATGCGCACGGGTCGGCTGCGAGCGTTGGCTGAGGACAAATCGGCGATGTACGCGCAATCTGAGATCGCATGCGTCGGAAGGCGCGAGCCTGTGCCTTTGATAACACACAATATACTTTTCAACGCCACGCAAAAGCGGGGGCTGGCCGTGAAAGCTTCGTCCAAGCCATGTTCCGAAGATCGCGTGAGGGCACTCGAAAGTATATTTCAGCTTCGTGCGATTCACTTGCAAGGGCACACTACTGTGTCGGTTCGCTTTTGTTGGCATTTAAATCGTGCGGCATCTGATACGATTACCCCGCGCATCGCTCTTTCTGACAAATCTGGAGTCATCGAAAACGTTGCTAGTTTATCTGGACTCGGCGTGAGGCGAGCTCGAAGACTCGCTCACCATCACAGTGGACGCCCGTTCTTGTACGAGACAAGTTGGATTGCCACGTATTGTCACCACAACTTTCAATCAAAAGCATTCTGTCATCTGCCGGTCATCAGGGCGAGACATTCTTGCGATGCGACGAGCAGCAGCCTGATGAACGTGCAAGCATCGATGAGGAGTGTAAAACGTATATCTGGTATGTGTGTGGAACATTCGTCGTTTTCTGATGACGGTCATGGAATAAGAGCGTTGCTCCGCACTGCCGCACAGGAGCTACCAAACATGCGATTTGCGAGCTCACAGTGTGAGTACACTCAGTCGCAACACTTGACCGAGAACGCAGCCTGGAAACTGGATCTGGATGCACCGGCGGGGTCCATGTGTGAAACAAAAACCATGAATCGGACTGCATACGAACCGCGTCTTCATCCAGTCCGGCAGACCCCTCCTCGGATACCCAGGCGAGAGACATCGCGTTCCGTTTTGATCTCTGGAGGCACGGGGGGAATTGGCTACGCAACGGCAAAAAGCATTGAGTCAAAGAAAGGAGTAATACATACTTACCTTCTCGGACGCACGGGCCGAATGGCCTTTGATGCTCGAATCGAGCGAGGCGAAATTCAAGTGATGCCACATGATCACGTCGTGACCGCGTGCAAGTGTGAACCTGCGAAACGTGAAAGTATTCGGTACGTTATACAATCGTTGACTTCTCCTCTGAGTCACGTTTTACACGCGAGTGGTATGATTCAAGATGACTTTATATTGAACCAGCATCGTTCTGGCGTAAAGAGAGTTTTTGCATCAAAAGTTGACGCTTTCCGGAATTTCGACAGCGCCATGGGGTTATTGAATGCTGTTCAAAGTTCCGTGGCGTGTAGCTCCATCGCGTCACTGTTTGGATCGATTGGGCAAAGTAACTATAGCGCACGTTCACTCGCGGCGGCGACGATAGTATCTCTCGACGAGCACGATGGATGCCGCGAAAGAAACAGACGAGCATCTCGAGTGTTCTCTTACGTGTGAATGAGTGCAGAATGAAAGCATATCTAGAGTACAGAATAAATCCGTGCTGCCTTGAGAGCGCGTTGTCCGCTCAAACGACAAGTCACGGACCGGGTGTTTTACGAGCGTGCAAAACGTACAGGACTACCGAGGACAGTTCTTCACGATGCTTTTCTCATCAAGGAGCCACATGCGATGGGAACTTTCTTTTAAACACCTCTCGTATCTTTGGAGCCGTCTTCAAGAGACCGTTTGACCGAGCGGTCGGGTCGTGGAAAACGACCGCGTCGACTAAAGGCGACTCGAGAGCTCCGAAAAAACCGACCGAACGCGCCTTGTCGCTCGAATCCATCCAACACAAGGTCAAATCTGAATGTGCGCGGATAGTTGGCTCAGAAAACGTCTCAGGCACCGAACTCCTCTCAGAGATGGGTATGGATTCGCTCTCCGCCGCAGAGCTCCGAGCGGCGATACAAAACGATTTCGCTCTGACGCTGCCCCTCGCCGCCGCCTTCGAATGTCCGACGGCGGATGCGCTCGCGGCGTACGTCCACCGCGAGATTTCGAAACGAAGTGAAGGAGTCGACCAGCGCGACGCCGAGCGAGCGGGGGTTCGCGCCGAGTCGTCGTCGTCGAGGACGACGCGGCTTGTCTCCGCCGTCTTGTTCATCCTCATCCTCATTCTTGTTCTTCTTGGGCGAAAATGATTCACACTATGGAACCTGTGTTTCCACGAAACGAACACGCCGACGTGGCTGCGCCACTACTCGTCGCACGATGTTCACCGTCAACGCGCCCACGTACGCGAGCCTTCGGGCGTTCAAGCCGAACCAGGTGCGTGAAGACTTTATTGCGATGCGCGCGTCGACGGTCGTCGCGCCCATCGCGTCGCTCGGTCGCTCGAAGCGCTCGAATCAACCGGACGGGCGCGCTTGAGGGTTTGTCGAGCGTCGCGCGGGGCATCGACGGCGCGAGTGAGGGGGTCGGCGCGGTCAGGCTCGAATCGCGAGCGGTGGAATCGTCGTAAATATTTTAAAGCTCGATCATCGTACGGGCGGTCAGACCGATGTCGAGGCGCGCGGCGACGACACGCGGCGGATGTGATGGTGCACAGGGTGTGGGGGGTTAGGTCTTTAAGGCGCGCGTCCGCGCGAGACGACGATTCTTTCCAGAGAATGCGGTGACTGACCAGAACGTCGACGTGTTAATTCGGTACAGGTTTCCAACACTACCGCCTCGCTTCCGCGATCCAGCGGCCGCGTCGGTCTCGTCGTCGAGGCTAACAAGAAGGCCGCGAAGAAGACCAAGGCTGTCCTCCTCAAGACGTCCGACGTCGGCCGAGAGGGCGACATGGTCGAGGTCTCCAACGGTTTCTTCCGTTCTTACCTCGAGCCGCAAGGTTTGGCGACCAAGGTGAGCGCGGAATTGATGGCCGAGTTCGAAGAGAAGGCTGCGGCCGCGGCTGCCGCCAAGGCGAAGGAGGTGCAGGATGCGAAGGCGCTCACGACGGCGCTCACGACGATCGGCAAGTTCGTCGTGAAGAAGACTGTGGGTGAAGACGACAAGATTTTCGGCTCTGTTACGGCTGCTGACGTCGTTGAAGCGATCAAGGGCCAAACTGGTAAGGAGTTGGACAAGAAGTGCTTCAACGTTCCTGAGATTTCCACCGTCGGCACGTATGAAATCGGCGCCAAGTTCCACAAGCAAGCTCAGTGCACGTTCTCTCTTGAAGTGCAAAAGGACTAAGCGACGACATTCCGTCAGCAATATTATCATTGTTTCAGTGCGAGCGCGCCGCGGAGGAGGACACGTAGATATAAATCATTTCGCCAAAGAGATGGTAAATTTAGGAAAAATTGATTCGAGACGATTTGTAAAGAAAGCTCGGCGTTAAATTACTCGACTCTCTCTACGTCGTAATCGGCTAGCGCATCGTAGTTGTAATCCATCGCGCCGTAATCGTTGGTTGTCTCGCCGTATGCCTCGTCGTCCGCGTGTTCTCGGACGCGAGTGTTGATGGCGTCGACCCACTCCAGCTGTTTGGGTACGAGAGCCAGGTCGACTATCGCCTCTCCGAGATTGTACAGCGCGTCGCGAAACGGTACCAAGCTATACCTGACTGGTGCGAGTATTTGCTTTAGACTTCTCCCGTGGTGCTGATGGGTTTCTACAGAGTTCATCTGAGGAGCTTCGGTTGGCTGCGCAACACAAAGCGTTGAACAGTGGAGTGCGACGACGACGAAGACGAGACACGACGCGCGGGATTTAGAACCGAGCCTCCAGAACTGGGAACCCAACATACTTTGCCACGCGTGTGCGCTTCTTCCGCTAGCGTGCGGTTTCTTCCGCCATTGCACGTAGTTTGTTTTTCCGAGGATACAAACAGACACACCGTTTTTCTCGCTCCACTCGGCGTGCGCAGCGGACCTGCGTCCGCAGTTCGATACTCAGAACGCGACAAATCACCACGATGACGAAGAAGACTATTGCGGTCGTTTCCTGTTGGATTTTGGTCTCTGTTTACTGTGCCGGTGCTTCCGCGATTCGAGTAAGTAGTTTCGACTCCGCGCCCACCACGCTCCAAGACCAGTCGTCGCAGACTTTCGCGAGCGGAAGACGAGCGCTGTTATCTGGAACCGACGCAAAAGTCATCGACACGGTGTGGTCAGCTCTTCATCGTTCCGATGACGCGTCTCAGGTCGAGGTCAGCGCGCAAGCCGCGGGCGGCTCGGATTCGAGCGCCGCCACCACGAGTCTCTTTTCCAGCCTCGAGACGTTCCCGAGCGCCGCGCCCAGAGTCGAGTCGGCATCCTTCGACGCGTTCACCGACGTCGATCGGACCGATTCATACTCGTCGTCCGACGACAAGGAATCCGCCGTTCGCGCGAGCATCATGCGAGACCGTCTCGCGAGAGCGACGTCCGTCGCCGCGCTCTTCGGCATGGAACCGGAATCGCTATTGACGACGCTCACGGGAAACACCGTCCTGAGTTCGCTCCTGACCGATCCCAGCGTGATTTCATTCATCGCGGCGCTCATTTCCGGCGACGACGGCGTCGCGACGTCCCCATTCGGGTGATGGGCGTCGCGACGGTTTACGCGGGGGAACAACTGTCGGCGTCGCCGAGCGCTCGACGTCACATCGCCGCCGTCGATGGCGTCGCGCGAGCGACCCGCGCTGGCGTCGCTGTCGCTCAACGTGACCGACGATGTGAACGACGACGACGGGGCGGAGGAATCGACGTCGTGCACGCTCTTCGCGTCCCCGGTCAGTCGATTCGCGCCGTCGACGAGGTCTCGAGTTCGAGAGGATGACGATCGTTCGAGCGCGCTCGCGGTGTCGGTGTCGGACGCGGAGACGCGCGCGACCGACGAGAACGCGCGCAGCGCCATCGCGCTCCTCATCGAGCGCGACGCGGCGATCGAGCGCGAACAGGCGGTGGTGACGTTCGCTCGGGAACAGATGGCGACGTTTGACGAAGAAATCGGCGCGCTGACGCGAGACGTGTCCGACTTGATGCTCGCGCTGGGTGAAGCGCACGCGGACCAGACGCGCGCGCGATGGAGATGGGCGATCAAGACGGTCGTATCGATCGTTCGGGCGGACAGAGAGCGACGAGAGGCGAAACGAGCCAAGGCGCGAGCTCGAAGATTAGAGGAACAATTGAGACGGGTCGAAACATACATCGCCGCCGCGGCGAATGATTTCGATCAACTGAACGCAAAATTAGTCAAAGAAGCAGAATTAGTCAAGGAGGCGAGAGATGGCGAGCGCCGAGCTCTGGAGATGCTCGAAAGCGAGCGAAAGATGCGCGAGTCGCCGCCGAGCACGCCGCCGCCGCGGCGCGAAGCGAACAAACGACGCGCAGCTGCCAAGGCGGCGTGCGCGTCGGTCGCCGCGCACGTCGAGTCGCTGCTGTCGAACTCACCGAGTAAACAGCTCAACGAGATCGCGCGCGCGCAGCACGAGGCGACGGAGCGCGCCCGAACCGCGCTCGAGGGCGCCGCCGCGGCGAGAACGAGCGAAGGCGAGTTGGATCCGAAAGACGTCGTCGCCCTCATCGCCGTCCACGCGTTGGAGCGGTGCACCGAACGTTCATCCAGCGACGGCGAACGCGCCTTCCTACGCGCCGCCAAGCGTTTCGAGACCGTCGCTCGCGTCTGTTCCGCCCGCACCGCCGTCGAGTCCCGCCCGCCATAGTGTCATCATCATCGATCGAATTCATCACATCACGTACGTCCACGCACCACCGCGCGCCTCGATCCCATCGCGTCGCCCTCCCCGTCGTTCTCTCGCTCCCTCTCGCCCTCTCCCCCTCCAGTCGAGTCACGAGTCAATCCAGACTATCAGACTGCACTTTCAAACAAATATCTGTTCGTTTCTTTTCCCGCCAAAAAACAAGACACGTTGGTTCGTTCGACGAGTCGTGATCGGCGAAATCAGCCCCCCCTCGGAGATCGCCCGCGCCTCGACGAATGACGGATGCGCCAGAATTCCACGCGTCAGTCGAGGCGTCGGGAGATCCGCGCGTTCGAATCGCCGCGACCGCGGTCGAGGAATACGAAAGCGAAAAACGTCCGAGTCGTTCTCGCGCGCGAGTCGTTCGCGGCGCGCCCGTCTCGTCGTCCGAGAGACGGTCGATTCGATTCGACCGGTGGGCGATTGATTAGCTGGCGGACGTTCGCATCGTGCGCGCCGCTCGCGAACGAGACGCGACGCGACGCACGGATCGCGCGCGCGACGCGCGGATCTCGCGGAACCGTTTTTCACGCGTCGTTCGCGCGTCTCGCGAGCGTCGAGTCCCGCGTCGCGTTCGCGCGAGGCGTTCGCGCGGGGGTCAACAGCCGCGCCGCGAGTCGACCGCGCCGAGGGGCGTTTGAACGGTCACTGGGCACCCTTCGGTCGTGAGGGGGGTGATTGGTGGGTCGGGACTCGTCGAAGGGTTCGACAGCGACGCGTACGGACGCGCGCGCGCCATGTACGCGGCGTACGGGTCGTCTCCGGGTCTGCGAAAGTCCCCGGTGGAGAGCGCGACGTCGCCGCGAGAGATGAACGAGCGAGGAGGGGCGGCGACTGGGATGTCGCCGTCGGCGAACGGACGCGCGTTCGGGACGTCGCCGGCGACGCCTCGGACGCGCGCGGGGTCGTCGAGAGCGTCGTCGTGGGTGTCGGGAACGTCGCCCGCGCTCTCGTCGGCGTCGCCGGCGAGTCGAACGGCGCTGAATCATCCGTTGACGCGAACGACGAGCAGCGAACCGGCCAAGGTGAAGATTGGATTCGAGGTTGGCGGGAAGGAGGAGGCGCGCCGTTCGGCGGAAAAACCGCCCATCGGCATGCTTCGCGCCGAGTTGGCGGGAGATTTCACGTGCGACGTCTTCGATAGCGATGCGTACCAGCGATTGATGGCGGCGGTGCCGGAAGTCTTCGCCGAGCCGACCGTGCGTGAGGCTTTCAGTTTTACCGCCAAGTCGCACGCGGGGCCGGGTCTCGGACCACATTTCGATCATTGCATCGAGACCGCCATCACGCTCGCGAAACTCGGAATGGACGCCAAAACGGTCGCGGTTGGATTACTTAACGACACGCTGGACGTGACGTCCAGCAGAGCCGTTGACTTGCGCGAAAAATTCTCCGAAGAGATTGTCGATTTGGTACAGGATGTGTCGCGAGTGCATCGCGTGTCCAAGCTTCATCGCGCGTCTGGTAGATCGCTCGATTACGACGAGCGCGCGCAGTTTCGTGCGATGTTACTCGCCATGACGGACGCTCGCGTCGTCATCGTCAAGCTCGCCGCGCGTCTGATTAAGATGCGAAACTTATCGACAGCGCCGCAGTCGCAGCAACGTGCCTTCGCGGACGAAACCTTGAGCATTTACGCTCCTTTGGCCGCGCGCTTGGGCATCTTCAGCGTCAAGAACGAGCTCGAAGATTTGGCGTTTAAATGGATGAACCCGCAAGCGTACGCGGAGTTGTCGCAGACGCTCGATCAGCGCGAGTCCATCGTCGCCGCCCTGACAAAGTTGGATGAGGTGCTATTGTCTCGTCAAGCGCAAGTTGTCGATTTGTGTGGACGTCAAAAGTCTGTGTATTCAATTTACAAGAAGATGGTGGCGAAAGATAAGAAAGTCGAGGAGATCGTGGACCTTCGCGCCATTCGCATCATCGTCGCTGACGGTGAAACGGATGAGGAATCTGAGCGACTGTGCCGAGAGACGCTCGACGTGGCGTACACTCTCTTTCAGCCGGTGGAGGGCAGAAGCAAGGATTACATCTCAAACCCAAAGCAAAACGGTTACCAATCGCTTCACTCGGTCGTCCGGGATAAAGATGACAACGCGTTTGAGATCCAAGTGCGGACGGCGTCGATGCATCGCACAGCCGAGTACGGACTCGCCGCGCATTGGCGCTACAAGGAGCACGAGAAATCCGCCACGAGCACGAAGGTTGACCAGCAAATTCAATGGGCGCGATTTATGTTGACGTGGCAAAATGAATTGTACGACCAACAAAAGATTCGCCCGGAGCGTGTCGCCAACGCCGTCGACTGCGGTGCGGATTTAGCGCCGTGCATGTTTCCAATTCACGGCGCTGACTGCGCGTACAGCCAGTCTCAGTACTGCCTAGCGTGCGACATCGACGAGGACGATCCCACTTACATCATCTCGGTCGTGGACGGTGCCGTGGCCGTCTGTGAGATGAAGCAACACGCCACTGCGGCGGATCTCAAGTTTGACGATCAACGGGTTCCGGGAGGGGCTCGATCGACTGAATTCTACCGACCGGCGAGCATTCGCGTCAACAAAAAGACGGTCGACATCTCCGACTTGGCGTCGATCAATTTACAGATGGGCGATGTCGTGGAGGTGACCAGAACGCGAATCTTATCCCCCAACAGAAGTTGGGACGAGACGGACGAAAACGTCGAGCTTTTCGGAGACTTGAACCTCGAAGTGCACAAGTTGCCGAAGAAGAGCGACGCTGTTGTCTCTGAATCGCTCGGTCTGATTTGATTCTCTTTCGTGTACACATACATTCAATTCAAGCGCGAGTTGCCCTCTGTACTTTAGAACTACCAAGTGTAATGTGCAAAATGATGATGTACTGTATATTCTATTCAAATTTTTTCAAGCGCGCCGCTTTGCTAAGTATCAGAGTTTAGAGACCGCCCGGGAGCTCGCCGAAATCGATCACGCCAACCGGAAGGTTCGCGACGGCCGCGCACAGAGCCATTCGGTTACGCTTCAATTCAGGATTTTCCGCCATGACTAAAACGTTATCGAAGAACGCAGTCGCGGCACCGTCCATCTCAGAGATGGCGGCGATCATGGCCGTCACGGAGCACCCTTCTGTGATTTTGGCGCGAGCGGCCCCGTACGCGGCGTACAACGCACGCTCCTCGTCGCACTCGAAGCTCGCTTCGTTGATGTTCAAATCAGCGTCGGCGTCCATTTTACCTCGAACCAATCGCGTCGGCCGGCTGAGCACGCGCATGCACGTTTCGAGCGACTTTGCGTCCGCCGAAACCAATTCCGAGATGGACGCGTTCGCCAGCGCCGGGTTACCTCCGCGTTCCTTCAACACAGCTCTCACGCACTCGACATCGTTTCCAGCATCGATGAAAAGTTGTTCGAGACGACGCGTGATGAACGTCACACACTCATCCATGCACTCGCTGGACACGTCGACCGGTTGTTTGGCGGCGGCTAATGCGATGAGCTCGCGCAAGTCGCTCGTCGCTCCCGAGCTGACCAACGTTTGCACCAACCCGTACGCGGCTCGGCGCAATCCGAACGGATCGGCCGATGACTTGGGCCCACCGACGACGGCGAACAGACCGACGAGAGTGTCCAAACGATCGGCTACCGCGACGGTGATCCCGGGCGGTGTGGCGGGGAGGACGTCGCCCGCGCTTCGAGGCAGGCACGCCTCGAAGATGGCTTCGCTCACATCCGTCGGTAATCCCTCCTTTTGCGCGTAGTGTCGACCCATCGTCCCCGCCAAGGCGGTGAGCTCCATCACCATCGACGTCGCCAAATCCGCACGCGCCAAGCCCGCGGCGGTCGCGGCAGTACCGACGACGTCGGCGCCGAAACCGAGCGCCTTGGCGACGTCCTCCACCAGCGCCTCGACGCGACTCGTCTTGTCCAACATGTTCCCGAGCTCTTGTTGGAACGTGATCCCGCTGAGCTCCGGTTTAAACTCAGCCAATGTTTTCTTCAAATCAGATTCATAGAAAAACTTGGCATCCTCGTAACGCGCTTGAAGCACAGCTTCGTTGCCGTGCTTGACGACGCCGACGTCGCACGGCCCGTTGGCAAAGGTGATGAAGTGCGGCTTCAACGAACCGTCCGCGTTTTCCACCGGGAAATATCTCTGGTGCTTGCGCATCACCATCACGAGCACCTCCTTGGGAAGCGCCAAGAAGGTCTCTTCAAAGTCACCCATGACCAAGTTCGGCGCCTCGACCAGGTTGGCCACCTCCTCGAGCAAGCCCTCGCGAGCGCTCTCCGGAATGTCACCGCCGACGGATTTGGCGGCGTCCTTGGCGTCGCTCCAAATCTTCGACACGCGCGCTTCGTACTCGGCCACGATGGCGTCCTTGGCCAACAACGCGTGGTACTCGGCCGCATTGGCGGCGACGTGCGTGTCCGAGACGTCACCTCGCGTTCGCAAGAGCCGCGTCGTCGCGCCGCTGCGCACGCCGAGCGCCTCAAACGATAAATGGTGATCTCCGTGCACGGCGAAGAGCCATCGCATCGGACGCGAGAAGGTGACGTCGGAGTTGGTGATCCATCGCATCGCCTTGGAAAAGTTGATGCCGGCGATAATCTTCGGAAGCGCCTCCTCCAACACGGCGACGGTGGATCGACCCTCCTTTTTCACCACGGCCCAGACGTACTCGCCGTCTTTTTCCAATTCGCTCGCGTCGATGCCGTTCTTCTTACAGAAACCGAGCGCCGCCTTACCGGGCGTCACGCCATCCTCTTCGAACGCCCGTGAGAGCGATGGTCCGCGAACTCGCTCCTCGACGTTGGGTTGACCCGCGCTCAAAGCCTTGATGGTGAGCGCGAAGCGACGAGGCGTCGCCCCGACAGAGATGCCCTCGTGCGTCAAACCTTCCGCCTTGAGAAGAGCGTCGACGGCGTCGTAGAATTGACGAGACGTGCTCGTGACGTCTTGTGGAGGTAATTCTTCGGTGCCGATCTCGATGACACAGTCCGCGGGCGCGGACGGTACGTCGCCCGTGCGCTCGACGGGCGGCGCCGGAGCCGGCGCCTCGGCGAGACCCAGAGGATACCCAAGTTCCTCTCTTCGAGCGACCCAGAGCTGCGCGGTCTCTCGCGCGAGCTTACGCATGGATGCGAATAACTTTTGACGCTCCGTGACACCGACCGCGCCTCGAGCGTCGAGGACGTTGAACGCGTGCGACGCCTTGAGCAAGTTGTCGTACGCCGGCAACGGAAGACGCGCCTCGAGCATGCGAATCGCCTCTTCATCCGCCATGTTGAAGCGCTCTCTGTGCGTCTCCACGCTCGCCTCGTCGAGATTAAATACCGACATCTCGTATTCTTCCTGCATGCGCATCTCACCGTACGTCATGCGATCGTTGTACGCGATGTCCTTGAAGTGATCGACGCCTTGCAATGCCATGAGAATGCGCTCGAGACCGTACGTAATCTCCACAGCCGTCGGCGCCACTTTCAGCGACCCGCACTGTTGAAAATACGTAAACTGCGTCACCTCCATGCCGTCCATCCACACCTCCCACCCGAGACCCCACGACCCGAGCACCGGGGATTCCCAATTGTCCTCGACGAAGCGCACGTCGTGCGCCCCGGTGTCGATGCCCAACGCCTCGAGCGATCCCAAATACATCTCCTGCACGTTCTCCGGCGCCGGTTTCAGGATGACTTGAAACTGAGTATGCTTCTGCACCCGATTCGGGTTCTCCCCGTACCTCGAATCGTCCGGACGCACCGAAGGTTCCGGATAACACACTTTCCACGGTTCCGGTCCCAACGCGCGCAAAAACGTCGCCGGATTCATCGTCCCCGCCCCGACCTCGGTGTTGTGCGGCAACACGATCGCGCACCCGCGCGCGGACCAATACTCTTGTAATCGCAAGATGGCGTCCTGAAACGTCGGCACGTCGCGTCTCGCCGTCGTCGCGGGACGCGCGTCCTCCGCCGTCGCCGCGACGGCTCGGCGCGCGCTCGCGCGTTCCGACATCGAACCCACGAACATCCGCGCGTGTATCGGACGCGCGCGCGTCGCCCCCAATCGCTGTCGGTTCACCTCCGCGCTCGGTGCGC
>MPLT02288538.1_pt1 | contig 15656 bp, 9 predicted proteins | sample 1617391 | NCBI WGS metagenome assembly MPLT02 (sample SAMN05944800, study PRJNA350692) | marine metagenome | biome: marine; feature: ODZ; material: water; isolation source: 70 m water sample filtered on 0.2 um supor filter | place: Pacific Ocean | collected 2012-04-08 | depth 70m m
CGTTCGAAGTTGGCGGCTCAGTTAAGTATCGCTCCTTCTGGGAACCGACCACCGGTGAGGCGCAGTTTCGCAACAACCAACCGTTGTCCGCGGACATCGCCGACGGCAGGGTGAATTTCTCCGTCCCCGGCCAGGTGGAGGACGGTGATCTGACGGTATCCGTCGGGGACGCCGAGCACGCGGTGGCGATTCGGCCGGTGCAACGCCCTGCCATGCGGGAGCTGCACGCACGCATCGCCTTGCCCGAGTATCTCAACTATCCGGTGCAAAACGAGATTGTGCAGGCCGGCTACCTGCCGGTGTTGCGCGGCAGCACGGTCCAGTTTCAGGGGCGTGTCTCTCGCAACCTTAACGAGGCGCAGGTGGCCATCGACGAGGTGGGTACGCCGATGCAGGTGCGCAATGAATCTTTCTCCAGCCTGGAACACAAGGTGGCCGACACGGCGCACTTAGCCTTCACGTGGCGCGATGAACATGACCTCGCCGGAGCCGCTGCCTGGCAGCTCAACATCGAGCCAACCGAGGACGCCGCACCCCGGCCCGACCTTGGCGCGCTTGGCCGCAACCTCGCCATCCTCGAGACCGAGGTGCTCGAGCTGAAGGCCAGCGTGCACGACGATTTTGGCATTAAGGAAAGCGGCCTCGAGTGGCGCACGCTTGGCCAAGCGGAGGAGCAAAAACGGAAAGTAGTCGCCGCGTTGACAAAGGAGGCGGCCGGTTCACAGGAAACCGAGATGGAGGCCGACTTTCATTTCAGCCCGGCCGTGCTGGGCATCGAGCGCGACACCACCGTGGAACTGGCCGTCTGGGCCACTGACCACATGCCGGGCCGCGAGCCGGCACGCACCCAGCCGATCCATCTTCACATCCTTGGGACGGAGGATCATGCCGAGATGGTGCGTCAAAAACTGGAGGAGGTTTTACAGAATCTGGAGGAGGTTTCGCGCACCGAGGAAAACATCGCCGAGGACACCCGCGAGTTGGCGCAGGCCGATGACGACGACTTGGCCAAGCGCAAGACCAACGAGAAAATCAAGGAGACCGCCGACGACCAGCGCGACAACGCCGAGGAGTTGAAGGATCTGGCAAGGGAGGGTGCCAAGGCGTTGATGGAGGCCATGCGCAACCCGGCGTTCGACGAGCAGACACTGCGCGACTGGGCGCAAAACCTGAAGTCGATGAACGAGTTGGCCGACCAGCAGATGAAGCAGGCCCAGTCCAAACTCGGCCAGGCGGCACAGGAAAGTCAGCCACAGGAAAAGAAGGAGAATCTCGCCGACGCACTCGAGGAGGAGGAGGAGGCACTCGACGAGTTGGCCGACCTGCAGGACAAGGTGAACAAGGACCTCGACAACCTGCAGGCACTCACGCTCGCCCAGCGGCTGCGCAAGCTCAGCAAGGAGGAGCTGGCATTGCGCAAGAAAATCAAGGACATCATTCAGGAGACCATTGGCCTGATGCCGGAGGATCTGCCGGAACGCTACACCCGCGCCAACACGCGCTTCACCAAGTCGCAGGGCCGCACGCAGGAGAAGGCCGTCGAGTTGCAGGGCGAGATCAGCCGTTTTTACGAGCGCACCGGCAAGGGCCAGTACGGCGAGGTCAGCAAGGAGATGGAGACGGAGAAAACCGGGGAGTCACTCAGTGAGATCGAAACGCAAATTGAGTATAACATTAACATGCTGGCCATCCGCAACCTTGGCAACTGGGCCGGCAAGTTCGAGGGCTGGGCCGAGATGCTCGAGCCGCCCAAGCCAGAGGACGACGGCGGCGGCCAGGGCGGCGGTCAGGGTGGCGGCGAGAAAAAGGAAAACAATTTGATGAAGCTGCTGTTCTCCATGTTGCGCCTGCGCGAGAGCGAGCTCCGACACCAGCAGCAGACCACGCTGGTCGAGCAGCAAAAGGGAGATGCCGAGACGTACAAAAAAGGGGTCGAACGACTTTCAAAAATGCACGCCGACTCGATGCTGGAACTGAACCGGCTGCAGTTTGAAAACGCCGAGCCGGCGATGCTCGATCCGTTGCAGGAGACCTTCGACGCGATGGAGATGACCGATAACTTTTTGGAAAAACCGCAGACCGATGTCGCCACGACCACGTCTCAGGCCAACACCATCCGGCACATGTCCGACGTCATTAACCTGATCAACGAGGAGATTAAGCGCGACCAAAACCAGCAGGGCCAATCAAAGGCCCAGCAGGAGATGGCGTTCATGATGGCGATGATGGCCATGAAACAGCAGATGGGCCAAGGCATGCAGCAGGGCCAGACCGCGGGCGGCAGCCAGGCTGGCGGTTCGACCGATCGTGTGGCCGGTGGGTTGACCGGAGACGCCACCGGCCGCGAGGACTCCAGCCGCACCATCAGCCGCGGCAGCGGCGCGGCAACCAAATTGCCGGAGGAATTTCGGGATGCGCTGCAGGGATATTTCGAGGCAGTGGAGGCCATTGAGGGAGGAGAACAACCGTGACGGTCAAACGGTTTTGGTTGCTGCTCCTTGGTTGTCTCGCGTTGTCAGCGCCGGCTAACGCGCAGAAATTGTTTGAGGAAAGCGATGACGCGCTGACAAAGGAGATCGAGCGCATGTACGTCCGTGGGCTGCAGTTTCTCGCGCAGGGCCAACTCACCAGTGGCGGGTTCAAGGACAGCCCGTACGGCACTTCGCCGGGGGTGGTCGGTTTCGCGGTGATCGCCCTGCTCGCGCACGGCGACGACCCCAATCACGGCCCTTACAGCGGCAACATCAAGCGCGGCCTCAACTTCATCCTCGGCAAGCAAAACAAGACGACCGGCTACATCGGCACTACGATGTACAACCACGGTTTCGCCACGCTGGCCCTCGCTGAGGCGTACGGTGCGGTGGAGGACGACCGGCTTGGTCCGGCGCTCGAGAAGGCGATCAGCCTCATTGTCAGTTCGCAAAAAAACAATCCGCGGGGCGGGTGGCGTTATTCGCCAGATAGCACCGATGCCGACACCACCGTGAGCGGCGCGCAGATGGTCGCGCTGTTTGCCGCCCGCAACGCCGGCTTGGCCGTGCCGGAGACGGCGATCCAGACCGGGCTGAAGTATTTTAAGTCCTGCCAAACCCCCGAGGGTGGTTTTGGCTACACCTCAAACCGTGGCCCCAACGCAGCCCGCACGGCGATTGCCACGCTGGTATTCGCATTGGCTAAGGAGAAGGACAGCGCCACGTTTCGGAAGGCGTTCGGTTATCTGCGAAAGGCGCCGGAAAGCTCGAGCTACCGTCAGTATTACCTGTACTACGGCGCGCAGGCGTTCTTCCACGCCTCCCCGGCAGAGTGGAACAAGTGGAACCGCAAAAACATCACCAAGCTGAAGGAGAACCAAAACGAGGACGGCAGTTGGAGTGGCCAGTTCGGGACCACCTTCAGCACATCCGCATCGCTGCTTTCCCTCGCACTCAATTACCGGTTCCTGCCCATCTATGAGCGGTAAATCCGGTCATTCCAAGCGACACCGCCGGCCGCTGGGTTGGGCGGTATTGTGTTTTACGCTTGGACAAGCGCTTGGCCAGGCGGCCGGCGCGGACAGCCTGCTCCGGTTCATGGACGGCTCGATGCTTCACGGCGCTCTGCAGCAGGTCAGCCTGCAGCAGGGCGTGCGCTGGGCGCATCCGGACTTGGCCAAGCCGGTCGATTTCCGGCCGGACAACCTCGCGTGGATCCGCTTCGAGGGCGCGCGGCCGGTGCAGCGGAACAACGATCCCACCGTGCACATCCGTTTTCACAACGGCGACGAGGTGCTCGGCAATCTGGTCGCACTGGATGAAGAGCGTGTCCAGTTTTCCACCTGGTTCAACGAGCAACTCTCCGCGCCGCGTGATCTGCTGCAGTCGCTCGCGTTCCTCTCGCCCGGCTTCCGTATTCTTTACGAGGGGCCGACCAGCATGAACGGCTGGAGGCTGGGCCGCGATCCCGATGCATGGAAATACCGCGACGGAGTGTTCATCTCCGAGGGGGTCGGCGTGCTGGGTCGTGACTTCGGGCTCAAGGGTTCGTCGCGTGTGGAGTTTGATCTCCAGTGGAATGGCACCTTTAGCCTTATCGTGCCGATGTACACCTCGGCGCTCGACCGGTTTGATTACCGAAGTAATTCCTACATGTTTTACATCAGCCGCGGTTACGTGAGTCTGCAGCGCGTGCAGAGCGGTGCCGGCGTTCGCAACCTTGGCCAGGGGCAGATCCCTGAGATGCAGACGAAGAACCGCGTGGCGGTCGAGATTCGCGTCAACAAGGACAAGGCGGAGATGGAGCTGTACATTGACCGTAAGCTCGTCCGCAAGTGGCGCGACACGACCGGCTTCGCCGCGACCGGCTCCGGCATCTCTTTTTTCTCCCAGCTCAATGGCCCGATCGTGCGCGTCAGTAACCTGCGCGTCTCGGCTTGGGACGGCCACTCCGACCCGGTTCAATTCGAACAGGCCTGGAGCAAAGAGGACATGGTTTACCTGAAGAACCGCGACGAGGTACCGGGAAAAATCAAGTTGATGGACGGCAAAAACGTGATCATCAACTCGCTGGGCGAAGACCTGAACATCCCGCTGGATCGCATCATACGCGTGTCCCTGACCAAGCCGGAGGCCAAGCCGGAGGCCAACCGCCCGTGGGAAGTGCGCGCCCACTTCGCCGGTGGCGCGGCGGTGTCGTTCAACCTGAACCAATGGGAGGGCAGCATGCTCACCGGGCGAAGCCGAAATTTTGGCCCGGTGTCGTTCGACTCCAAGTTCATTCGTCGCCTGCAATTCAACCTCGGCTCGTCACAGAAAACAAACGACACCAACACCGGCGGCGCGAACCAACTCTGGCCATGGGATGACTGAGGCGACTTCAAAACTGGTCCGTTCGAAGTGCGCTTGGCCAAGCGCACTTGGCCTGTTGCTGGCGCTTGGCAAAGCGGTGGCCAGCGACACGCCCCAGTCCACGATCCATTTCACCAACGGCGATTGGCTGCGCGGCACTCTCGCGGCCTATGACCAGTCCGGCGGCGTGTCGTGGGAGCATCCGGACGCGGGCGGCGTGATGCAGTTCAACATCAACCGCGTCACCGAGTTGACCCTCGACGGCGAGGCTCCGGATGCGCTTCCGCCCGGCAACCTTTGCGAAGTGATGCTGGTCAACGGCGACCACTTTCGCGGCAACCTCACCGGAACTACAGAGCAACATTACCTGCTGGACACATGGCACGCCGGCAAACTCCAGCTTGCCCGCAAGTCGGTGCGCAAAATCGCCCCGCTGCCTCGGGGGCTGAAGACGATTTTTCAGGGGCCGGAAAATGACGATGGCTGGACGCATGGCAAGATCACCAACGAGACCATCGGTGAGTCGGGCAACTGGCGTTATCACAACGGCGGGTTTCACGCCAAGCCGGCGGCGTCCATTGCGAAGGACCTGAAGCTGCCGGATCGCTCGAGACTTTCGTTTGACCTCGAGTGGAACGGCTCTCTGCACCTAGCCTTCGCGCTGTACACCGACACGTTACACCCGATCAGTCTCTCCACCAAGGAGGATGAGCCGGACTTCGGCGGCTTCTACAGCATCCAGCTCAACAGCTATTCCGTGAACCTCCTGCCGGTGAAAAAACACGAGCCGTTGACGTACCTCGGGCAGGCGACGCTGCCCGGCTTCCGGAACGAAACCAACTCGCACATCGAGTTTTTCGCCAGCAAACCGGAGAAGATGATCGCCGTCTCGATCAACGGAAAAGTCATTCGCAAATGGACGGACCACGACGGCTTTGTCGGCGAAGGAACCGGAGTGCGCATCGTGCATCAGGGGCGCGGCGCCGTCCGCATTGCCAATCTGCGCGTCGAGGAGTGGGACGGCCGGTTTCAGGAACCGCCCACGCAACAGATCGGTGCCGGGAACGATCTCGTTAAGTTGATCAACAACGACCGCATGGAGGGCATGGTCACCGGCATCATCGACGACAAGCTGCAGGTGAAGACTGCCGAGGGCGAATTCCCTGTGCCACTCGACCGTGTCAAGCAGATCGAGCCGGCCACCACCAAGACCATCCTCGACATGCCGCTCAAGCAGCGCGTCATCACCCACCTGAGCGATGGTAGCCAGATGACCTTCGTACTGGATCGCTGGACAAAGGACGGCGCCGAGGCGAGCAGCCCCGGGTTCGGCAAGGCGACATTCCGGCCGGAGTCGATCATGCGGATGGAGTTTCAGGCTCACCTCGCCAGGGCCGACATCAAGACGATCTACCGCGTGCAACAGGGCGACACGATCAACAGTATCGCCCGCAAACGCGGCGCCTCGGTGCAGGCCATCCTCAAGGCCAACCCATCGCTCAAGCCCGGCCAATTGAGAATCGGCCAGCAGGTGATCATCCCCCTCAATAAGTGATCACTCGCCCACGCTGCGATAGGCGGCGTAGTTTGTTGGGATACCCTGCGAGTTGAACTCTTGCTCGAAGTCGGTGACGAGCGCCTTGAGCGATTCGGGCGTCTCGACTGCTTCAAACCCGTTCGCATCACCGAACAACTCGAGCATCTGCTCAAAGTATTCGATGTTATCCGTGCGCAGGTAGACGATGCCACCCTCCCGCAGCAGACGCTTGGCCAAGGGCGGGAACGGCTCGCTGATCAGCCGGTTTTTGTGATGCCGCTTCTTCGGCCACGGGTCGGGAAAGTATACGTGAATCGCATCCAGCAAACCGGGCGGCAGCAGGTACTCCAGCACGTACGCCGCCTCGGCCCGGAGCAGACGCAAGTTTTTCAACCCGGCGCGATGCCCCTTGCGATCGAGCTTGGTGATACGGCCAAGCAGCCGCTCCAGCGCGACGATGTTCCGGCCCGTATTGACCAAGGCGTACTGCAGCGTGAACGAGCCGTCGCCGCAACCCAGCTCCAGCTCCAGCGGTTGCTCCACGGGGAACAGCCCGGCCAGGTCGATCGGCTCCACGGCGGAGGTGATCGGGTGCAGCAGCGTCTCCCCCGGCGGTAATAATTTCTTACGACTCATCGCTTGGCCAAGCGCCACTTTGGAGTGCGCCGGCAGAGCGAAGCGGCAACGGCGCTTTGGAATTGTATTTTCGGTTAACGACAAAAAAGCGGTGTCGCGCTGCGCTGGCCACCGCACTCCACATAAACCGCATCACCGATAGTCCCTGCCGTTCAGGCTGTTGATGACCGACTGCTGCCAGGTGACGAGGTTGGCCTTCATCCGGCCGAAGCGCTTGGCCAAGCGCGATTTATCCTCATTGAGCAGGTTGTTCGACTCCTTCGGGTCGTTGACTAGGTGGTACAGCTCGTAGTTGAACTGGGTCGCGTTTTTCTTCACCGGAATGCGGTGCAGCTTGTAGTCACCCTCGATCCAAGCGGAGTGGCCGGGCAGATTGTCGGCCGGGTGAAAGTGCCCGATCTGTCCCTCGGGTGCGGCCGGTTGCTGGTTGCCGTCGAGCTGCTCCTGTCGCAGCGCCTCAAGCATTCGGCGGGCGTGGCGGCCATACCCGCGGTTGTGATACGTCCAGAATCCCATCGGCTGTTTGCGCACCTGTTTTTCCCCGCGAAGCAACGGGGCGAGGCTGATGCCGTCGAGTCGCGGCTGGTTTTTAGGCAGAGCCACGCCGGCCAGCTCAAGCAGCGTTGGGTAAATGTCCGAGGTGTTGGCGTTGATGTCGGTGATGCGGTTGGCCTTGACCCGGGCCGGCCATTCGAGCACGGCCGGCACCCGGATGCCGCCCTCGTACAGGCTGCCCTTCCGGGCGCGTAGACCGCCGCTGGAGCCCTTGGGCAACGAGCCGTTGTCGCTGCAGTACCAGAGCACCGTGTTGTCGGCGATGCCCAGTTTGCGGAGGCCGCTGCGCATTTTTCCGAGCGCGGCGTCCATCGCGGTGATCTCCCCGAAAAAATGAGCCACACCGTCCGGCTGGTCGCTGTACATTTTTTTGAACTTGTCGACGGCCACGTGCGGGCTGTGCGGATTGCCAAACCAGACCACCGCGAGGAACGGCTTTTTGCCCTTGGCCACCTTGCCGATCCAGTCCATCGCCAGCCCGGCGGTGACGTCGGAACTTTCACCCTTGGTTTCAATCACCTTGCCGTTGTGGCTGAAGAGTGGATTGTTCTCGTAAAAATTCGGGCTGGAAAACCATTCATCGAAGCCGCTGTTGCCCGGGCTGGCCGCACCGTCCGCGCGCACGGAGCCGATGTGCCATTTGCCGAAGTGTCCAGTCGTGTAGCCGGCCTTTTTCAGTGCCTCGGCGATGGTGATTTCCTGCGGCCGGAGCGTGTGTCCCCACGCAAAACAGCCGAAGCGGTTGGGGTGGCGGCCGGTCATCACGCTGCCGCGCGTTGGCGAACAGACGGCCGCCGCCGCATAAAACCGGTCGAACCGCAGGCCGGTTCGTGCCATCTCATCCATCACCGGCGTCTTGAGCAGGGGATGGCCGTTGTAGCCTGTATCACCCCAGCCCTGGTCATCGGCCATGCAGAGAATGAAATTCGGGCGCTCCTCCGCCAACGGTCTGGCCAGCGCGGCTGCCGCGATCAAAAGTAAAATGAACAATCGATTCATGAGAATTCTCCCCCAGCTTGGGTTCGCTGAAGAGAGTTGCCGCCAAGCGCCGATTAGTCGAGCGCCGATGGGGCGGCGGGCTACGCTTTGCCCTTGCCTCGTATTGCGCATGGCCGGATTCTCCCGGCCGACATTCCTACGATGAAAGCCAAATCAATTCACTGCATCGCCGCGCTTGGCCTTGGGCTGGCGCTTGGCCAGGCGGCCGACCCGGTTCGCGAACGCGTGGCCAAGGGGGTCGCCACCGAGCTACCTTTGCTCGTCTCGCTGTACAAACATTTTCACGCCAACCCAGAGCTGTCATTCATGGAGGTCGAGACGGCCAAGCGCCTGGCCGCCGAGTTGCGGGCGGCCGGACTGACGGTCACTACCGGGATCGGCGGTCACGGGATTGTTGGCATCCTGAAAAATGGCCCCGGCCCGACGTTGCTCATCCGTGCCGACATGGATGGCCTGCCGGTGCAGGAGGAGACCGGCCTGCCGTACGCCAGCAAAAAACAGATGGTCGATGAGCAGGGCAATACGGTTTACACTATGCACGCATGTGGCCACGACGTGCACATCACCAGTTTCGTGGGCACGGCGCGCATGCTTGGCCAGCTTCGCGATCAATGGAGCGGCACGCTGGTGATGATCGGCCAACCGGCGGAGGAACGTGGCGCCGGCGCGCGCGCGATGTTGGCGGACGGATTGTTCGAACGGTGGCCGGTGCCGGACTACTGCATCGGCCTGCACGTGGCGTCCGATCAGCCAGCCGGGACGATCGGCCACAACTCCGGCTATGTGTACGCGAACGTCGACTCTGTGGATATCACCGTGCGCGGCCAGGGTGGGCACGGCTCCCAGCCACAGGCCTCGAAGGATCCCATCGTGCTCGCGGCACAGATTGTGGTTGCGCTGCAGACGATCGTCAGCCGTGAGGTGCATCCCCGCGAACCGGCCGTCGTCACCGTTGGTTCGATCCACGGCGGCACCAAGCACAACATCATCCCCAACGAAGTGAAGATGCAGTTGACCATCCGCTCCTACACGGACGCTGTGCGGAACCAAATCCTCGCCTCGATCAAACGCATCTGCATCGGCACCGCGCAGGCCGCCGGCTTGGCCAAGGAGCAGATGCCGATCGTCACCGTGAAGGACGAGTTCACGCCGTCGGCCTACAACGACCCGGTCTTGGCCAAGCGCGTGACCGATACGTTCGCCGCGTGGCTGGGCAAGGGGGCACTGATCAAGCGGCAGCCCACGATGGGCGGCGAGGATTTCGGGATGTACGGGCGCACCAAGCACAAGGTGCCGACGTTCATGTTCGCGCTGGGCACGGTATCGACCGACCTGATCAGGCGCTTTCGTGCCACCGGCAAACCGCTGCCGATGGTGCACTCCAGCACTTACGCGCCGGACATTGAGCCAACCCTGCGCACCGGCGTCACCGCCACCACCGCCGCCGCGCTTGAGTTGTTGAAAAAATAAGCCAGCGTGGGACTTTAATTCACCGGCTTGCCGATGCAGTAGAGGTGTTCGTGGGTGCGAATGAAGAGTTGCCCCTTACTGATTGCAGGGCTGGCGGAGACCGGTTCGCCAAGTTTGTTTTGGGCCACCACCTCAAAGGTTTCACCGGGGCGAATGACCGAGGTCAGGCCAAGGTCTGATGTGAAGTAGACCAGCCCCTCCGCTGACACAGGGGATGGACTGTGCCCGCCCGGCAGTCGTTCCTGCCAATGCCGCCGGCCAGTCTTGGCGCCGAAACAGCTCGCAATCCCGCTGTCCGCGACTACCAAGAGAAATCGCCCAGCCATGATTGGTGATGGAACATAGGCGGCCCCGCGTGTGGTGCGCCATGCGATGTGCGAGTCGGTGACATTACCGGTGCCGTCCGGCTTGATCGCCAGGATGTGCCTCTGGGGATACCCGCCGGTCACAAACACGTATTCGCCGTTGTAGACCATCGACGCGACAAACTGCTCGGTCGGCCCGTCCACGATCCAGTGCCGCTTGCCGTTGCGCGGGTCGTAGCTCGCCACAGACAAGCTGCCGGAGAGGATCATCTGCGTACGGCCACCGATCTCGCGGATGATCGGCGTGACGTAGCTGCGCGTCCTGTTTTCACGCAACGTCCGCCAGCGTTCCCTGCCGGACTCGCGGTCGAGTGCGACAATGTAGGCATCCCCATCGTGGTCGCCGTTGATAATCACGAGGTCCTCAAACAAAACCGGGCAGGTGTTGAAGCCATGCGCGCTCACGAAGTCGCCGACATCGGTTTTCCATTTTTGATTCCCGTCGAGATCGTAGGCCGCGACTACAATCTTCCCCGGCGTGATCAACCGCTCCGAGCCGACGTTGGGAGCGACCACCTTGTCGCCCTCGGCACGCATGAAGGTGACGTAGACCTGTTTGCCATCCGTGGCCGGGGTACCGGAGGCGCGACTGTTCAAGCGATGAATCGACTCCGGCGGTGACTGCACAACGACGTTGTCCCAAATCGTTTTGCCGGTGCGCCGGTCGAGGCACAAAAGATGCCGCTCGTTCTTCTCGGTCAGGCTGGTGGTCAGGAAAATGCGGTCATCCCAAATGACGGGGGAAGAGTGGCCCTCACCGGGGATTGCAACTTCCCATGCGACATTTTCCGTCGCGCTCCATTTTGTCGGGATGTTTTTTTCCAGGCTGACACCGTCCCCGCTTGGCCCGCGCCAACCCGGCCAATTTCCGGCCGACAATGTGGCGGTGAAAAGAAAAAGTGAAATGAGGATTCGCACGCCGGGAGTTTAGTACGCTTGGCCAAGCGCACAAGAACAACCAAGCGCTTGGCCAAGCGAAAAACATCGCCAATCACGGGGCGGCACCGGATGCTTCGTGCGATGCGTGCCCTCTCCGTTTTCCTGCTCGTGCTGCTGTCGAACCTGACTTTGCCGGCCAAGCCCAATGTGCTGTTTATCGCCATCGACGACCTCGCACCGGCACTGCGTTGTTACGGGAATCTCATCGCCAAGACGCCGCACATTGACCGGCTGGCGACGACCGGCGTGCGGTTTGATCGGGCGTACAATCAACTGCCGCTCTGCAATCCCACGCGCGCCAGCGTGATGACCGGGCTGCGGCCGGACACCATCAAGGTGTACGATCTCGACCGGCATTTCCGCGACGAGGTGCCCAAGGCGCTGACGCTCTCGCAGACATTTATGCGCAACGGCTGGTGGGCCGGGCGGGTCGGGAAGATTTATCATTACAACGTCCCCGCCAGCATCGGCACCGATGGTTTTGATGATCCGCCCAGTTGGCAAAATACGGTGAATCCCAAGGGGCGCGACAAGACCGATGAAGCGCTGATCTTCAATGCTGAGCCGCACCGCAAGATCAGCGCCGCGCTCAGTTGGCTGGCAGCCGAGGGTACGGACGAGGAGCAAACCGATGGCATGATCATCACCGAGGCGATCAAGTTGATGGCCCAAAAGCGCGACAAGCCGTTCTTTCTTGGCGTCGGTTTCTTCCGTCCGCACACGCCGTTCGTCGCGCCGAAAAAATATTTTGCGATGTACCCCCTCAAGGACATGCGCCTGCCTTACGCGCCCAAGGGCGATCGAGATGACATTCCCGCTGCGGCCTTCGCGCACAACTGCCCCGTGCCGCATTACAATCTGGATGAGTTGACGCTGCGCAAGGCATTGCAGGCCTACTACGCGACCATCTCGTTTGTCGACTCGCAGGTTGGCCGATTGATGACCGCGATTGATGAACTCAAGCTGGCCGACAACACCATCGTCGTGCTGTGGAGCGACCACGGCTATCACCTTGGCGAGCACAACGGCATCTGGCAAAAGCGCACGCTCTTCGAACAGTCCGCACGCTCGCCGCTGATCATCCGTGCGCCCGGCATGAAAGGAAACGGTACCGCCAGCACGCAAATCGTGGAGTTCGTGGATATTTATCCCACGCTCACCGACCTCGCCGGCCTGAAAAATCCGAAGGGCCTCGAGGGCCGCAGCCTCAAGCCGCTCCTGCAAAATCCCCTCGCCGAATGGAACGGCATGGCTATTACCCAAGTGCTTCGACCCGCCGACAATCGTTTATCAAAGCCCGTGATGGGTCGCAGCATCCGCACCGACCGCTGGCGCTACAGCGACTGGGCCGAGGGCAAGTCCGGCGTGGAGTTGTACGACCACGCCGCCGACCCCATGGAATTCAACAACCTCGCCCTCAAGCCCGACGCCGAAGCCAAAGCCGTAATGCAGCACCTCCGCAAACTGCTCGAGAAAAAGGCCAGCGGCAAAGTGCCCACCACACCGTTCAATCCGAAGCGACTTTGATACGATTCAGTTTAATCCTGCTGGCCACGTGCATTGCAGTTCAGGCGGCGGATTCGTTGCCGCCGCTTAAAAAAGTGCCGCAGAATGTGGCGGAGCTTTGGGCGGGGTATGATCCACGGAAGGAGCTGTTACGGACGGAGGTGGTGCGTGAATGGGAAGAGGATGGGGTGATCATTCGGTACGTGCGGTACTTCATTGGGACGTTTAAAGGCAAGCCGGCTTGGATGGCGGCGTTTTATGCGATGCCCAAAGGCGGGAAGAAATTGCCGGGTGTGTTGCACGTGCACGGTGGCGGGCAGCGGGCGAATTTGCATTTGGTGAACTACCACGCGCGGCGAGGCTATGCGGCGTTGTCGGTGAACTGGGGAGGACGGCCAATGGAGGGGGCGAAGCCGGGCGAGGCGAACACGGACTGGGGCGCGGTGGATCCCACGCAGAACAATGTGTGCGGTTATTTTAATGTGGAGCCGGGTGAGAAGTTTTTGGATGCGCAAGAGTCGCCGCGGAATTGTAATTGGTTTTTACTGACGCTCGGGTGCCGGCGTGGGTTGACGTTTCTGGAGCAGCAACCGGAGGTGGACGGTGACCGGCTGGGCATTCGCGGGCATTCGATGGGCGGGAACCTCACGATGTACGTGGCGGGCACGGATGCGCGCGTGAAGGTGGCGTCGCCCTCGGTGGGCGGCACGGGCTTCCGGCTCGATCCGTATTATCATGTGCCGCCGCAGATTCGGCGGGTGACGGGCGATCGCGAGTTGTTCCGGCGCACGATGGGCTATCAGTTTTACGCGCCGCACATCAAGGCGCCGCTGCTGCACTTGGGGGCGAGCAACGATTTCCACGGGCAGATGGATGCCACCTACGCGACCGGCGCGCGCGTGCCGAAGGGCGTGCCGCAGCGGTTTGTGTTCGCGCTGCATTTCAATCACCGCTTCAACCCCGCGCAACAGGTGGCGCGTATCCTGTGGCTGGACCAGCACCTGAAAGGCGGTGTAAAACTGCCGGCCACGCCGAAGAGCGAGTTTGGCCTTGGCAAAACCGCGGTGCTGTACGTGACGCCGTCGCGCGAGCTGCCAGTGAAGCGGGTGGAGATTTATTACTCGGTCGATCCGGATCCGCGTTCCCGCTTTTGGCGCAGTGCCGGTGCGTTCAATCTCGGAGGACACTGGCAGGCGGGGCTGGAGTTGGAGGACTTGAACCGGCCATTGTTCGCCTTTGCGAATGTGATTTATGAACTGCCCAAGCCGGTGACCCTGCCGCATCGGGGCGATGTGAAGGAGGTCTGCGTCAGCTCGCTGTTTCACGAGTTGAAGACGGAGGAATTGAAAAAGACGCGCGTGCAACGCTCGGGTGGAACGGAGTTAGTAATCGATAATTTTCAGAATGGCTTTCGCGATTGGTACACGATCAACGGAAACCATCTTCCGCTCTGGCAGCATTGGACGCGCAAGGTGACCGACCCCAAATGGCGCGGACCCAAAGGCGCGAAGCTGGCGCTGACCATCCAGAGTGAGCAACCAAACGTTCTCGGCTTAGTGCTGCACGAAAACACGTGGCGTCATTATCGCGGCAAGAAACACACCTACGTGGCCGAAGTGAAACTCAAAGGCGGCTTGGGGGAGACGGTGACGGTTGACTTGAGCGATTTCAAAAACGTGACCGACGGCGAGCCGTTGAAGAGTTGGGCGGAGCTGGATGAGCTGGGCCTCGTTGCCAAGGCCACCATTCGTGGTCCGAAGTCGGTTGAAGTGGCGGCGGATCCATGGCAGGGACCGCGGCCAGTTTTCAAGCGGCTGGAGTGGGTGTTGCAGCCACAGGATTAAAGCAAACCAAGCGTTTGGCCAAGCTGAACTGACTGAGAATCAAACGCTTGGATTCATGATAATATCTGCAATCAAGACTCAGTCTCAAAAAAGTCTTGTTTCTCTCTTTCTTTTACCGGATGAACGCCGCGCGCTTTCGATGGCAACTGTCCTCGACATTCCGGCCGAGACCCGGTCTCACAAGAACGACCCGCTCACCTGTCACTGTTTTCAGGTGGGGTCGTCGGCCATTCGTGCTGCGATTGATGCTGGGGCCACTGAGGTGGAACAGGTGTCGAAAAAAACTTCTGCCGGACTGGGATGCGGAAGCTGCCGTTGTCATATCGAGCGGCTGCTCGTCGGGCTGCCGGCGGAGTGTGGCCCCTGTGCCCAATGCCCCGGCTGCGGCTACGTTCAAGGTCGATGCCAATGTCAGGCGGCATGAGTCAGTCCAAGGAAGTTGCAACTTGGACTTGGTCTCAGTATCAAACTAACTTCTTTTTTTAATCTCTGCCTGTTGTATTACTTGTGGTGCGTGCTATCTTTGTACGCAGAAAACATGAACTCAAAAAAGGAAATACCATGGAAGGCAACGAACAAGTCATCGAGGCGTTGAACTCGGGATTGACCATTGAACTCACTGCGATCAACACGTACTTCATTCACTCCAAGATGCTTAGCAACTGGGGGCTAAAAAAGCTTGCGGAGTACTACTATGCAGAGTCGATCGAGGAGATGAAACACGCGGACGAGGTTATCGACCGAATCCTGTTCTTGGAAGGCGTGCCGGCGATCTCGCGCTACGATGTCATCAAGGTTGGAGATACCCCCAAGGAACAAATCGAGATCGGGATGGCGCTGGAGATTAAGGGGGCGACCACCTACAACGAGGGCGTCAAGCTGTGCTCCGAGGTGAAGGACAACGCCAGCCGCGAGTTGATGGAGCGCATGGTGGTTGAGTCTGAGCAGAGCATCGACTGGGCCGAAGCGCAGCTCGATCTCA
>MPLT02011732.1_pt1 | contig 15655 bp, 13 predicted proteins | sample 1617391 | NCBI WGS metagenome assembly MPLT02 (sample SAMN05944800, study PRJNA350692) | marine metagenome | biome: marine; feature: ODZ; material: water; isolation source: 70 m water sample filtered on 0.2 um supor filter | place: Pacific Ocean | collected 2012-04-08 | depth 70m m
AGAGTACCTTCCCACCAAGCTCCATCGTCGGATAGTCGGTCAGGGGACATGGAGATACGATCAATAGTCACATTCTCGCTACGAGTCCCCTCCTTATAGGTGAGAGTCACCCCGGATTCCATGCGTTGACGCAACGTCGAGAAGATCGACCCGGAATCAAACGTGGCTGGAGCGCCACTGTTACGGGAAGTCAACACCTGGCGGCGTAACACGATGGGCAAAATGATTTCGTCTACACGGGAAGGTGTGGCGATAGCGAACGTCAACCAGTCCCCAACGATGGGGCCTTTCGTGGTGTCGGAACCGTCGCGGCTCATCGTGATAACAAACTCGTATGAGACAGAGGATTGTGTGGTGAACGTGAAGTCGGCTGGCACACCGGAGGTGAGGGTGAGGGTGTCGGTGACGTTGGCGTCGTTGGTGGCACTAAACGTGAGGGTACCCAGGAAAGCTGATGAAGGGTTCCCTCGATACCAGTACCCGGTTTGGTTGTATGTGGTACTGGACTGGCGGTAGTCGATTTTGGGTTCGTTGAATGTGTATTGGGTGCGGTCTTGGCGGACAGTGACGGAACGCAACAGTTTCGGTGCCACAGTTGACCACGAACATTCACCAATGTTGAGTGTCCCACTAGCAACTTTCTCACCAGTACGAGACTCACGTTGAAGGACTGCTGCACCTCCGCTCACAACGCCCAGAAAGAGCTTAGGCGAGCCGCCATTGTTTAGACGGGTTACCCCCTTAACGAGGTCTGCGGCGGTCGCTGAGGCGGCGCTGATGAGGTCTGAGGCGTAAGCAGGGACGAGAGTGTCAGTGAACCGAGTCAAATCTGCTCTAAAGGTATTACCGTACCCTGATCCCCACCAAACAAACTGTCCATCAGCCTCCAACTCATACGCTTCCCCACCAGTTTCGATCACCGGACCAATCGTTACCCCATTCGAGTTCGTATCAATCAGAGCTGTACGAAACCCTTTGTTCGTGGCGATACACAGCACGGGACCGTACACCAGAATGGCGTTAATCTTTTCACCGCGAGGAAGTTCACCGGCAACAGTGGGAGTGATGAGAGTACCGTCAGTCGAGTTGACCCCAATGTGATAGATGGCTCCAGTGTCGTCAGTGTTCGCTGCCGCATAAATACCGCCCGGTCCAGCGTCCACATCCACCCAAGCACTCCCCCCTAAAGGAAGGGAATAGTCGAGAGAAGAACTGGCTTTACTGCCAGCAGCATCCAACTCATAGATCGAGTTGTCTTTGAAACCGATAAGGCGGCCTGCGGCGACAGCAATAAAGTTGACATCCTCCACACTCCCAGGCCATGTCCCAGCAGATGAACCGATGAGTGCCCGTTCGGGGAGAGTGGTACTGTCCGACGCCACATAAACGTACTGGCCGTCACTTGCCAACGACGTAACCGTTGACGACATCGTGAAACTAGAGTTCCAGGTGGGACTCGCAGCAGCAGCGTTCGAGGAGAAATAAACCGTGGTGCCGTTGGCAACATACAAGTATTCGGTGCCAGCAGCGTTCGTTACCCGTTGGGTAATTATGTCCCCCGTCGTGAACGTCGGGGTGTTGGCCCCGGTTTCGGTGATGGGGAGTAAGGATACTTCTCCCTTCGTCCAGACATCAACGCCCACAGAAGTGTTGAAACGCCGACGATCACTGTCAGCCAAATCAAAATGCGTTTGACCCGCACCGTAACTCCAATCTGTTTGGGAGCGAGTCCACGCTCCACTCGTATCTAAAGCGTTTTCACCAGCTTCACCACTCGTGTCACGTTGCTCACGTAACGCCGGAACCGTAGTACGCCCATACTGGCGTGCGTCCACAAGATAGGACACACCATCCAGTTCAACTGGCAACGACTCCGAATTGAAACTCACGACGTGAACCCGCTCCATTGAGCGGTCGGACGCATAGCAGAGTTACGAGTCCACAACTGTGGATACTGGGAAACAAGACGACCCGATTCGGCTTCAACACGGGCACGACGCCGCCCCATCAGATCACGGAACGACGCAGAGATAGCGCCAGGAGGCACCTCGTCTGCCATACGGGACGTGCCTTGAGCGTCAAGGAACTCTCGACGTATCGGTGTGGTCGTCATCAAAGCCATCGCAGCTCCAAGAGGAGGAAGATCGTAGGCGGTGGTAGCCAACCCCACAGCGGAACGGGCAGTAGTGCCGTCAGTGATAGGAGTGAACGGGGATTTATACATGACCGTTATTTTTTGTCCCGGCCACGCACCAGTGTAAAGAATCAAAGCAAGCCCACTAGAAAACGAAGCGGTGTCACGGTTACGGCGAAGCCGCCACGACGACACATCAGGCTCCGCAGCCTCACTCCCAATGTCGGCATACGTCACCGAATAGATCGAGTCGATCTCAGCGGAAGTCAACCCCTCCAAGTTGTAGCCGTCCACCCCAGCGTTGTACGTGAAGCTCGTAGTTTTCATTTGGAACAACCCTTGACCTGGGGCTGACAGGTCAGCGAGATCGTCGTTGAGGGAAGAAATGATGCGGTTAGTGGGGAACTTGGGGGATACACGAACAATGTCGCCCGTAGTATGAGTAGCCGCAGTAGAGCCACCGTAGCCACGCATCACATTAATCGTCGTTGAACTTACCGAAATCACATACATCAACTCGGCGTTCACTTCAATGACGACGCCTTTAACAATAGAAGTAGCGATACCTTGCACCACCAGAGTCGTCCCAGTGGTCGCAGGACTTGGGGCTGTGGTCACTAAATCGAGTTCCTCGACGTAGCCCGACAAAAGCATGTCTCTTGTCGAATCAATCCATACTTGTGCTGTCATCAGGTGCTCCCAAGAACTTCGTTAAGGGCCGCCTCTTTACGTTTCCGTCCGTCTTCAGAGAGGACTTGGCCTGCTGTGATCTCATGCGCTGTGCCTGCATGTTTCTCAAGATGGGAAGACCCGTTAATAGAACGGGGCTGCAAACCCTCAGAGCGGAGGCGCTTATACGCGGCCATGTCTGCGTCTTTGTTTTTTTCATTACGTTTCGATCCTCCCCAGTCAATGTTTCCCCGACTAGGAGTAGCCGACGGTGCGAACTGGACATTGCCGAAATACTTGCGAACAACCCCTCTACATCCCTCACAACTCTCATCGTAGGTTTCGTCTATGCCGTGGTGAACGTCGAGAGTCAACCCACAATCAAGGCAACGGTAAGTGTAAACAGGCATTTAGGCTCCAGCTCCAACGTCAATCGCATATCCGTTGGCAATTAACAACGCTATTTCAGAGGACGTTAAGTCCTTCGGGGACGCATGTCCCCCATATATCCATCTTGTCACAGTTGACCAGTCCGCTGGGGGGAACGTCTGGATGGAAGTGCCGTTGACAATTATCAGGTTCGTTCCCTTTCTTTGCATTGCGTAGTGGCGTCGTAACGCATACGCCGCAGGGGTAGCGTCCTGCCGTAAACCGACAGGGGGAAGGGTCATCGTGTACGGCATCTCGAGGAGCGTGTAAACCGGTTCTTCACCCATTGTAGTGGTGCAAGCAATAGTGCCTGGGAGGATGTGCCATTCTTTAGTGGGGGCTGGGACAGCGCCGGTGCCACTGACATGGTTGGCGATCACCACCACTTCAGGGGTGGGGGCGGGTAATGCTGCGACCCCAGCAATCGTGGCTGGGTTCATCAACGCCCCAGTTACAACCGTTGGGGCAGGCAAACTCGCTGCGGCAGCTATACCCGTGTCAACGTGAACGTAGTTAGCGTCAATATCGACAGCAGGTACAGCCGCAACAGCAGCAATAGTTGAAACAGATACCGTGATCGGTATTCCACCGGTCGCCGTAATCGAAGTGGTGACACCTACCGGGGCAGGAGTAGCAACAACCAGGTAGGCGTTGCCAGTTATGATTCCTTGACGATAGTCGTAACCGTTTCGGTACGCTTGCCCAGACTGGCGGTACTCGAACTCGAAATCGGTGGGGATGGTTGCTGTGGCTGCAATGGTGGCAGGGGTAATAGTTGTAGGCGTCCCATAAGCGACGCCTGATGCCCTATATGCAATTTCTGACCGATATTGCGTTGCCACAACCCATCTCCCTAGCCGCTAAGTGATGCCGATTCGGAGTCCCCTACCCGTGTAGCAGCAACAGCTTTAGCGATAGCGATGAGAGCAGCGACCCCCGCAATTTTTAGGGAGTCACCCCAGTCAGGTCCGGGTACAGCCATAGCTGCTGCCCATGCTTGTGCGAACGTGGATACTCCACGCTCTAAAGAGTCTTTAATAAAACGCTGGTTGAACAACTTCTTCTCTTTTCAGTTGAAGGCGAGCCCACGTTTGGGGGCCGCATATTCCGTCGGCGCGAAGGGAGTTGGCCCTTTGCCACGCCATTAATTTAGCTTTCGTGTTTCGTCCAAAAATACCATCCGCTGACGCACCTATGCGTTCCTGCATAAACTTTACAGCAGACGAACGTGACCCCTTCCGAAGTGTCCCAGGAAACGGCACCAAACCGTCATCAGGTTCTTTCGGTAAAACCATTGTGGGAACAGACGTAACCATGCGACGTTGAATCATCATTCGCAGCTCAGGCATTGAGAACAAAGGATCGACTTTCCTAGAAGTCCATTCCTTGTGTCCTATTACCGCTGCGTCCGGGTTCCAGTTATGTCCGTCGCACAGAAAGGCGCACAGCTCAATCAATGCGTCCATCTGGGCTTCGGGCACATCTTCACCCAAACCATCGTTAATAAGAGACACCCCAATAAACCGTGAGTTCGCGCTGATCTTACCTGGTGCGGCTGCGTTGCCGGTCACAGGAAGATTTTTCTGGACACGAGTCAGGACGGACTGTAAGCCTCGACCTGCATGGTTGGCTTTAATGTTGCCACCCGTAAGTTTCATAATCGTACCATCACGTTTAATGAGGTAGTTATATAGAGGTCCGGGCACCTTGTTGACACCCCGAACACACATTGCTACCACGTTGTCAGGGTTGGCGTTACGGTTGGAGGCGGTGTGATGTACAACTATGCCGAATGGTTTCAGTGGCCGTCCGGTGTTGACTTTGCCGGGGGCGTCAACAAGTTTCATTGCTCAGAAGAAACGGTTGGGTCGATCCATTCGCCATCAACATATTCAGCGATCAAACGAGGCTGGTCAGTCCATTCGCCGGTTTCTTCATCAGTTATCCCTACTGGTAATCGTTCGCCGGGTGTCCACGTCTGCCGCCATTCGCCGTCTACTTCTTCGAGGCCGACAATATGTCGGGTCACATGCGACAGATACCGTTTTGTGTCGTCGTCGTAGGTTTCTTGAATGTCCGCCGGGACAGGGGTTCGTGTTACTTGATGCCAGCCGTCCGGTAGGGGATCACCGTCGCTCCAACTTGGAACGGCTCTGGTGATGTCTCCGGGGTAGCGTGGGTATGCCCCGTCGGGGGCGCGGTAACTGGTCACTAGCCTGTCACCTCGGCTTGCACAAACGACCTCGTATTAGAAGTTGTTGATGTCCCAAGGTTCGTTGTGGTGCCGGTAGTAGCCGAGAAATATTCTCCAGTGTCCGACCCGGCGACTAGGTTCCCTGCCGCTTCGGTTGGTGCCCAGTTTCCGGTCAGGTCGTTCATCCAATAAATATTGGCTGTTGAGTCGCCCCGAGGTTGTATCGGTGAAGAGCTGGTCAGTGACCCGTCCGTGGGCAGTCGAGCGATAAGCACCGCCGGATGGTCGGTACCTGAAGTAGTGATACCCGTGATGCCTGTAAACACGAGGCTGTCGTTGTCGGTGATCGACAAAACGACCTGCTGCTCACTGGTGTATTGGTAATTACTGCTGCCTTCAGACATGAGTGTTCTAGCCCACCGGAACGTCCCGTCGTTTTCCCACGAAGCAATGATGTAACATTGTTTGTTTGGGCTTAAAAGTTTGACACGATAAGCGACATAAACATTTCCGGCGCTGTCCAAAACGGGTTGTGCACAGTTCCGAGGCGAGTCGCTATAAGTGTAGGCCGGACTTCCGAACTGGATTTTTCGCACCCATGCCAGCGACTCAGGGTCGTCGGCGCTAGTCGCCTTCGCAACTGTGATGCCGTAAGCCGTGTTCGGCCAACTAATCGCTGACACTAAATAGCCTGCCGTGTCGTAACCGCTGCGCGCTGTATACCGGCTGTTATGAAACCCGTACCCGGAAGCGCCCAAAGTTTTTTTAGTCGTCCCGGCGTCCCCCGGATCAGAAGTGTCTTTGTCGAAGCCTAGAAACTGTATCGGCAGAATGCTCGACCCGGTTTCCTCATGCCAAGTAGTCCACAGCATGTCGCTATTACTGTTGAGCGAAATGTCATAGTATTTCTCGTCGTTGCCTGCCCTGTTCCCCTCCCACTCTAGGGTCACGTTGCCGCTAGTACCCGACGACCGGGCTTTGTAAACGTGGGGTTTGGTGATCTGGAGCGAGTTGTGTAAATTGTGCGCGCCCAAAAAATCTTCGTTGTTCCAGCTATCCATAGCTCGCGAATAGTACATGCTAGCGGAACCCGTATACGTTGGATTGTTGACGTAATAAGGCGTGAACCCGGAAGCGACAGACCAGTCGCTGCTACTAGTGTGCAACGAATAATACACATAGCCTCCGGCATACGACGCCCAGCCGAGCGCTAGTTTGCCGTCCGCACGCACCTTAACTGTGCCGTTGCCGTTCCAGTTAGGGAAACTATCAAAGTAGCCGCCGCTATCAGCGGTCACCGATGGAGTGTCTCCGCCGTCGATCGTAAAGCCGGTCGGGTTGTTCGAGTTATCGCATGCCACACAAACAATGTTGCCGCTGGCATCTAAATCATGGCTGGGTTTCAACGTTATATAGTCACCGCTCGCCCGTTCCTGATACCACAAACCAGCCCAATAGGTTTCACCCGTAGCCGCCGAAGCACCCAAAATTGATGCTTTGAAACTCCCCAAAGGCATTAGGCCATCGCCAATCCGGCAGCGAAGCCGTACCAAGTAGTACCAGCGTCCACAGTTGTAAAGGCGAGAACGTCCACACCAGATGTCGTCAGCGTTGGCGCTGCGCCACCGGCCCAATCCACAGACCCCGGCCAGTTCACAGTTTGGCTTCCACCGTTAGTGAGAATCAAAGTGAAACTGCATGACACACCAGACGTAGACGGATTCGAGAACGTGAAAGTGTTAGCCGAAGCAGTAACCGTGGCCGTAACCACGTTCCCTGCCGTAATGTCAATGTCCTGTGTGCCGCCACCTGTTGCACCGATAACGTTAACGGTTTCCCCATAGTCTTTAACAACAGGATTAGAAATAACCTGAGCGCCACCGTCAACAGCACCAGACAAAGTGGCTCCGGCAAGAGTCATAGACGTAAGCGTCGAACCCCAGGTAGCAGCTTTCGCACCAGTTCCTACAAGAACCTGGTTCGCAGCAGCGACCGAGGAACCACTCCCAACTTTTTCTTCCAATTCAACAATCGCAAGAGAAAGATTGGTGTGCAACAAATCGTGCTCGACGTTGGTTGCATCCAAATCCGTGGACGAACTCGGTTGAGGAAACTCAACTCCAGCGCCGGGTGTCGCATTCGTGGTGTCAAGGGTTCCGGGGTACCCAGAAGTGGGAAGTGCCATCAGTTACTCCTACGGGGTGAGATCAAGCGTAAAGATTCCGCTTGCATTCCAAGTAATTTTGAACGTACCAGATGTGGTAGAGAAATCTCCACCGAAGTCAATAGCACAAATCAAAGGCTTATTAGTGAGATCGTCGTCATAAATCACAGCGTAACGAGCACTCGTAATCGTGCTCGAAGTCCACTCGACATCCGCCGCATCCCAAGTAATCGTTCCCCCACTCGTAGCGAACGTGATAGAAGTCAACGACTCCCCACCAGCGCTATAACCAGCTCCAGACACCTCGTTAGTCACATCAGACTTAATCGAATGGGTGCTGTAGTTCGGTGTCCACGAAGCTGTCGTCAACATGCATTTGAAACGATCAGCAGTCGTGTCATTAAAATCGATATTAAAGTTTGCTGTCTGCTCCAGGTTGTATTCCATTGGCAGGCAGTAAAGGCCACTAGCCACGTTTAGCTCCTCCGGTCCCAGTTATGGGTTTGGGCCGAATCGTGACGTTTCCGTCGGTTTGACTGTTACCGGCCATTACTTCTTACCCCGCTTATTTTTTTTAGTATTCGTCACCTTTTTGCCAGTCTTCGACGCATAGGCACGGGCAGCTTTACGGCCAGCCGTGGAATAACTGAAATGTCTTGAACCAACTTTAGGCATACATCCTCACTTTACAGCAAGAGTAGCAGGCTTTGATGGGGGAGCCGGGGAAAGGGGGAACCCGGCCCCCCCAAGCCTACGCAACAACTATCAGGTGTTGTCGCCTATGGATGAGGATGACTCAATCCGCTGCAATGCTGCTTGGCGGAAAATGTTGTATCCACATAGGTGGTACCAGCCGACTGGGTGGAACCGGCGCAGAGTATCGGTCACAGGACCGAACACGACGCTTGGGTCTTCACCGAAGCCAGGGGCACGACTGAACGCTTTAGCGAGCGCCTGCCTACCAGCAACAAGAGTCTGGTAAACGTTGGTGGTGCTAGTAGCGCCTGCGTCGTTCAATATGGGGGCACGAGGGTTTTCAATCCACTCGACGCCAGCAAACACGCCAATGGAGCCGTTGCGAACAGCGGCACCTTCTTGACGGATTTGGTATTGGATAACGTCCGTTACCGCGGTCTGCTCGCGCAGATCGAAGGAAACGTCCGGGTGAATCATGCCCAAGTAGTTTCCATTCTCGAAACCTGGGGCACTTGCGGTACGCAGATCAGCTACAGCCATGCGTGCTTCCTGAGCGCCAAATGTTGCAGCGTCAGAAACAGCGCCACGGGACGTTGGGCGTGAACCCGCTGATCCCTTAGCGTAAATGACGTTAGTGCCACCGTTAGCGACATCAGAAACGATTTTGTCCATGGAATCAACCATGTTGTAACCGATGATGTTCGCAGCGTCAGCATCAACATTCAAGAATGATGTGCCACGCAGCTTCGCTGTGGTGATGACTGCGTTGCCGTACTCTGCGAGAGTAACAACGACAGTCGAGTCGCCAAGGGCAACCGCTGTAACGTCAGACGTTTCAGTCAGAGCTGAAGTGGCCTGAGCCATGTTGTCATAAATGTTGAACTGGACTGAAGCCCCGTTATGGGTTTGCGCGGTTGAGCGCACATCAGCAACCATTTCATACATTGGTTGGGAACGGAAAGCGAAATAAGCAAGTTGCTGAAACGCCGCCGTATCAGAGGAAACGTCCCCTGTGCCTGTGTAGGCCATTGTGAAGTCCTAAGGGTGAGGGACTCCACTGTTAGCTAGCCGATTACTGAGCAGCACCCCACAGGTAACCTTCATTCTCCATCAACGACCGGAGTTCGTCCGGGTTGTTCGTTGACGCTATACGAGCGTTCAGGTCGGCTTGTGACACCGGGTCACCACCTTCACCAGCAGCAGCAATACGCTGTTCGGCGTCAAGTGCGTCACGCATCATCGGTGAAGGACTGGATGCCGAAGCATTCGATCCAATGAACCCAGCAGACTCCGCTTCTGCACGGATAACTTCTGCGTCCATTTCACCATCGTAAGCTTTAACGAAATAGCTTACTTGCCGGTCCTCAAGATCAAGTCCTGCTGACCTAAAAACGTCACGCCGCTCATAGCCACTCAACTTCGATTGCGCCTCCGCAAGCTGGGTTTCAGCTTCCTTCGCACGGTTCTCTAAGTCTCGTCGCCAATTCGGTTTCGACTCGGTTGGGCTGTCAGAACCTTCTTCACCGAAAGTGGAGTCGGAATCTGTCATATGTCACTCACCTATCCTGGTACGCATCCCAGCGGTGGAACTGGAGATGGAAGGGGTGTTAAACAGCTCGCCCAACATGGGGCCGATCAACAGAATTTAGTATACCGAAAAGAATATGGCTATGTGGAAGCCGAACCAAATCCGGTGATTCCTTCACTAGTTGTGAGAGCCCCGCTGCGTCTCTCGAACGCTGAAAGGCGTTCTCCTGCGAGGCGTTGCAACTCGGTGGCAGCCTCCAGGTCGGTACCAAATTCGCCTTCAGCGAGTTCGTCAACAGCCAAACCTTCGCTGCCTATCAAATCTTCAAGAAGTCCAGCACGGCGACCTAAACGCTGTTCCACTTCGCGGGCTTGAACACCGGATTCCTGCAACCTTTCCGCAGCACCGAGTCCTAACGCTGCACCGGCTCCTCGAACACTGGCAGCAGAAATTCCTGCCGCTTCAAGTTGGAGGCGAGCCTCAAAAATGTCGGTCGCCCGGTCGGGGTCCAAGTAGTAGTTGAGAAGATCGGTGTCATCAATGTTGTAAAGATCTTTGAGTTGCTGTTTCGTTTCTGTGTTGGCGGTTCGTACAGCGGTTTCTGCGAGAGCGATACGGGTTTGCAGTTCTGCTTCGGAAACGTCTCCCACCAACCATTGTGTCATGTAGTCGAGGGAAGGGTCTTCCATACCGGCTTGCCGCATAGATGCCCGATATTTGCGTTCCATCGCTAAGACGGTGCCTTCACTGAGGCGAGGCAGTTTCAGGTCTGCCCGTTGAGCCATAACCGGGAACCGGTCTTTGTATTCTTGTGTTTGTCGAATTTTTTGGGTGACCGCCAAATCGGAGTCACCTTTGATGAGCATTTCCATAACGTCATCCATAAGCGAGTCGGGTAAACCAAGTTCGGTGACAAACAGGTTGTAGAGAGTGTCGTAAACAGATTTTCTGTCAACGGTCGTTTTCTCCTTCATGTCCGCTATAAGGTTTTGGAGTTGAGTGGACATTCCCTCATAGTCGCTGCGAAGCTGTTGCATCGCCTCCGAATCTTCAGCAGTTTCCTCTACAGTAGTTTCCTCTTCAGTAGTTTCCTCTACAGCAGTTTCCTCTACAGCAGTTTCCTCTACAGCAGTTTCCTCTACAGCAGCAGGGCTAGTACCGGCACGAAGATAGGGTGCTACCCGTGCGGCATAATCGGGATTCTCCCACAACAGACGGCTTTCGCTGTCCATAAGCTTTTGAATCCATTGAGTGTCTTCAGTAAAAGCCATTACGCCACCACACCCATCATGCGACCCACATTATCAACCATACTCCGAGCAGCATCCTCAGCGTTCTTCGTATACTGCCACTCCGGTAACTGTCGAGCAAACGTTTGAGCCTCAGAAAGACTCATCGGTCCACCCCCAGCCCCAGGAAACATGATCGGCTGCAACCGGGGATCGTTCATCAAATCCACATCCGACATCTCAAGGAGCTGGCCGATGCGTTGCTTGTAAGGATCAAAATAGGCTCGCATAGATACGCCTTGGTCGATCAGACCGGAAAGAGTTGGGAACTGCCCTTTGGCTTGTTCCCGATACATTGCTTCCACTGAATCCAAAGTTTCTTCACCCAAATACATATCCCACGCCATGTCGTCGGCCCCTTCGGCGCTGACAGGCATGTAGTAGCGGGCGGCTGTGTCCATGACGCTTTGGCGGTTAGCGAGAATAGTTCCTCGAGCCAGGTCTGCGCTTTCAAAAGTGTTTACCCCGGCGAGAGCCCGTTTGACATCGTATCCGTCCCAACCGAAACGGTAGGAGTCGTAAGCAAGTTTGTCGAGGAGGGCAGGGTTGTCTTGCAACCAGTTGAACCCAATTTTTTGTGCTTCCCGAAGAATCTCGCTACGCCCAAATCCTGTTCCATTTTTCCCAGGGTTTTCGAGGAGCTGTTCACGGACACCCGGCCCAGCGTCAAACCACGCCACATCCCGTTCTCGGATGCCGTCTGCATTGTTTTGGACGTAGGTGGTTTGGTTCATCCACCAAAGGATTTCATCGTCCGGCATCTGTCCTTTATGTTCGGTAATCCATTTAATGACATTCATCCGGCGACCGTCAGGAGTGGTGACCATCAGATCATCCCGGTCTTGTGTCCAGAACGAAACGTTTCCCATTTCTTCACGAATAAACCGACGTTCTTCATCACTCAAATCCATGCGGAGAAGAGCCTCCAACGTGACAGCGCTATCTTCCTCGCTCATTTCTAGTTCGCCGTACTGGTTGGGTGCCCCCAACAAAGCGTCCGTGAAAGCCTCGCTTTGCACTTCCCCCATCTCATATTCACCGTACTCGTTGAGACTCAACTCGTCAGCAAGTTCTTCGTAACGCTGCAACAAAGCGGCCCTCGTGGCGTAATCTGTTTCCGTTTCTAAGCGTTCCCGAACCTCATCGAAAGCTGCTTGAGCGAGTTCTTGTTTCAGTCTGTAACTGGCTTCCCTATCAAGATCAGTTTCGCCTAGCGAGTCTCCTGCCGCTACCCGTTCCGCTACCCGAGGATCATGGTCGCTTTCAAGTGGCCCCGAATACTCGTCTTCCCCAGGTATGTTAAGCGCCGATCTTAAAGCTCGACTTTCCTCTTCACTTAAATCTATTTCCCCAAACTCGTTCAAACGAGGTTCCGTATCGCGACCGCTTTGAATGTCAGGCCACTCCTCTACATCGGCCCCTTCAGGCAACACAACCTCTTCAACAGCGAACGAACCCACAGGATCAGGAAACTCGTAGCCTTTTATGGGACGCAACGTTTCTGTATTAAGTTGCTCCAGTTCACCTGGCGCAAGCGCTTCCAATTCTTCAAGCGTGTAACCCCAAGTGTCTTCAGCACCGAAACCATCCCGGCTCTCAAACGACCCCCAAGTACCAATTTGTTCAACAGCTTCTGAATTGCTTAAAACTTGTTCAGGGGTAGTCCCAGAACGGAGTTCCTCTACAACAGCCGAATAGTCGTGTACCCCTAGCGTCCCTCCGCTGTACCCGAGAAGAGAAACAACGGTAGAACGGACACCTTCATTAAAAGACGGGTAATTCTTGACAAGAGGTATCTTGTCGCCGTTTTCGTCTAAAACAAACTTCCCATCTTTTTTCTGATAGTTAAACGCAGTCCACCCATCCGACGGGAATGTGGTGGCTAAAGGATTATTTTTTGCAGCCGTGTTTTCTCTTGACATCCACGCCAACAAGAACTCGACGTTGCCTGGGGTTACAGGAGCAGCAATACCTTTAAGAACCCCGACAGCAAACCGCCGACGCTCCTCATAACTCATTGTTCCTTTAGTTTCACGTTTCATGCGAGCCTCGAAAGTAAATCATTAACTTTGCTGGTCGTCTGCAAAGTTCTTTGGAACTCCACCAACTCAGGTGCTTCCGCTTGTGCCGTTTCGATAGCAAGTTCAGACAACTCGTAGTCGTCCACCTGTTCGCCAGCTATTTCTCGGGCACGAATGCCTTTCATAAATGCGAGAAGAACTTTTTCGGATGGAACACGACCTGTTTCCGTTCCGTAAGCGGCTTCAAACTTTCTCTTCAATTCGGCTTTACTAATAAACTTGTTTTCGCGACTAGCAAAAAGGTTGTCGGCAGCCTTATTGAAATTTTCGTTACTGAACCCAGAGAAACGTTCCTCCAACGTGGGAATCATTGAAGCCTCTTCAGGGGTTCCCGACAACAGTGGATAAGTTGCTGCCGCTTCGGCTGCCGCTAACTGCATGGCTTGGATAACGTTGAGAGGGTCATAAATTTCTTCGATACTTTCAATCCCGAACCCATCCATAAACCCTTCCGGTGTGGTTTCGTCACCAGCAAACAAGGCTTCCGCTAAACGTTCCTGATCTCTTTCAGAGAGTCGCTTGTATTCGGCTACAAGATCATCAAACCGCACAGACCTCGGTAACACAAACTCGGGGTCTTGCAGAACCGGGTCACTTATCGACCCTCGGTATGTTCCAGAATCGATAACTGCTGGACGGCGACCCAAAACAGGGTTGTTGGGGTCTTGGAAAGTTGTAGAAAAATCGTTAAGGTCATTTTGAGTGCGACCGGATCGAGCAGGAGCCACCGGGTTTTCGGCTGCTTCTGATTCGACTTCCGCCAACTTTGATGGAGTCAACTCATCTATAGGTCCAAACACTTTTTCAAAGTCTTCTATAGAGTTCCCTTCAGCTTCAATAGCGTCACGAAGTTGATCTTTCTGTTCATCAGAAAGATCCGACACTTTCCCACCCATTTGTTCATCTAGCCACGTCCCTGCCGCTGCAGCCAAAGCAGTAGCGAACGTAATCCCCGCCCATTTCGTCATCAGCATTAAAGGTATAGCCATATCGTTCTCCTACGCTTCTTCTCTCAAAGCAAACACCCAGGTTTCGGGGTTGAGGTCATCCCATTCGAGTAGACGGTTAAACACTTCGCTGAACTCGGGAATGCTTTGATATTCTCGTTTCGTTCCTTCCCACCACAAATCCACATCATTGTTTTGGTTTGCATGGAGGTTTCCTGAATAGCCACGGGCTTTACGATCTGCTAACACTTCGATTGCTTGTTTACGGTCTGCTAAATAATCTACAAGAACTTCAAATTCGGGGCGGAGTAACAGTGTCTCGTTTTGTACCGCAGCGTAAAGTCCTTGAAATTTCTTTACTTCTTCCGCCGGGTCACGCCGCATGAAAGCCTCATACCAGGCGGGATGTTCGCCAGCGTTTTTCGCTAACTCTTCTTGCACCCACGCCGAAATGTCAGGGTTCTGGTAAATGCTTCCCGACCCGCCGAGCTGTTCTCGACGTGCAAGTTCGGCATCGCGAGTAGCCCAAATTTCTCCAGCGTTCTTCCAGCCTTCCGAAACGTCAGCGCTTTCCATGAACTCTTCCAAATCGAGTCGTTCACGCATCATTGTTTGAGAACCGGGAGTAACCGGAGTGGATTGCTGTTTCCGATATGCGGCCTCGTGGAAAGCGCCGGTAGTAGCGGAACCTAACGCCCCTGTGATAAGAGGACCGATTTCGGGGTATTCTTCGAGAAGATCTCGAAGTCCGGCGTCCTCTAACGCTTGCCAGCTTTCCAACGTGGGAGCCATCCCGTTGTTTGATTTAGTCATCCGACTTGTCAACGCCCAAAACTCTGCACCGTATTCTTGAATGAATCGTTCGTTAGCAGTCGAAGGGTCTTCTTCACGCATTTTGCGTAACTGCTCAATATGGGTTTGATAGGGGGAAGCCACTAGAAGCGAAGTTGGCATTACTCCCGAAGCGAATGTTCGGGCAATCAAAAGTTGTTGGGCTTCCTCTTGGACTTGTTCCATGAAACCGCTTTTGTCGGTAGCAAGAATTTCTGCGAACCGGTTAGGGAACCGAGAATCGAAAGCAGGTTGTTGCCGTAAACGCACTTCTTTGCTTTGCGATACTTGCAACACCAAACTTCGTTGTTCCCGAGAATCCATTTTGAATGAAGCGACAAGACGTTTCGTCCACGCTGGAGCGAACTGTCCTAGTGCACGATCTATTCTGTTTGTTCCCTGGGGAAGCCCGTAAGGGAAAACGAATTTAACTGCGTCATACATTTCGGGTTCCGCAATAACCATTTCGGCTAAAGGAACAAGCCCCATAGGACCGAAACCGGGTCCACCTGCCGACATCATTGACATGCTGTCTTTGCTGGCTCGCATCGTTTTTCCGACAAACGGTTTCGTAAACGCCCCAGCATACGGCATGTCTGGACCTATATTGGCAACAGCTCCCACAACTTCGGGTACACGAAACGCCATCCACTCGTTGCCTTGGTCATCGGTAACAGTGGGAATAGAATTGTA
>MPLT02235039.1_pt1 | contig 15621 bp, 16 predicted proteins | sample 1617391 | NCBI WGS metagenome assembly MPLT02 (sample SAMN05944800, study PRJNA350692) | marine metagenome | biome: marine; feature: ODZ; material: water; isolation source: 70 m water sample filtered on 0.2 um supor filter | place: Pacific Ocean | collected 2012-04-08 | depth 70m m
CAGCACATCGCGGTCGCGCGCTTCGAGGCGCAGTTCTTTGGTAAAGACCAATTCGCCCGGTGCGGTGTCGTCGCCGTAACTGGACACGCCCATGAAATCCAGCCGCAACGGCAGCGTGACGTGGCGCATGAGATCCGCCAGAAAAGGGACGGTGCCGGTGAGGAGTGCCACCATCAAGAGTTCTTTGTCGGTATAGTCCCGCTCAATTTCCGTGGCCAATTCACGCACGCGACTGGCAATTTCTGCTTCACTGATCAGCACGCTTTGCACCTCCTGGCGCAGGTGTTCGGGCGGTGACGTGGCGGCGGGCATGGCGTATCAAATGTGTTTGGAGTCGTTTTCGTCCTTTTCCGTGTAGCCGCTGTCTTGCCGCTGGAAATTGACCTCGTTTTTCTTCAGGTAGGCTTCAAACACATCATCCGCGCTCATGCCTAACACTTGCGCCAGACTGATCAGGAAATGAAACAGGTCCACCACCTCAACACGCGCATTTTGCTCATCGAGCTTTTGGTACTTGGCCCACCATTTCCACGGCACACTGTCGGTGAGTTCGGCGATCTCCTGAGTCATGGCGCGGGAGTAGTTGAGTACCCACTCGGTTTTCTGTTCATCGGTCATGGCGTCAGTATGCACGCCGATGCGTTCATTCAGGGATTTTTGCATGCGAAACAATTCGCGAAGTTGGTCTGGCTGGTCCATGGGCGAGGATGCGAAGGGGTGGGAGGCAGCGGCAAGGGGAAGTTATTCGGCCTTATTGGCAGGCTTTGAGCGTGACCGCGGCGTGGGCTTGTTTTACAAACGGGCATGCTAGCTGCGACATTGCTGCAGGGTGGGCCGATGGTGTGGGTGTTGTTGGCCGCCAGCGCGTTAGGGGTGGTGGTGTTCGTGGAACGCCGCCTTACCTATCACCGGGTGCAGATTAACACCACGGCGCTGCTGGGAGGCTTAAAAAACGTTCTCAGCCAAAACAACCTCGTGGAAGCCATTGGCATCTGTGACGCCACCCCTAGCCCGACGGCTCGCGTGGTGAAGACGGTTTTGGAAAATCACCAACTGGCGCGTGAAGAGGTGAAGGAAATTCTGGAGCAACAAGGCAGTGAGGAGGTGGCGCGCTTGGAACAAAGACTGGGGGTCTTGGCGACACTCGGCCAGGTCGCTCCATTGTTGGGGTTGTTGGGCTCCGTGCTGGGGTTTATGGAAACGGGCGAAACGGTGATCACTGATCATCACTCTCATTTTGCCGGGGCGATGATGCCGCTGGCTCTGGGGCTGGCGGTGGGAGTGCCGTGCTTTGTGGGGTATAACCATCTGGTGGCGGTGGTGGGCAGTATCGTGATCGATATGGAAAAGGCCGGCTTGCGCGCCTTGCGCATGGTGAGTGAACTGGAACGGCCGACTCGTCGGAGCCGACGCAAAACGTCTTTGTCGAAGAAGGTTGAAGAGGAGGAGTCAGGTCCGGAATTATTTGAGGGAGCATGAAGCTTAAGCGCGGTCATCAATTCCTGTGCGATGCCCCTTCAGCAGTGGCGCTGGCGGGTGTGATGTTCATGTTGCTATTTTACTTGCTGTCCAACTCGGCATTATTGCTTACCGAAGGCGCTTCGCTAGTGCGGTTGCCTGAAGGCGGCTCGGGAACACCCAAGGGGTTTTCTCATTCTACCGTCGTGGCGATGGATCATCAGGCGCGTTTGTATTTTCGGAATCACCAAATAGAGTTGCCGGAATTGGAAAAGGAATTGGAGCAACTGGCGAAACGAGCGGGGGGGGGCGGCTTGTTGTTGGTGTTAAAGGCGGACAAGTCCGTTTCCTATGAGAGGATCACGCGCTTGGCGGACGCCGCGCAAGCCGTGGGCGTACGCCAAACTTGGTTGGCAGCGAGGCCAAGGTTGTTTGAATGAGTGAGTCCGGCTCCAGCGAGTCCCCGCAATGGGGTTGGTGGGTGGCGGTGGTGTTCGGGTTGCAGGCCGCATTCTTGTGGTGGGTCTCTTCCGGTGGACGGGACGAGGGCGAGCGTAATGAAGCGTCATTAGTGCAGGTGGATCTTGAGCTGGTGGAGACTCTGGCCATCGAAGACCCGATGTCTTTGGGGCAACCGCGCACAAACGGGTTTTCCGCCGTATGGCTAAACCCCACCCCTTTACAACATGAGTTCGCCCGCTGGACGCCGCCGGAAATCCCATTGCCACCGGAGAGTAACGTGGTCGAGGCAATCATTCTGGAAGCCTTGGAAAAAGATCCCGTGCCGGAATTTCGTTCGTTTGAAAAACCAGTGCCGAAGCTCACGCGCATCAACGTGCCGCCATTGCGTCAGGAAGAAAGGAGCCGATTGGTTTTACGGGGAGGGCTGGCCGAGCGTACGTTGGTGAAGGCGGTTGATTTGAAAGCAGCGTGGAAGCACGACTCTTTTCTGCGGCCGACCCGTGTGCAGGTGGTGGTGGATTCCACGGGGCGTGTCATGAGCGGCGTGTTGCTAGCCGAATCCGGGCACGCCCCGGCCGATACAATGGCAATGGAATTGGCGCTTAAGAAAATCCGGTTTAACGCGGTCCCCAACACCACGGCGTATGCTTCTGGGGAACTGGTGTTTCAATGGCACACAGACTCGGCTTCAGTGACCAATGTGACGGAGCGTTTCCCGCGATGACTCCTTCGGAATTGATCTTTGCGTTTTTGTTCATGCTGTTGGCAGGTTGGGCGGTGGTAGCGTTTTACACGCGTCGTCCGGAATCGGATTTTACTGTTGAATCCAGTGGGGATCAGGTTTTCCGGTGTGAGGATTGCGACTATGTCTACACCGATGACGCCGATGTGGAGCGCTCGTTATGCCCGGAATGTGGGCGGATGAATAATTCCGTGCAGTTTTAAGCCTGAGTCGCTTTCACCTCGATGACGTCGTGTGGCTTGCTTTCATGCAGACCGGCGGGACTAAGGCGAATGTAACGGGCTTGGCTTCGAAGCGCTTCCAGATTCGTTGCCCCTAAATATCCCATGCCGCTTTGGATACCGCCGGCGAGTTGCTGGAGGGTTTGGTCGGCGGAACCGGAAACTTCCTTTAGCGCTTCGACCCCTTCGGCGGTGGCTTTGCGGGTTGTGTCCTTATTGGAATGCCCGTACCGGGCGGCGCTGCCGGCTTTCATGGCGGCGAGACTGCCCATGCCGCGATATTGTTTGTAGCGTTTTCCGCTGATCTCAACGATGTCGCCTGGCGATTCCTGACAGCCGGCCAGCAGACCGCCGCAGATGATGCCGTTGGCGAGGGTGAGCGCTTTGACGATGTCGCCGCTCTTGGTGATGCCGCCATCGGCGAGGATGGTGACACCTTTCGAACGAGCGCTTTGGGCGGCGGTATACAAGGCCGTCAGTTGCGGGATGCCCACGCCAGCAACCACGCGTGTGGTGCAGATGGAGCCGGGGCCCTGGCCAATCTTGATACTGTTAGCCCCAGCCGCGGCTAGGTATTCCACGCCGGCTCCGCTGGTGACATTGCCAGCGATGATGGGCAGGGCGGGGAAAGCGTCTCGAATGAGACGGACTGTGTCGCCTACTCCGGCGCTGTGACCGTGGGCGGTGGACACGGCGGCGACATCAACGCCGCGATCTACGAGGGCGCCGACATGGTTTACAATGCGATCTTGATCCAGATCGCCGTTCTTGGTGTGTGTGGCGGATATGGCCGCGCCGCATAGGAGTTGGAACAGGCCGTCCCGCGCCGGTTTGAATTGCGCAGAGGCTTCCTGAGTGATGCGTTCCACATCGCTCAAGGTAAACAGACCGTGCAGGTGGTCGTCATCATCGACCACCAACAGTTTATTGATGCCGGGATGGTCGGTGAAAAAGCAGTCGGCCACCTCGATGGGATCCGGGTCGAGATCTTTTTGATTGATGGTATGAACCTTGTTGCGGGGGATGGCGGCCTCGGCGACGCGGCGGTCGGCGTAGCGTGGCTTTACTACACTGCCGGATAGTAGGCCGGACAGAAGGCCGCTTTCATTTACGACAGGAAAGGTGCTGAAAGTGTATCGGCGGTCTTCAATGATCTCGAGGACATCACCCACGCTCAGGTCGGGTGTGACGGTGATGGGTTCCTGGATCAATCCGTGCACATGGTTTTTAACGCGGCTCACTTCCTTGAGCTGCTGTTTCTCGGTCATGTTGTAATGAATGAGACCAAGGCCGCCGTTAAGCGCCATGGCAATGGCCATGCGGTGTTCGGTGACGGTATCCATGTCGGCGGAGACAATGGGTAGGTGCAGCTCCAGTCCCTCGGCAAGTGAGGTGTCCAGCACGGCGTCGCGCGGTAGTATGTTGGAATAAAGTGTGGCGAGGGTGACGTCGTCGTAGGTCAGTCCGATATCGGCATGCCGCAGGAAGAAGGTGTCCGCGGGTAAATAAAACTGGGAATCGGAATCCGAAGGGTTCTGCTCAGCCGCCATGGCCGAACCTGCCAGAGGGAAGGAGGGTTTGGCAAGAGGGAAGTGTCAGTCGGCAAGAATCCGCCGGGCGATATCACTGGAGGATTTGCCGGGCACATGGCCGAGCACGGTGATGCGGCCGCCCTGCGCGGCGATCACGGCTCGTTCCTCGGCGGGCAGATCTTCTACCTCATAATCGCCGCCTTTTACATAAACATCGGGCTGGGCCAGTTCTAGAAAAGTGGTCGCGCGGAGTTCGTCGAAAATGAATACCGCATCCACGGCTTCGAGGGCGGCGATCACGGCGGTGCGGTCGGCTTCGGAATGGATAGGGCGATCGGGGCCCTTGAGCTCGCTGACGGAACGGTCACTGTTTAAGCCTACGATCAGGGCACCGGCTTCATTGCGCGCGGCCTGCAGGTAATTCACATGGCCGGCATGCAGAATATCAAAGCAGCCGTTGGTGGCGGCCAACGGTATGCCTTGGGCGCGGAGTGCCTCGCGCCAGGCGGGCAGGGAATCTGCGGAGTGGATTTTATCCTGAAAATTCACCGGGCGAATCCTGCCGTAGTGTACAAGGACTTGTCAATCGAGCGGGCGCGGCGTAGATTCGGGACGTGAACGCAGAGGTCACGCTGGTTCAGATTCGCGGTATCCTGCCGGCCCACAGTGGTGCCGCGATTTTTCTTGGGAACGAGGAGAAGGTTTTCATCATTCAGGTGGAGGCCGCCATGGCGCAGGTGATCGGCAATTTTCTGAGCGATGCCCCCAAGGAACGTCCCCTCACACATGATCTCATGTCGAATGTCTTTCAGGGCTTCGGCATCGAAGTGGAGCGTGTGGTGGTGACGGAACTCAAGAATTCCACCTACTTCGCACGCATGATTCTCAAGATGGAAAACGAATTGGGCACCAAGATCGTGGAGCTCGATGCGCGTCCCAGCGATTGCCTGGCCATTGCCGCGTCTCATAAAATTCCCGTGTACGTCAGCAACACGCTCTTTGCGGAGTTGGAGGACATGAGCGAGGTTCTGGACCAAATCAATCAAAGCCGGGAAGAGGAGTCCGACTCCGACGATGAGTAAGGCGCTGCCGGAAGGGCCTCTGGCATTCGTGCAAGGCGATGACGATTTTGCCGTGGCCCAGCGTGCACGACAGATTTACCACGGCTGGTGCGAAGCGGAAGGGGGCGAGGATAACGAGATCATCGAGGCGCATTCCGCCAACGCCGGGGAGGCCGTAAAGGCGCTTGGGCGACTGCATGAAGCCATTGATACCCTGCCGTTTTTCGGCGGCGGCAAAGTTGTCTGGTTCAAGGACTGCAATTTTCTCGGGGACGACCGAACTGCCAAGGCCAATGACGTCAGCTCCGGTCTGGGCGATATTACGGCCAAGCTAAAGACCTTCGACTGGGCCGGTGTGCGGTTAGTGATCAGCGGCGCAAAGGCTGACAAGCGTAAGACGTTTTATAAAACCGTTTCAAAGCTCGGGCACACTGAGGAGTTTGCGGCCTTGAGCGTGGACGACAAGGAATGGCAGGCCAAAGCCGAGCAGTTGATCGGCGCAAAACTTAAGGCTTTGAAAAAGAAACCGGATTACCGGGCCGTGACGGAGCTGGCCCAAATGGTCGGGCCGGACACGCGCGCCTTGGCTAGTGAATGCGAGAAACTTTCAATTTTCGTGGGCGACCGCTCCGAGATCACGTCGGAGGATGTCCGAGCGATTGTCACGCAAGGCAAACTAGCCAAGGCCTTCGCGTTGGGCGACGCGGTGGGGGAACGGAATCTGCCTAAGGTGCTTCGGCGTTTGGACGAGGATTTGTGGGCAGCCAAGACCGATCGCAAGAAATCGGTGATCGGCCTCGTGGCTGGCCTAGTCAGTAAGGTGCGCTCACTGTTGTTCGCGCGCGAATTGCTGGATGCGGGCTGGGTGAAGCCGGCTCGGAATTATCCGCAGTTTAAATCGCAGCTGGACAATCTGCCGGCGGATGCGTTCGCGGATGATCGCCGGATCAGTCCACTGGGATTGCATCCGTATGTCCTGTTTAGCGCCACCAATCAGGCCCGAAATTATTCGCGCGGAGAACTGATACGGGCGCTGGACCTGCTAATGCAATGCAACCGGCGACTGGTGTCCAGTTCACTGGATGAATCCTTTGTGTTGCAGCAGGCACTGACTCAAATTCTGATTCGGGAGGCAGAAGCCGCGTGATGACCACCCAGCTTCAGGTGGCCGTGACCGATGCTGTGGCCTGTGTACGCGTGGAAGGACCGGCAAATTTCGCCGTGAGCGTGGATTTCAAATCCGTGGTAACCCAATGCTGTGAGGCGGGCGGGCGCGTGTTGCTGCTCGATCTCGCGACGTGCCCGAATATGGACAGCACCTTTCTAGGAATTCTGGTCGGGCTTACGGGCAAACTGGACCGTATTGAGCTGCTCAATCCCTGTGAGCGGGTGACCGATCTGTTGGAGAATTTGGGCGTGTTGGATCTCATGTCCGTCGGGCAGGGCGCCAATCCCTTCGATGACCGACTGGAAGCGGTCGGCAGTACAAAGACGGGCAAGCGCGCGCTGACCGAGGCCAGTCTGGAAGCCCACAAACTTCTCATGGAGGTCAATCCGGATAACGTGCCGAAATTCAAAGACGTCGCACAGTTTTTGGCGGAAGACTTGAAGCGGCAGGGTTAATCGTCTGTGACTAATTTCCCATTGGAACACACAGGGGTCTTGGGTTAACAACCCCCGCCCATGGCCAACCTGAGTCGCCTGAATCCAGAACAACGCATCGCCGCGGAGACCATTCGCGGGCCGGTGTTGATTCTGGCCGGGGCCGGTACCGGAAAGACCAACACGGTGACGCATCGGGTGGCGCACATGGTTGATCAGGGTATCTCGCCGGAGAACATTCTGGCGGTCACCTTCACCAATAAAGCCGCGCGCGAGATGTTGCAGCGCGTCAATAAGCTCATCCCCAAAGGGCCCACGCGCGATGACGGCAAGCCGCTGAAGCCGACGGTGTGTACTTTTCATTCCCTGTGCGTTCGTATTCTGCGCCGGCACATCACCAAGCTGGGTTACAAACGCAATTTCGTGATCTATAATGAAAGCGAACAGTTAGGGGTGGTCAAAAAAATCCTGAGCGCTATTTCCGGCAAGGATGTGAAGGCGGATCCGCGGGAACTGCATGGCCTGCTCAGCCGCCTGAAGAATGCCGGCTCCCGCGGGGCCGGAAAGATTTTCGGCAGCGAAGAGGCGGTGGCTATGGCAGATCATATTCGCAGTCGCTATGACACCGCCCTCAAGGCCGCCAACGCGGTGGATTTCGATGACCTGCTAGTGCTTACCTTGAAGCTATTTCAGGAACATCCAGACGCACTGGAGGAATGCCGGCAACGCTATCAGTATGTGACGGTGGATGAGTATCAGGACACCAACGCCGCCCAGTACGAGTTGATGCATCTGCTCGCCAAGGAACACCGGAATGTGTGCGTGGTGGGCGATGACGACCAAAGCATCTACGGCTGGCGTGGGGCGGAGATTTCCAATATTCTCGATTTGGAGAAGGATTATCCGGAGATCAAAGTCATTAAGTTGGAACAGAATTACCGCTCCACCCGGGTGATTCTCGATGCGGCCAACGCGGTCATTAAGAATAATCCCCAACGCCGGCCCAAGCAGTTGTGGAGCGCCAAGGGTCAGGGCGAAATGATTCGGCTACAGTCGTTTGAGGATGAGGAACAGGAGGCCGAGGCGGTTGTGGGGGAGATTGAATTCAACCGTATGGGCAAACGGATTCCGTGGAAGGAACACGCCATTCTCTTTCGGACGAACATCCAAGCCCGGCCGCTGGAGACGGCGCTGCGCAAGGCGCAGGTGCGATATAATCTGATCGGCGGCCAGAGCTTTTTTGATCGGCGCGAGATACGGGATTTTCTCGCCTACATGAAAACCATGGTTAATCCAAACGACGACGCCAGCCTGTTGCGTATTGCCAATGTGCCGGCGCGCGGCCTGAGCGACGTGACCATGGAACGTCTGCTGGCGGCAAGTCAGGAACGCGAATGTTCGGTGTGGCAGGCTATGAAAAATGACTTGGTGATTCACGAGTTCCAGCCGCGCACGCGCAAATCGATTGAGGAATTTGTGGCCTTGGTGGAGGAGTTTCGCGAGCCGTTGAAGGCGGAGAATCTCCAGCTATCGGCTTGGGCGGATCAATTCCTAGATGATATTGATTACGAGCGCGAGTTGAAGAAGGGGGAGAAGAATCCAGAGAATGCCGAGAACCGCATGCGTAATCTACGCGAACTGTCGCGCACTATGGATAACAAAGGGGAGACACTCATTCCCTCCAACCGGTTGGTAAAGTTTTTGGACGACATCACACTGGACGCTGAGCGAGAGGAGGATCGGGAAGAGAAGGGGGACATGGTGACGTTGATCACCACGCACAGTTGCAAGGGGCTGGAGTATCCGCATGTGTTTCTCGTGGGCGTGGAGGAAGGTTTGCTGCCGCATTCGCGGTCGGCGGTGGAGGGCACGCAGGATGAGGAACGACGTCTGTTTTACGTGGCCATCACGCGCGCCATGCAGACATTGGCCATCACGCATTGCCGGAGCCGGATGAAATACGGCAGCAAGGTGCTCTGTCATCCTTCGAGTTTCCTGAAGGAAGTGCCGGAGGAGTTGTGCGATGAATTGATCGACAGCGAACCGGTGAGCCTCAATGAAGGTCGCGACATGTTCGCCGCGATGCGGGAGATGCTGGATTAAAAGAAAACGGCCGGCGTTGCTGCCGGCCGTGAGAGCTTCCATTGCCGCGATGTTCTAACGGCTGATGTCGTAGACAAACATGTTGTCCTGATCGCGCAGGTAGAGTTTGCCGTCCAGTACCACCGGATGAGCCCAAGCCCGGGCGCGGGTGCGTTCCGGTTGATCGAAGCGGCTCACTTCTTCGTAGCCGGAGGGGCTCAGTTTCACTAGGGAAACTGGCCCGCGCTCGGTGCGGAGGATGATCTTGTTGTCGGCCACAATGATGGCGCCCTTGCCGGCGCTGGGTTCATTCCACATCACCTCGCCGTCAGACAGGCGCAGACAGGAAAGCTGGCCGCTGTTGGAGCCGTAGACGTAGTCGCCCACGCGGATGGCACCGCCGTGATGGTTCGCCATACCGGCGCCGCCCACGTGCTTGTAGATTTCATTGGCGACAAACTGATTGTTCTTATACTCGACCTTGAACCCGTTACAGCCCACGCCGTAGGCGCTGGTGACGAATAGGGTTCCTTTGTCGTAAATGGGCGTGGAAATCACCGCGGTCTTGCCGGGGCGATTGGCGCGCCAGAGCAATTTGCCGTTGCCGGCATCAATGCCCGCCACGCTTTTGCCGGTGAGTTGGATGTACTGCTTGATGTCGCCAATTTCGCGGATGATCAGCGAGGAATAACCGGCCGGATCGGTGAGGCCTTCGCAGCGCCATGCTTGTTTGCCGGTCTTGGCGTCCAGCGCAAGCACGGCGCCCTTGTCGCCGCCGGGGGTCACGACCACTTTGCCGTCGTCCACCAGCGGAGATTCACTCCAGCGCCAGCCGCTCATCATGCGGCCTTCGTAATCGTTCTGGATGTTGACGCGCCAGACTTCCTTGCCTTCGGTGCTCACGCACACGAGATCACCCTGTTGGCCGAGCGCGTACACGTGGCCATTGGCAACGGTAGGAGTGGAACGCGGGCCGGGATAGCCACGGTGGCCCTTCGGTTCGCCGATACGGCTCTTCCACTTGTGTTTGCCCTTAAGATCTAGAGCGAACAGGTAGCAGGCATCTTGCAGATCGCCGAGGGTGTACACGGTGTCGTTGGCAATCACGACGCTGGAAAAACCGGCACCAACGCCGGTGGCCTTGTAGAGCAGCTTGGGACCGCCTTCTGGCCATTCGGCTGCCAGGCCTTTTTCGAGATTCACGCCGTCGCGATTCGGCCCACGCCATTGGGGCCAGTCGGCGGCAAATACGCTGAGCGTCAAGCCCAGCACTAGAGAGGTTGTGAGAATACGCATATTTGTTTTGTTAAATGGGTGAGGGTTATTTATCGAACCGTATTTGTTGCACAATTTCGTTGGCGATGCCGAACCAGACAGTGGTGTAGGCTTCGCCTTTGGGGCCTTTCACATTCATGCCCGTGTAGCCGAGCCAGCCGCCCTGAGTCTTGTCGGCCTTGCCGAAGACTTGTTCCACAACGGCTTTGGTTTTGCCCTTATAAATGGTGTCAATGGAGGTGTCGTTCACGCTGGCCGTCCAAGGGCGGGTTTTGCCCACGGGGCCGCCAAGACCGTTGCTGCCGACGACGTGGCAGTAGATGTGTTCCTGATCACGCAAATACAGGCGGCCATTGGCGACCACCGGGTGGGTCCACACCTTGCCGCTGCGGCTGCGGATGCTGGACTGTGGTTGCAGGCGAAATTTGCCGGCGACTCGGAAGGCGGTCGGGTTGGCTGGCACGAGGGCCACCGTGCCGTCCGATTCGTTTACGGCAATGATCATGTCATCGGCGATGGTGATGGCGCCTTTTCGCAGGGATCGGTCGCCGGTCCAGACCTCTTCGCCGTCAGACAGTTTCTGGCAGACCAATCCGCGGCCGTCTCCGAAACCGTACACATGCTGGCCGAGTTGGATCACGCCGCCGTGGTGGTTTTGCATCACCTTGTTTTGCCAGACATCGCGCACACGATTGCTGGCGCCGACATTCACCACCTTGCAGCCAACGCCGTAGCCGCTGCTAATGTAGACATTGCCATTGCTGAAAATGGGTGTGGGCACCACCGCGGTGCGGCCGGGCCAAGAGGACTTCCAGAGCACATTGCCGTTGCGGGCGTCGAGGCCAACCACGTTTTGTTGGGTCAACTGAATGTACTGGCGAGCGCCGTTGTGATTGACGGCGATGACCGAGGAATATTGGGCGCCATCCTTAAATTGTTCGCTGCGCCAAACGACTTGGCCGGTTTGTTTGTTGAATGCAGCCACGGCGCCCTGACTACCGCCGGGGGTGGCAATCACGAGGTTGCCATCGACCAACACGCTCTCGGTATAACCCCAGCCGGGCGTTTTGCCGCCAAGCCGGTTCATGCTGGATTGCCATTGAATGCGACCATTGAGATCGGTGCAGATCAGATTGCCCTGACCGCCCATGGCGTAAATGCGGGGGCCATCCACCGAGGGCGTGCCTCGCGGGCCGCCGCCCCAGTTGTTTTTGAGCTCGGGCCCGATGTTGGCGGCCCATTGTTCTCGGCCGGTGCGGGCATCAAGACAGATGAGCTGCTCAGTGCCTCGGCGGGAGCCCATGGTGTAAAGCTTGCCTTTGGCGATGGAGAAACTGGAATAACCGGCACCGGCATTGCTGAAGATCCAGGCGCGCGCTGGTCCGGCTGCCGGCCAGCTTTTTAGTAGGCCTGTTTCCTTGCTGACCCCGTCGCGGTTTGGGCCGCGCCATTGCGGCCAATCGAGGGCGGAGAGAGTTTGTAGGCCTAGGGTCCACGTCAGGAGAATGAAAGTCGTGCGCATGGTCAAAGGTTCGTGATTGGATACGTTGAATCGTGGAGGGATTCAACCAAATTGCACACAATTTACAGTCCTAATCGAACGGCCCGGTCATTGAGCTGGGCCAGCCATTTTTGCAGGTAACTATATTGGTGGAAGAGTTTCTCAAGGGCCTCGCAATCCCACTGGTCATTGATCCCGCGCGCTGCGGCGTCGAGAGCCTGTAATTCCTGCTGAATGCGACTGAGCAAGGCGTTGGTTTTTTCCAGCCAATCCAGAGCTTGAGGAAAGGATTGGGCCTTCAGGAGTGGGGATGTCTCAGCCTCTCGTTTGGCGAGAAAGGTGTCGATGGGCCTCAGGAGCTGGCCGACTTCAAGAAAGAGATCGGCGGTCTCGGGCAGGATATCGTGCACCTCCTCCGGTTTCTGGCCGCGCTCCAAGGTCAGTAAATGCTGCAGGCGGCGCTTGGAATCGCGTAAGGTGTCGTGCGCCAGATTCAATTCGGCAAACCGGGCCTGGGCCGAATCCTTCTCGGCGGGGTCCACAAATTTGTCCGGATGCGTGGCAGTTGAGCGTATGAGAAAGGCTTGCTTGAGCGCGTCCGGTTCCAGCCATGGTTGGCGCGGCAACTCCAGCAGCGCGAAGGCGTCGGTCATGCGCTGAAACTTTCGCCGCAGGAACAGGAGGTGGCGGCGTTGGGATTGTTGACCTTGAAACCCGATTCCTCCAGACCGCTTTGATAATCCAGCTCGCTACCGGTGACATACAGCGCGCTCTTGGGATCCACCACCACGCGCACGCCCCGGCTCTCCACGAGAATGTCGCGATTGGCCGGGTTATCCTGCAAATCCATTTTGTACTGCAGACCACTGCAGCCGCCGCCCATCACCGCCACGCGCAGAACGCCTTCAGGGCGGCCTTGGCGCTGGAGTAGGGCGGTTACTTTATCCGCCGCGCTGGAGGTCAGCTTCACCAGACGCTCGTCGCCCGTACGGTATTTGACGTCGCTACTGGATTCGGTTTTGCGTTTACCTGCAAGCACGTGGGGATTTTAAGGCAGAGTGCCCTATGAATAAAGCATTTCAAAACGCATTTTTTTTTGGGAAGCTTTCCGCCGATGAAACGCTTCCTGCTTTCATTTCTGATTCTGACTGCCGGCTTCCTCCATGCGCAGGACGCGCTTGGCACCTTGCTGGAGCCGCTGGAGGATGATTTCTCGGCCAAGACCAAGGTCGATCTGCTGGTGGAACCGGCTCAAGCCAAACCGGGCACGACCGTGACAGTCGGCTTGCACCTTCACATGCCGGACAAGTGGCATACCTACTGGCTGAACCCCGGCGACAGCGGCGATCCCACTAGGATGACGTGGGAGAACCTTCCGGAGGGCATCACCGCCGGCGCGATTCAATGGCCGGTGCCGGAGAAGGTGGAATGGCTGGAGATGTTTACCTACGCCTACCATCACGACGTCTTGTTGATGATCCCCTTGAAACTTTCTACCGATGTAAAGGCTGGCGAATATGAGCTGAAAGGCAAAGTGGAATGGCTGGAGTGCGAGGAGTCATGTCTGCCCGGTGATAAACAAGTGTCGGCGACTCTGGTTGTGGGAGAGGCCACCGAGCCGGGGCCTGATGCGGATTTGTTCGGGACATGGCGAAAGAAGCTGCCCGACGCTCAAGCGTTACCGGCGATCCCAGCCCGTTGGACGGGCAAAACCGTGGAAGGCAAGCGCGAGATTGCTATTGAGGCGCCGTTTGGCAAGGGCGTTGTGGTGGCGTTTATTCCGGATAGTACCAGGGGCAAGGCGTGGTCAATTTCCCATGACTCCGTACAGGTCAATGAAGTGGAGCAAACGCTTATCCGCAAAACGGTTGAGAGTGAGCAAGGCGAATGGCCCGCAGTAATCTCCGGGGTGTTGCGCGTGGAACTGGATGGAGCGGGGCAGGGATATCGGACCGAAGTGCAGATCGGGGACGGCGAGGGAACGGCGGGCAGTACGGTGACTGCGGAGCCAGTTCAATCGATCTGGTTAATTTTGGGCGGCGCGTTTTTGGGCGGACTAATCTTGAACATCATGCCCTGCGTGCTGCCAGTGATTTCCTTGAAGATCCTTGGATTCGTTCAGCAAAGTCAGGAATCGCCCGAGCGTGTACGCAAGCTGGGGCTGACGTATGCGCTGGGTGTGTGGGCATCATTTCTGGCACTGGCCGGCGTGTTGATTTCAGCGAAGAACTCCACGCAAATGGCGTCGTGGGGAATGCAGATGCAAAGCCCGTACTTCAATCTGGTGCTGTTGCTCGTGGTGGTGCTTGTGGCGTTAAACTTGTTTGGAGTGTTTGAAGTGGCCTTGGGTGGCAGCACGATGACTAAGGCTAGCGAGTTATCCAGCCGAGAAGGATTTATGGGAGCCTTCTTTAATGGCGTGCTGGCCACCGCGTTGGCCACCCCGTGCACGGCACCGTTTCTGGCGGGGGCAATGGGCGTGGCATTGACGCAGGGGCAAGGGGCGATTATTGCGGCGATGAGCGCCGTGGCGTTTGGCTTGGCCTCTCCCTATGTGATCCTGAGCTTCCGACCTGATTGGCTGAAGTTTCTGCCAAAACCGGGCGAATGGATGGTGCAGTTTAAAATGATCATGGGCTTTCCGATGTTGGCGGCCGGTATATGGATTCTATCGTTCACCGGGCCGATGTTCGGCAAGAGCGGAGTCCTGTGGCTGGGGGTGCTGCTGGTGTTTGTGGCACTGGCGGCGTGGGTGTTTGGGGAGTTCAAACAGCGCGCGGCTTCCATGAGCCTGAAGCCGCTGGTGGCTTGTGGCGTGTTGTTGTTTTCCGGATACGGTTTGGCGATGGAATGGGGATTGGATTGGCGTCAGACACGGAATGATTCTATCCAATGGACGGCTTGGAGCCCGGAAGCCGAGCAGAAGGCACGAGACGCAGGTAAACCAGTGCTGATTGATTTCACGGCGGATTGGTGCATCACCTGCAAGGCGAACAAACGGACCTCCATCGAGATTGAATCCGTGCGCGCCGTCTTGAAGGAGCAGGGCGTGGTAGCGATGACAGGTGATTATACCAATAAGGATCCGCGCATCACCAAGGTGCTGCAGGAGCACCGTCGTTCGGGTGTTCCGCTGGTACTTGTTTATTCATCTGGTGAGAATGAACCGAAAGTGTTGCCGGTGGTATTGACGCCTCAAATTGTCTTGGATGCCTTGAAGGATACTGGTAGAGTTTCACCCTAATATCGTCAGGGAGGGCGAACCAGTTATGATCCAGATCAAAACCGTTTCATTGGCGGTCGTGTTGTGCGTGGCTATGGGCTGCCGTGCAGTGGGGCCAGCTTCGCTTCAGCAAACGCATCCGCAATATAACCACGCCATCTCGCGCAGTCTCGATGAGCAGTTTCTGCTGAATCTCGTGCGGTTAAAATATCGCGACAACCCGTACTTCCTTGGCGTGTCCAGCGTGACCACGCAACAGTCGGTGGAGAGCGACGTCAGTGCGAGCGTGAAGCTCATTCGCGGTGGCGACACGCTGACCCCCTCGGCCGGCATCACGTACAAGGAAACGCCGACCATTTCGTATTCGCCCCTCAGTGGGGAACAACTCCTGAAACAAGTCCTGTCACCCGTGCCGTTGGAGGCCGTGTTGATCCTGACACAAAGCGGCTGGAACGTGCAGCG
>MPLT02329734.1_pt1 | contig 15534 bp, 15 predicted proteins | sample 1617391 | NCBI WGS metagenome assembly MPLT02 (sample SAMN05944800, study PRJNA350692) | marine metagenome | biome: marine; feature: ODZ; material: water; isolation source: 70 m water sample filtered on 0.2 um supor filter | place: Pacific Ocean | collected 2012-04-08 | depth 70m m
CAATCGAACCTGGAATCGATGATCCCGGATGGGCTGATTGGCAGTCTAGATGGGCAGATGAACAAGTCAGATTTGGAAATCTACTAGCTACACTCAGAAGATCGAGAAGATGGTCAAAAAATAGGCATATGGCCATTGCAAAGGTCGCACAATCAAAACTTGCAAGCCCTGATCTTGGGGCAGCATCAACTGAATGTGCCGCTTGGTGGAGCGAAGAATCGATGAGTTTGACTGATGAGTTGAGAAATGAGAGGGATTCGAGGTTTTCCTCGAGGATTAGGGGAGCACTTTCCAATCTCAGAGAAATCGAGGATAGCAATTGGGGCGAAGAAGGGCCAACCCTGCTAGTTCCAGTTCAGCAGGCTAATTTGCCCTTTTTAGAGAATAGCCTAATTGCCTGTGAGTCTGTCGAGACGCTGGAGAGGGAGCAATGAGCGGTGTAGAAATCGAAATTCAATCACAGTCTTTTCGCGCCATCCCTTCCGAACCAGTCAATCTAGCCGATGCGGTGAAGTACGCCGGAGCTAGGAGCAACGGTGCGTTTGGAGTAATTGAACACGAGGAACCAAGGGCCCTAATTGTAGTAGATACAGATGGCTCGTTATTGATTCATGGAATCTCCAATTTCGAGGCCGCCTCTTTAATTGCAGAGGAGATACTACTCAGTATCGGCCTGTCTGAGAAGGGTCTTGTGTTGGAAAGCGGAGAAGTGCTTGCCAGCTTCTCAGTTGGGAGGGCCGTTTTGATTGGCTTGGCAGCCGAGAGATTCAAGGATGCGAACCACGATTTGAGACTCGATGCACTACGGATTGCTGCAAAGAGACACAACTGCACAATACTGCTTTTCAACAACGGCAGGGGAATTGTGATGGGGCAGCCATCTCGAAAGGTTGCTGAAATGGCTGTCTCGCACTGGATTTCAGAATTGGCTCAAGAAGGCGCCTTGGCGTGAGAAAATGCTGGTCGATGGAAAATGGATTGGACCCATATTCGACCAACATTTGCATTTGGATAGGAACAATAGATTCCTTGATGCAGTTTCCGATTTCTCAATATCGGGGGGAACTGCCATAATGCTGGTTCACAAACCAGCATTCTCCAAGTCCCTGCCTACGGATTCTCAAGGATACAGGAAAGCCTACTCAGAAACAGTCTCAATGGCCGACGAGATTCGTAGGAATTTCGAATTAGAGGTAGGGGTGGTACTTGGACCACACCCTGTCTCGTGGGAAAATCAGATTGCAGACATAGGTCTAGAGAAATCTACAGAACTTCATTTGGAGGCAGTCTCATTGGCATTGGAATTTATCGACTCTGGCACTGCTCATTGCCTCGGAGAAGTAGGTCGTCCACATTATCCCGTCGATGAAGGGACATGGGAAGCAGCAAATGAAATGCTCCTGGAGGTACTTTCCATGGCTTCGTCCGCAAAGACTTCGGTCCAACTTCATGTCGAGGATAACGGCGAGTCTACCTGCAAAGAATTGAGTCAACTATGCAGAATAGCAGGCCTCCCACTGGATCGCGCAATTCGCCACTATGCACCTCCAAACGTCAGTTCAGAATTCACACATGGACTCTCAGCCACCGTCAATGTCGGCAAAGGGAGTATCGAAACCCTGACTGAAACTGCTAGCAGATCCATCGCTCCTTGGGGTATGGAGACGGATTTCTTAGATGATAAGAATAGGCCAGGGGCAGTATTGGGTCCAAAAACTGTCCCAAAGAGAACTCAAGAATTGGCCTCCAGCCTTATTTCTTCGGGATGGGAAGAATCCAATGTTGAGTCTTTGTTGCAGAATGTCCATTCAGATTGGCCAGAATCACTCTATGGGATCTGAGTAGAATCTCTTTAGTGGCGGAGTGAAAATCATCAATAGTCCAATTACAAGCATTATAATTGAGATCCCTAGAAACTTCAACTCTCCAATTGGCGACATTCCTTGGGATTCCATCAGCATCCTCAATATTGGCCCATTAATTGGAAGGAAAAATAGCACTAGGAAAATACCAATCATCTGTCTCAGATTCATGAATATCCGTGTAGGCACACGCTTTTCAAATCATTCAGTACACCGAATCGATTTAGAGATGACATGTGCCCGCCGAGTCCAAGCGCCTGTAGTGAAGGGGTTATCACAAGAGGTTTCCAACCTCTTGTCCCGGGTTCGAATCCCGGCGGGCGCACCACTTTACGACTCATGACTGAGTAAATAGTAAATTGAGACTGAAGCATTCAAACGCCCCTTGCTTTACGAAAGCCTGTGTCAGAAAGCGAACAAGAGGTTGGAGATGTCGGAGCTTCACTGAGCAAAGATATGTCAGAGCTTGCAGATGTCAACCAAGTGGTCGGTAGAAAGATATGGAGGGTTGTGCCTTATGTCACTAGATATTGGAAAAGGGCACTTGGCGGAATTCTAGCAAATGCCGGGGCCCGTGCCTTCGATCTCATCCCATTCATCGCAATCGGAATGGCTGCAGATTATTACCAATCCAAGACATTCACCAACTCTAGAATTGAGGGACTAGTAAAGTGGGGGCCAATCCCTGATTTGGGGCCAATAGACTCCATAGAACTTGGATTCGGACTCCTGATCATGGCTTCGTTTACTTTTCTCGCCATTTTCCAGGGGCTAAGCAATCAACTTTGGCAATCAACTGCATACATGGCGCAACACGATATTCGAATGGATGCTACAAACTCACTTTTGAATATGGAAGCATCGTACTTTGAAAGCCGACAGACCGGCAATCTGATGTCTGTACTATCTGCAGATGTGGCTCAACTTGAGGATATCATTTCAGATGCTAGTACTAGTATGATCCGAATCACGATAACATTCACAACTGCATTCGCCATTATGTTCTGGATGTCTCCAAAACTAGCTCTAATCTTATTCGCACCATTGGTGATAATTGTCCCAATGGTGATTTGGTTCTCCACTAGAGTTCAGAGGAAGTATAGGAAACAACGAGAGAGCACTGGGGGGATTGTCGCAATCCTGGAAAACGTGCTTACTGGAGTAACGGTTGTACAGGCGTATAACGCAAAGGAGTTCGAGAGCGAAAGGATCGGAAGGCAGAGCGGAGATTACCGAGACGCTGCAATTCAAGCCGCATTCATCAGGAATCGATTCATCCCAGGGATTTACGTTGTGGCGGGGATATCATTCGGCTTGCTAACCTCTGCAGGGGGCTGGGTAATGGAAACAGGGGAGATTACCGTCGGTCAGTTCGTTACTTTCCTTCTAATTTCCACTAGGATGACAATGCCGATGTTCATTCTCGGAATGCTGCTAAACCAACTCCAGAAAGGAGAGGCTTCATCGAAGAGGGTTTTCGCAATTATTGATTTGGAACCGTCTATCTTTGACAAAGACGGAGCTGTGCCATTGGACGGGCCAATCGAATCACTCAGATTCGATAATGTCTCATTCGCATACCCTACATCGGACACAAATGTCCTGAATGAAATCACCATCTCTGCCTCATCAGGGGAGTTCCTAGGGGTCATGGGTCACACTGGAGCAGGGAAGAGTACGATACTGAAACTGATTGAGAGATTCTACGAGCCACAGGGAGGGAAGGTGATGATAAATGACAGAGATATCAATGAATACCAGATAGAATCAATCAGGGAGAGAATAGGTTTCGTCTCCCAAGATCCATTTCTATTCTTTGGGACTATTGGGGAGAACGTTGCATATGCCAGGGATTCAGACGATGATCAGATTCTCAGTGCTCTAGAGGCAGCAGGAGCAACTGAGTTCGTCTCAAGCCTCCCGGATGGATTGGATACGATGGTTGGAGATAGGGGAGTGATGCTTTCAGGTGGCCAGAGGGCTAGAATTAGCCTTGCCAGGGCACTATTGAAGGATCCAGACCTGCTTATTTTGGATGAGGCCAGCGCTGCACTTGATGCTGAGACGGAGAAACGCATCCAAGAGTCTTTGTTCGGCAGTTCAAATGGTGGCAAGAAGAGAATCACCATAGCAGTAGCACACCGTCTAGCAACCATCAGGAATGCTGATGAGATTGTTGCCATGGTCGATGGGGCTATAGTGGAGCGTGGAACGCACAGCAAACTTCTGGATAATGAAAACGTCTATGCATCACAGTGGTCGATCCAGACTGGGGAACTAGATTCATTGGAGGAATAATGTTGGATGAAACCCAGATTCCCTGGGTTTCGGTAGAGCCTGGTTCGACTATGGTCGGTTCCGATAAACGCTCAATTCTTTTCGGAGGAATCGGGCCACGCCACGAGGTAAAAATCGAATATCCATTTAGGATATCGGCAAGGCCATTGGACTTTGAAGAAGTGGCTAGAATTGAGCGGAACTCTGTCATGGAGATTGCTTCCGATTCAGAGTGGCAGCTGGCATACTCCCGAGGGTTACTATCAGGAGTTGATGGATCTTCGGAATCATTAGCAGACTCTACCCAAGACTATTGGGGCAAGGCCTGTGATGGAAGACCGTTCGTAAATGATGCAAATAGTCCTACTTTGATACGGAGATGGAGGTCAGGAAAGGCACAAACCCTAACTGTCTACCCCACGGGAAGTACTCGAGAACCTATTGCAGACGGAGTTAGAATGGTGGTTAGGGAACATTCTGGTTGGAAAGAAAATCCCCCGTTCATTCCCAATAGAAGAAATCGAAAGGAGGTCGTAATTGAAGAGATACTGATTTGCCTCATCGTCGGAATTCTCCCTTCATTCGTCTGGGCATTTTTCAATGCCAGTCCGGATTACATCAGGGAAGGTTGGTTGAATCTAGTTCTTGGAGGGGCATTCTTCAGCATATTCACAATGCTATTTTGGCGTCCAAGACAACCAAATTGGCGTATTGAATCAGATCGAATGATTCCTTCAAGAAATAAAAAGAGAAGGAATAGCTAACCCCTATCCCTGTCATCAATCTGTGAATTCGGACTCCCTGTTAGGATACTTATTCTGGCTTTGTTTACCCCGATTCCGTAATCCCATAACAGCATGAAAGAAATCATCGACGAAATTATTACTGTCATTGGACTCTTGCTGGGTGAGGGTCCCAGAATCGCTCCAGTCCATGCAATGATATTGAACAAGATCGCCAAAGTGGGAAATTGGTGAACAGATGATCTTTCCACTCCGAGTGGAACTGCTTCTGTTGAAATATCCCAGAATGAAGGCCAAGCAAGACCTCCATTTAGACAACCCCAAATAAAAGTCATTAGTGAAAAACAGACTAGAATCGGGAATGCAGAAACCAAGCCATGGCTCCATCCCCAGAGGCTCGGATACCTCTTTCCTGCCAGGGTCCTAACAAGGCCGTAGTTTCTAATCTGCTTCCTCACTCTTCCGATACCCCTTCTCCGATGCCACATAGTTGCAGTCCCATCAGACCAGAGACGGTGCCCCAATGATCTAATCCGATGGTCCATCATTACGTCTTCAGCACCTATCGCCCCCTGGTCAAACCCCCCAACTTCCTCCAAGACCACTCTCCTGTATGCTGAGTTCACCCCGGGAAGTTGCTCCACCTCCTCAAGAGCTCCTTCTGACCTTCTGCCATAATTCGTTCCAGCCGTGAGGAACTTGTTACAGAAAGCAACATCGATAGATTTCTGCCAAATATCCGACTCTTCAACAGGCGCGAAGTTCGGTCCACCTACTCCGGACACCTCGGGACGTTCGAACCACCTCTCCAATTTCTCTACCCAGTCTCGAGGTACGATCACATCGTCATCAGTGAAGAAGATTAATTCAGAATCAGTCTCTTCGATAGCTACATTGCAGGCATCTGCCCTATTCCCCGAACCTCTGTCATCGATGTACCTGAAACCCCTCTCCTCGGCCACTCGCCTGCCGGGGTCTCCATCAGGTCCAACAACTGCCACGTCTATTTCTTGGAATGTTTGATTCGATAACCCATCCAACACCACTGCAAGCTCTGTGGAGTTGTCTACCGTGGGGATGATGACGCAGACCCTGCTAGGCACGAGAAGTCCGGAGAGGGGGACATTGATGAGTTCACGGGTCAGTCGTTGACGATTCTTGGAGCTAGGAAGTAAATCCACCTTGCCCCACCTTCGTTGCTCATCCACGTAAGCCGGAGGGGATACTTCTCCTCAAACTCAAGAGAGACTTCATTCGTGAAGCCACCAGCTAGTTTCTTGGTCAACTCACCAAGATACTGGAGAGAATATGTCGAATGTGTCGGCGATGCACAAGTTAACTCACTCAACTCCCCCGATTCAAACTTCACATTCACCCCCTCTCCAGCTTCAACTGTGACCGATACAGCTAACTCATTCTTGTCCATGCTGAGGTCTACTTCCCCCCCAACAAACTTTGCAGCTCTCAAAGCCCTGGAAAGCTTCTCTGAGTCTATGGTGGCCTTAGATTTGAACTCTAGATTTGGTTGATTGGGATTGTCCATGGTACTGGTATCAATCCCCCTGAGTATCATTAGCACCTCTCCAACTCTGACGTTTATCGCCCCAACCGCATCGTCATAGTCCATCTCAACAAGGTCACTAGGACCCGCTAGTGTAAGCAGATCTCGCATTTTTTGAAGGTCAAGCCCAATCTCCACAGGCTCTACTTCATATGTTTCGAAGCACTCATCTGCAATTGTTGCCGAGAGAAGTGCCACGTGTGAACCATCTACTACTGATACGCTTAGGCCCTTTTCACCCCATACCAGTTTAGCCTCAGAGGTAAGAACAGATAGGACATCCACTATCTCTCTCATTAGTTGCTGCTTGGCTGTGATTCTAAGCATCCTCTCACCTCGATATCTATCTACTTCATAGGAGGCTCTTGATGCTTATTGGCACCAAACCAGAATTATCTACTGGTACTCCCTCCACTTATGCTTGCACTCGAGATTAGCACAAGTGCAGAATTTGGTCTCTGGCTCATCAGAAGATCTAGTTTGTTGCAAGTGGACGTAGGCATTCCTGCCATTGCATTTTGGACATATGTAGTCGCCCTCTCTCAACGTTCCTTGAGGGCCGTCTTCTTCCACTACCTCAGTCAGATGTTTCAGAGACTTCGAATCAGTTGTAGCCATTGTATTGGCAAGATCGATAGTTTCTCCAGTCATAGGATCAGTAAACTCAGACCCCTTTCCATCTTCTCCGGATAGTGGCCCCTCGTATCCACATTTGTAATCCGGGCACTTTATCCAACCCCTTTCATCCGGATATGAAAGCGCACCGCACACAGGACAAAACATCTCTATCACCATTGTCGTATTAACGAGAACCGAACTACCCTGAGCCTGCCGACTATTCAACTATTCGTCTATAGTCCAATGCATTGCCGCACCGTTCAAGCCATCGTACCGATTGGGAGGGCTATGCAAATCCTCTTCGATTGGCGACTATCGCGTGTCGTCGATGATCAAGGTAACATTGTAGACGAGATTTTGTGGGATGGCAAAATGTCTCCATCTGGGGTTGCAAAAAGACTGTTGAAGATCCAACAAGGCCGTCGACTTCCAGAGGTAAATACTCTGTCTGAAAGATTCCCAGAAGCGAAAATAGATCCCATGGGGGCCATCTCAGAACCAAACTGGCCTAGGTGGGATGAATCGGAGGAAGTCTTCCAGAGAGCCACATTGTTACTGGCGAAGATGGGAGTCGCGGACTCTTCCAAAGACGTGGACAGGAGGCTTGACATGCTTGTTTCAGCAACTCTGGAGACTCGCTCATGTTGGACTACTTCCGAATCTCGTTGCATTGAATGGGCCGGTCTTTTCATCACAGAGGCTGACCTAGATTCCCAGAGGCATGAAATCCCACTCTCCATTGCGTCTTCAGACACGATAGTCGAAGCTGCGGAGAAGCTAGGCGTTTCACCACCAAAACATATGCCCTCTGATTCCGAGTGGTCATCCATGGTCTCACATGCGTTGTCAGTCACCTCTTCATCAAAAATTCTGGAACAATTGGAGGCTTCGATTAGGGAAATTGCTACTACTCACGTACCATCACTAAGCGCACTACTGGGCCCGATATCAGCTGCCAAGATGGTTTCCATTGCAGGAGGTAGGGAGAGGCTTGCTCGCATGCCCTCAGGCTCTCTACAGGTTCTGGGTGCGCACGCTGCGATGTCTGCTCACAGGCGGGGCGCCCCACCTCCAAAACACGGGGCAGTACTCTTCTCTATGCCCCAGGTGAGTCGATCCCCGAGATGGGTCAGGGGGAAGATCGCAAGATATCTCGCAGGCAAAGCAAGCATCGCAGTTAGAGTGGATCACTTCGAAGGAGAGACTTGGGGTAAAGCCCAGATAGATGAGATAAATAGTGAGATTGAGGCAATCAAAGCAAAGTTCCCAAAACCACCAAAGAGGGGTTGAGGGATGGCAAACAAGTCAAAGCAAATAGTATGGGGAGTCAGGAAGGAGGGTCGATCCCTCTGGACTAGGAATGCTGTGAAGGGAATCTCAGTAAGGGGAGAAAAGAGGAAAAGAGATGGCAGAATAGAGTGGAGGCGATGGGATCCCACTAGGTCCAAGGTCGCTGCCGCAATCCTCAGAACAAGAGTCGAGCCATCTTCCTTGCTCCCAACTCCTGGTTCGACATGCCTATACCTTGGTGCATCCAGTGGTGGAACAGTCAGCCATATTCACGATTTCGTTTGCGGTGCAGACAACCATCATGGGGGGCAATTGGTCGCAGTGGAGATTTCTCCTCGCATGGTTAGAGACTTGGTAAAGCTCTCAGACAGTAGGCCAGGGCTTGTACCAGTATTGGGGGATGCAAGAAAGCCAGAACAGGTTGCTCCATTCATCAGGGAGAAGGCAAGTTGGATTCACCAGGATCTCAGCATAGCAGATCAAGCCGAGACATTCGTCAAAATGGCAACTTCGTTCCTCGCTCCAGATGGAATCGGCCTGCTTAGCCTCAAGGCTGCGAGCGAGAGGTCATCTGAAGGGGACGATAATTCAAGGTTCCAGAAGGCGGAACAGATTCTGAGAGATTCAGACCTAGTTTTTCAAGAAAGAATGGACTTGAAGGGTTTGGAAGAACAACATGTGGTTTTCTCTTGCACATTAGGCTTCTGAGGCTATCGCGATTGCGATTGCAACTCCGTAAAACAGTATTACCAGCAAGGATAAGCCAATGGCAATCCAGGAGACAATCTGAGCAGCCTTAGCAACACCTTGGTCCGGATGACCAGGGTACTGACTTGTAGTTGCTAGGGCCCCTTGTGCAAGAATCAATCCCGGAACAGCAGTACATATCCCACACATCACCATGCCCAGGATTCCTAGAACCAAAGCCAGAACTGCATTTGTCGTAGGCATGATCATTCCGGGGCCCCCTTGCCCTTGTACGAAGATTTGCTGTGGAGCCTGGCTCGTAACGTTCGGACTACCCTCTAGAATGACTGTCTCAGTAGGGCTTTCCTGCACTTCGTCTGAAACCCATTCAGGCACTTCACTGTCTTCCATAATCAGCATGAGTCAAGGCATGGCGGAATAACTTTGTCACGCCACTCCGAAAGGTAATGGTCCACCTATTATACCAATATACATGCCAGAGTTACCCGAGGTCGAGACCGTACGACTCGGTTTGGAGAAGCACCTCCTTGGTCGGAAGATCACGTCAGTCGATCTGAGACGAAGTGATCTACGATTCCCATTTCCAAGAGATTTCGCCACATCCCTCAGTGATCGTTTGGTAGTGTCGGTAGAACGTCGGGCAAAGTATCTGCTCATCCACCTTGAAGGGGGTATGACGTGGCTCTGCCATCTTGGGATGAGTGGGAGGTGGACTCTAATCGGAGAAGGAATTCAGAGTAGACCCGGTAGTTTCTCCAACGGGGCCCCTGTTGGCAGTGGCGATGGTCCTCATGATTGGGTGGTCGTTAATCTGGACAATGGAAGCAAGGCTGTCTACTCAGATCATCGAAGGTTTGGCTTCATGGACTGCTTCCCCACATCTGATCAAGACACTCAGAAATTCCTCTCGAATCTAGGCCCCGAACCAACTCCAAATCATCTTGTCCCGGAGGAACTAGGTGATGGCCTAAGGGGCAAGAGAACCCCGATCAAGTCTGCCTTGTTGGATCAGCGAGTAATCGCTGGTCTCGGGAATATCTACGTTTGTGAGATTCTGTTCAGAGCAGGTGTCTCACCTAGGAGAAAGGCGAGCAGCGTAGCAGGAAAATCAGGCGTCTCAAATCGGGTCGAGAGGATTACCGCTGCCACCCATGATGTAATCACTGAGGCTATTGATGCAGGAGGGTCAACACTCCAGGATTTCAGAGGTGTTGGCGGGGAAGAGGCAATGGGCTATTTCGTTCATAATTTCCAGGTTTATGGGAGGGAGGGAGAGAGTTGTATGGAGGAGGGCTGCAGGGGTGTCATCGAGAGAATAGTTCAGTCAAACAGATCTACCTTTTTCTGCCCAATTTGCCAACGCTGAGCCACTAATCATGATTCTGGGACATCTCTATCCCCTTTACAAGCGCAAGAAGAATCTCGTTTCGGGGCGTCGGTATCCCACACTCCTCGCCCTTAGAAATCACTGCCCCGCAAATCACATCAATCTCGGTTCTCCTACCCGCCATCAGATCTTGCAGCATTGAGACCCTATTTTCAGCTGTAGCAGTGACCACTTTCTTGAGATAATCCTCGATATCAACCTCCCCTAATTCAACTCCAGATGCCCTTGCAACAGACTCCGCCTCCCTCATCGCCTCAAGGGACTGAGCCCAGAGCTCGGGAATTTCCAACAGGCCCCCGTTCCTGATCCCAGCAATTGCGCATATCGGATTAATTGCCACGTTGACCATCAACTTCCTCCATATTTCCTTTTTTATATCCGATGACCACACTGGATTCAGTCCGGCTTCATCCAATAATGACACAAACTCAGACTCAATTTGGTTCGGGTCTGTTCTATCCATACTTCCAATGGAAAATGAACCTCTTCCCGTCCAATGCACTGCGCCCCCTCCGTCCCTCCAAGCCGAGTGGGTGGTAGAGCCTCCGACCACCCTTCGCCAACCAACTCTGCTAGCGATTATTCCAGCGTTTCCTAGACCGTTTTGGACACTAACAACAAACCCTCCATCTGTCAAAATGTCCTCGGCTATCGAGGAAAGTGCTGATGTTGAGTCTGCCTTTCCAGCAATTATGGCAACATCACATGTATTGCACATATTCTCATTCAGTGGCCCCCCTTCGCTGTCTACGACTGAATACCGATCCCCGGGTATCATCTCAACGGTGCCCTCGGGAGTGAAGATGGTTAGCCCACTTTGGAGAATCTCAGCCGTCCTACCTCTTGAAACGCAAACCAATTCCGCCACAGTATCCGCTAAGCAACCAGCAATCACGCCACCCAATGCTCCAGTTCCGAGTATTGCTACTCTCAATCAACATCCCTCCGAAGGACATCTAGCCGAAACATGAACTGTTATCCCGGACTCTTCTGCAGTGACCCAAACAACCCTTTCAAGATCGGGTATACCCACTGCTTTCGCGGTGATTAAGGTGCTATTTCCGCCCTCGACTAAATCACTCATGGTGATTTCCCATATTCCACTTTGAGGGGAATCTCCATACCACTCCAAAGACAAGCCCATTCTCACATCTTCTCTGTTGAAGATAACGAAATCATCTGCATTAATCCCCCTGCCTAAACCACTTGGCTGGACATAGACATCTACCGACTCTCTGATTCTGAAAGTCTCCATTTCCCCATCGGAATTACACTTTGCAAGCCAACCTCCGGTTCCAATTCCAATGGAACCCTCCCCACTTAGATTTCCAATGAGGCGAATTGCAGAGTAGTTACCCATCTCTTCCGACCAGTTCGAATCGGTGTTTACTTGCTTTGCTACATCACCAGACTGACAGAAAGGTGAACCGTAGTCCGAATGGACCAGTGTATCGCCTTCCACGGCGAAGTCGCTTGGAATTGTCCATGACCCGCCACTCACTTGGATCGATCTTTCTGAACCGTTAATCGGCATCTTCCAGGGACCAATCGTCTCGTTCCCCCTAGTCAAGAAAACCATCGGGCCAAATGCTCTACCTTGCTCATCGAAAGAATCCGAGTTTTGTATGGCGCCCTCGTGTCCTTGGAGACAAATTTCCTGAGTTCCTTCACTAATATTGCTATCATTAATTGATTTCCAATATGGGCCCTCAACGTCAAGCATGCCCCCTTCTCGGACATTCAGAAAATTGCATATTATCGGAGCATCTGAATCTTCCTTGAGGTTCCAGAAAGGTTCAGAAAAACTCTCGTTCCTTAAGCTTGATAATTTAATCACATGCTCTACTTCGAAGCCGGAAACATCGACAAGGATATTCAGTAAGTGCGGTGAATAATAATTATCTGGAGGAGAAATTAAAATTGATAATTCAAGGGTTTCTTTCTGCGTTAATCCATCGAATCTGCAGATATCGGAAGAAGATGAACAAGAGTAATTCAACCCCCATTCAGCAGGTTCTGCCCCTTCGACTCTAAACTGTAGCCATCCTGATACCGGCATCACCCCTCTTGGTTCCAATACTAGCGACAATTCCAACACCTCATCTGCCTCAATAAGCAATTCTTCTGGCCAAGATTCGATGGAAACCCCGGCATCATAGTCGCTCATCTCGTATGATGGGATGTTACTAGGCATCCCTGCCAGAAGAACAATGGCTGCGATTGCCACAAATCTGCTTCTGAACCTCTCTTCTAGTCCGAAATGCTCGTCCAAAATAATCGGTTGAGGTAGGCTGTCAGGATTGAACCTCTGCCATGCTGCTACGAATGCAAGGAAAATCCAGGGGGTCCATTGTGCTTTAGCGAATACCAGCACCATGACGAATAGAACAATGAGGAAGATGGATGTCTGCGTTCTCCCCCCCCTCATCTCAGATGGGCCAATAATTGCATGCAGCAACCTATCTCCTGGGAGTCCTGGGATTGGGAGCATCAACGCCCAACCAATAATTGACAGCCCGATTCCTGCAATCCCGGTTGGATGCAACCATTGCAGCCTAATTTCTGATTCCCCGCCCATCCATGATTCGATCAAATACCCTGTGATCAGGTTTGTATCGAAAACCGTTGGAGCCGATGTGAGTTCCGGTGGATCACTCGGCGTCATCATTAGCCCGAATATCGTCAGAATACTTCCTGACAAGAATAGGACGATAGGGATGACCACTTCGATTGAGCCCAGCGCCTGTCTATTTGGAACCGGCACTAGATCCGGCTTTTTCTGCCCCAGTGACCCCACGATTCCAAAGGGCCACCATGTGGGGATCGGGAAGACAATTGGAGCAATGTGCCCGACCTCGACTCCAAACTTTCTTGCCACAATTACTCTGGAATAGCTAGCTACGAGTAATGAGAACATCACAGGGGATGTAAAGAAAAAGAATGACCACCCGAATTCGCTTACCCCAGAACTGGCATAGTCGTACGCAGAAAACCAATGTTCTCCCACCACAGTCATGAATACCGCCATCACGACCCATAGGGCGACCTGCTGGTTTCTCTTCATGACCGAACTGCCCACTGGTGCCCTTGAGATTATCATCACAGGCGGGTTGCTGTCCTCTAGTGAACCTACCAATCCCATTGGTTCCAAGTGCATGTTAAGTCGCAGTAGTTGTTCCCCAACCACCAGGTCGTCCTTCCCGCTGACTTCCCATGAATTTGGATAAGCACCTTCATTGCCAAGATCGAAAAATCTTGAAGCAATTACTTCCAGAAGCTCACGAGTACCCCACGTCTCAGAATCGACCAGGATTTCTTCGGTCACCATGCTCACTCTCGGACCCACCTCGAGGGATGTCAGATTTGACCCCTGCTCTTGCCTAACTCACTTATTCTTGAAGCGCTTGAGGCGGAAGGTCTCCTCCCTCTCCATCTCCTCAAGTCTCAGTTGGATGAAGGTCTGTGCCTCCTTCATCTCTGGGATGACCTTGAACTCGAGCGCATTTACCCTTCTCTTGGTGGCCTCTATTTCTTCCAAGAGCCTCTTCAGTGTTGCTTCCATCTCGGCCGCCTTTACGACCTTCTCAACTAACAGAGAGTATGCATCGGCAGCCTCGTCAATGTATGGGGACCCGCCCACCATTCCAAGACCTCGATCTTCGGCAGATAGTTTCAGATTCTGACCCTCAACCTTTGGCACCACTACTCCCATGATGTTTCTCCGCGAAACCTGGACCTCCGGATGCTTCGATGCAGCTATTGCCGCACTCTTTACAGACAGTCCGCCTTCTATTGAAGATGCGAGATTTATTGCCTGAAGCGCGTCTCTGAAGGTTCCGACCAGCTCTTCCCTAGCAGCTATCATCTCAGAAAGAAGAGTTCGGAACTCATGGAATAGTCCATCCCTCTTCATCTTCAGAAGATTGTATCCACTCGACGTCTGCTTGATCCTCCTCTTCAGATTGATCAACTCTGATCTCGTGGGTTTGATGTCTAGGGCCATTTTCCAATCTCCTTGGTGATCTAACTATTCTTTCTTATCCGTTGGGTGATACTTGTCAATCCACTTCTGGTCTAGTCTTACCAGATACTTCGTGTCGATGTTTGCCAATAGATTCCAAGCAAGGTCCAGAGTCCCTTCGTGAATTGTCCGGTCCTCGTCCCTACTTTGCCTCAAGAATTGATCTTCGAAAATGTCTGCGAACTTGAGCAATTGCAGGTCTCTCTCGTTCAAAGCGTCTTCACCGACAATTGCCACAAGTCCCCTGAGCTCCCTTCCTTGAGCATAGGCCGCGTAAAGTTGGTCAGAAACTGACTTGTGGTCCTCTCTGGTCTTCCCGGGTCCAATTCCGGCGTTCATCAGACGGCTTAGTGAGGGGAGAACGTTGATTGGGGGGTAAATTCCCTTTTGATGCAACTCTCTGGAAATAACAATCTGCCCCTCAGTGATGTAGCCCGATAGATCTGGGATTGGGTGTGTGATGTCATCTCCAGGCATCGTAAGTATCGGGAACTGCGTGATTGAACCTTTCTTTCCTTTGACCAAGCCCGCTCTCTCGTATAGCATTGCAAGATCCGTATACATGTATCCAGGATATCCACGCCTTCCAGGAACTTCTTCCCTGGCCGCCCCAATTTGACGCAGTGACTCGCAGTAGTTTGTCATGTCAGTGTAAATCACAAGCACGTGGTAGTCGTGCTCGAATGCGAGGTACTCTGCAGCCGTTAGAGCTAGTCGGGGAGTAATCAGCCTCTCCACAGCAGGGTCATCTGCCAGATTGACGAAGAGGGCTGCATTCTCTAGAGCCCCGGTCCTTTCTAGGTCGTGAACGAAGAAGTTGTACTCTTCAGCGGTTATCCCCATTGCACAGAAAACGACAACGAAGTCATCATCGCTGTCCACTAGTTTGGCCTGTCTTGCAATTTGCAATGCGATATCATTGTGCGGTAATCCGCTTGCGCTGAAGATAGGAAGCTTCTGCCCCCTAACCAAAGAAGTGCAAGCATCGATGGCTGAAATGCCAGTCTGTATGAAAGACTCGGGACTCTGTCTCGAATAGGGGTTGATTGCTGCCCCAATGATGTCTG
>MPLT02058149.1_pt1 | contig 15442 bp, 14 predicted proteins | sample 1617391 | NCBI WGS metagenome assembly MPLT02 (sample SAMN05944800, study PRJNA350692) | marine metagenome | biome: marine; feature: ODZ; material: water; isolation source: 70 m water sample filtered on 0.2 um supor filter | place: Pacific Ocean | collected 2012-04-08 | depth 70m m
ACTGCTCCTGCAATTCTTGCTCCTTGAACGATAGATATTCCTATCCCTCCTAATCCAGTTACTAGAACGGTTGATCCAACTTCTACTTTGGCGCTATTTAGGACAGCACCGACGCCTGTTTGGACGGCGCAACCAATAACGCATGCAATATCAAGAGGAGTATCTGAGGCTAACTTTACGACACCGGATTCTGGAACAATTGTCTTTTCTGAAAAACCGGCGACCCCAAGTCCGCGATGTACACAAGATCCGTTATTTGAAAAAGGAGAGGTTCCATCAGGTCGTAAACCGCTAGTGAAACTTTGTGCTTGGGAACACCCAGTAGGTTCAGCTCTTGAACACCAGTAACAATGCCCGCATGGGGCTAACGGAGTTAGTAAAACTTTGTCACCGGGGGTAACTGAAGTTACATCTGAACCTACTGATTCAATCACACCTGCAGCTTCGTGACCGAGAATCACTGGTAATTGTCCAGCCCCTCCTAGGTCAAAGATAGAAAGATCACTATGGCAAATGCCGCAATGATGTATTTGGACTAGTACTTCTCTTGGTCTTGGTTCTTCAATCTCAATGTCTTGAATGACAAGGGGTTGATTAGGTTGAGTAAAAACTGCTGCTTTCATTGAATCTCTTCTTCTTATTAGTTATCTCCAAGGTAGGCGACGGGAGAAATCTTGAAAAGCAGTAGCTTAAGAGCATTCTTTAACGTGCTAACCATCCTCCATCAACAGCTATTGTTTCACCGGTTATATAGCTGCCCGCATCTGAAGAAAGTAGCAGCATCGCTCCATCTAGTTCTTCAACATTACCTGGGCGTCGCATGGGAGTGTTTCGTTCTATCCATGTCCTTCCGCTTTCACCAGCAATCATGTCATCGGTGAGTTCAGTAGCTACATATCCTGGAGCAATTGCGTTGACGCGTATGTTGTATCGTGCCCATTCAAGAGCAAGTTCTCTCGTAAGATTCACTAATCCACCTTTTGCAGCACTATAACCTGGTTGATTGTTCGGAGCTGAACCTACGAATCCGTGTACAGAAGCAACATTTACTATTGCACCACCAGTCTGCTGCTCTTTCATACTTCGGGCGCAAAGTTGTGAGAGGTAAAAGCAAGAAATTAAGTCGATTTGTATCACTCTGCGGAATTCAGATAATTCTTCATCAAGAGCCGCTATGGGGTCACTTATTCCAGCGTTATTAATGAGAATATCTACCCTGTTGCATTGTTCAATCGTTGACTGGACGAGTTTTTCGCAATCTTCATCGCTTGTAACATCACATTGAATAGGAATAATATTTGGAACCTCTTCAGCAAGTTTTTCCAATCTGTCTAATCTTCGAGCTGCTGCGATTACGGTTGCCCCTACGGAACTGAATAATTTGGCTGTCTGGGCTCCAATACCGCTTGAAGCTCCCGTAATGATTGCAACTTTATTATCTAGATGGAACGGGTAAAGCGGGTCTGACATAGTTAATCCTTAGTGTTATTTATCCTGTTAGGGAAATTGAAATCCAATCAAGAACCTCTTTAAGGTCTTCGTCGACTCTATGAGCATATACCCGTGACCTGACTGCCCTAATTTGACCATTTCCATACTGTTTCTCTTTGATAATTTCATGTTCAAATGAGAGAAGGTCTCCTTCAAAGACTGGACCAGTGTGATCGCAGGTTTGCCAGCCAAGGATTGTTGCCGTATTTGGAAAGATCCGACTGAGAGATGCCTGTGCAAGCGCAACTGTATGACCGCCATAAACAAGACGGTGAGAATATGGTGAAGCCGTTGAATCTCGATGAACCGCAGCCATATTCTGCGTTAATCGAACTAGGCCAAGCGCTTGGTCTACCACGTCTTTTAATGGATCCTTAACTACCCCATTGGTCCCATTTCCATTCTTGTTACTCAGAGGCGATAAATCCCAATTTTCATAGCTCTGCTGTTCATACGATGCAAGATTTAAATCGGGTGTCTCACCCAAATCATCCTGATGGCCAGGTAATGCATCACCACGAAATTTTACTAGTGGACAACGATAATAACTAAGGACAAGTTCGTCGTTCGCTTTTGTAGATATTTTCAAAAGAACCTTCCCTCGATGGGGGCGATTCTCTTTTGGTGTACTGTCCTGCATCGCTATAACTTCTGTCGTTGTTTGTAATGTTTCCCCTAAAGAGACAGGGCGTAGTATCCGAACATCACGGTAGAAAAGGTTAGCTACGACTTTTTTGGTGGCGACTGTACTAGCACCAATTGAAAGATGGAGTAAGAGTCCAGGACTCAGTATCCTGTTGGGTGAACCAGTTACCAATTCACTGATCTTTGAATCAAGCACTAAAGGAAGTGACTCCCCAATTATTGTTTGGTATGTGGAAGCCATTCCTGAGTCAACAAGTAACGCAGGTGGAGTAGGGAATACCATCCCAGGTTCCATATCCTCATAATAAGGTCCGTCATTATCTGTAGTCATATCAACCTCTAGTATTTTCAGGATGCCTCAAACTAGCTAAATTTCCTACTTTGTTTGTTATTGAGGAGATTCCTAAATTATTAGCAGTTACGTATTTCGTGCGGTAGCCTTCAAATCGGTAATCAATTAAAACCGGAGAGTGCTATGACTCTTGGAAAGAAAGCTTCTGAAAGACTAGAAACTGGTCTGACTTTTGATGATGTTCTTCTCGTACCCAGAAGGTCATCAATCCGTAGTCGACAGGACGTGTCTTTAGAAACTAATTTAACAAAGAATATACGTATTAAACTTCCAATCCTCGCTGCGAATATGGATACTGTTTGCGAACAGGAAATGGCATTAGCTATGGCGAAACTAGGTGGTGTTGGAATTCTCCATCGATTCATGACCGTTGAAGCGCAGGCACTAATGGTAGAGAATGTGAAGAATGAAAATTCTCAATTTATTGTTGGTGCGGCAGTTGGAACTGACCATGATGCAATAGTGAGAAGCAAAGCACTTGTAGCTTCTGGAGTTGATGTTCTTGTTCTAGATATAGCTCATGGACATGCTGAACATGCAATTGATGCTTTGAAGGAGTTGAAGGATTCTTTTCCTGAAACTGACGTAATCGCTGGAAATGTTGCCACACAAGCCGGTGCTGAAGATCTCTATGAAGCTGGCGCAGATGCGATAAAGGTTGGAGTGGGACCTGGTGGGGTTTGCACGACACGTTTGGTTGCTGGCGTTGGAGTCCCACAATTAACTGCAATTTTTTCTGCAAGTGAAGTACCAATCCCTATTATAGCTGATGGAGGTATCACATCTTCTGGAGACATAGCGAAAGCTATAGCTGCTGGTGGAGACACAGTAATGGTCGGGTCTATGTTTGCGGGAACGAAAGAAAGCCCTGGAGAGGTTGAATCGTCACCTAAAGGACTCGTAAAGCGTGTTCGAGGTATGGCTAGCTTTGAAGCTATTGAAGCTAGAGCTATTCGTACTGGCGAATTAGTTGATGATGAATATTTTGAACAAAGAGCTCCTGAAGGTGTTGAGGGAGTTGTGCCTTATAAAGGTGAAGTCTCGAAACTTATTGCGCAAATGGTAGCTGGCTTGAAAAGCGGTATGAGCTATAGCAATGCAAGAACAATTCCAGAATTTTGGGAGAAGGCAGAATTTATTCGTGTTACTTCAACTGGTTTGAAAGAGAATAAACCTCACGCAACCTTTGATTGATAGAAATGATCCAGGCCTGGAGGAGACAATGCCTACTTCTGCATCTGAGTTAGGTGAACGGCAGAAAAGAGCTCTTCATATTGCTGCTTCTTTTGGTGGTCGATTATTCAGAAAAATGGTTTGGTATGGAATTCGTGTTTTTCTTTACCCTTATTTTCGTGTCAAAGGAAAAGATGCTCATCATTTAAATATTTCTGGTCCTGTGATTCTTGCACCAGTCCACAGGTCGAATCTAGATGCCCCTTTACTTGTTGTTCAGACACCGAGAATGATTCATGCTTTAGCGAAAGAATCATTGTTCTCATCTAAACCGCTTGCTTGGGTTATGTCTGCACTTGGAGGTGTTCCAGTTAATCGTGGTGCAGCAGATCGTGATGCTCTAAAAGCAGCGCAAACTCTTCTAGAACAAGGTGCATCGATTATTGTTTTTCCTGAAGGGACCCGACAGTTAGGTGAAACCGTTGGAGAAGTCTTTGACGGAGCCGCTTTTTTAGCTGCTAGAACTGGAGCGAAAGTGATCCCAGTGGGGATTGGTGGAACAGAATCTGCTCTGCCTGCTGGATCAAAAATCCCTCGCCGAACTCGGGTGCAGATTATTGTTGGAGAGCCAATGGAATTAAAAAACATAGATGGGGGTCGAGTCCCAACTTCAGTTCGGAAGGCATTTACTGAAGACTTAAAGCAGCAACTACAAAAGGTTTTTGACGAATCTTTAGAGAATTGAATCCAGCTTTACCAATTTTTTAATTTCACGCTGTATACCCACCATCTACATTGAGAATTTGACCGCTAATGTAGTTTGCATTTGGTGAGGCTAGGAAACAAACAGCTTCAGCTATGTCGGTGGAACTTCCATACCGTTTGAGTGGTATGTTCGCCGTTGCAGTGTCTAAATCACTTTGGCTATATTCACCGCTTTTAATGAGATTCTCTGCCATTCCATCAGTGAGCATTCCAGGCCCTACTGCGTTGGCTCTTATCCCGTATCTTCCTTCTTCTTTCGCTAATCCCTGTATAAGTACTTCAATAGCCGCTTTAGGGCTTGCGGAAAGCCCATCTTTTATCGGAAATCTATTTGTTGCTGCGGTTGTAACTGCAGTGATGCTTCCTTTCTGATCACGTAACTGTGGAAGAGCAGAGGACACAGTGACAAAAAATGAGTTCACTTCATCGTGAAGATGTTCAGCGAATTGTGAAGGGTTAATTTTTGATAAGTGCATTTGAGGTACCTTCGGTCCAGCAGCGTATATGAATGAATGAATACCACCTTGTTCTAGAAGCGAATCAGTGAATTGATGTACTGCATTTTGGTCAGTGAGATTAAGTGATGTGGAGATACAGAGCTTTTTTTGTTCTTCAATATCTTTTTGTAATGTTTCTGCTTTATCAAGATTTTTGTTGTATGTGAAAGCTATGTTGCTGCCTCGGTCAGCTAGGAGGCGGCAAATAGCTGAGCCAATTCCTCCTGACCCGCCTATAACAAGTGCGACACCTGTGTGATTCGTGAAATCTGTCATTTCCTCTCCTATGATGTCTTTCCTTTAGATTGGCACATACCGAGACTGAAGGATAGTTCATGGTTGTTTCTTCTCAGTTGTTATTAGTTTAATGCTTGAAAAACTGAAGAGTTTTTATCTTTGATAGGAAGATGGATGGTTTCTTTACCAAAAGTGATTTAAAAGCTCTATTGTTATCTCTGTGAAAGCTTTAGTTTTTGAACGTAAAGAATTGAAATACGCAGCTGCGGCAGTTGGATCTCGGCTGTCGCCAGGGTTTGGATCACAAGTCGGTCCTCTTCGGCTGAAAGATATTGATCCTCCAGAGATTCCAGATGATGGCTGGCAGAGGGTTTTCCCTTTATTGTCTGGAATTTGTGGCAGTGATCTTGCGACAATAGATGGAAGGTCTAGCCGCTATTTTGATCCTTTAGTTTCATTTCCCTTTGTTCCTGGACATGAGGTTTTTGGTGTTATTGAGGATGGAACTCGAGTGGTTCTTGAACCTGTGCTTGGTGCTGAAAGCCGAGGTGAAGATCCTCCTTTTGATGGAGCATGCCCCGGTGATGGGAATGATTACGGTTATTTACTGAATGGTCCAATTGGGGATGGTATTCAGGTTGGATATTGTTGCGATACAGGTGGAGGTTGGAGTACACAATTGGTTGCGCATTCTTCACAACTTCATGAAGTCCCATCAGATATGTCTGACGAAGGAGCGGTCATTCTTGAACCTGCTGCTGTTGGTGTGCATACGGCTTTGAAAACAAAGGTGGAACCAGGTGGGGTTGTTGTTGTTCAGGGAGCAGGAACGATGGGGCTTTGCGTTACAGCGGCATTACGTGCATTAACTGACGTGGAGACCATTATTGTTTCTGCAAAGTACCCGCTTCAAAAATCTCTTGCTGAAGAATTAGGTGCGGATCTGATCGTAGAGCCAAGAGAGTTGAAACGGGCAGTACGGAAAGTAAGTGGTTGTCGAATGATCGGTGACTCTTTATCTGGTGGGGCAGATGTAACTATTGATGCTGTAGGTAACGCAGGGTCTATAGGTACTTCGCTTTCTATAACGCGACCTAGAGGTCGAGTTGTAATGATGGGGATGCCTGGTGTTACCAAAGTTGACTTGACGGCTTTGTGGCATCGTGAATTGGAGATTGTTGGTTCGTACACTTATGGAACAGAGCTTCTAAGTGATGGGACGGTCAGTAACAGTTACGCTCTTGCTTTTGATCTTGTAAGGGATATGAAGCTTGAGAAACTCGTTAGTGCTTCATACCCGCTTGATCGATACAAGGATGCGATACGACATGCTGCTGAAGCAGGTTCGCTTGGGGCAATCAAAATCGTTTTTGATATGCGCGGTGAGAAGAGAAGATAATCTTTAGTTTTTTGTCTCTTCTTTAGGAGGCCTATAGAAGATCCCTAGAAGCCCTGTGGCTGCTAATAGCCCTCCTCCGGCTGAAATTGCTAGACCGGTATAGCCATCAAGGTCAGAGTCCCAACCTATTGCGTAATCTAGAGACCATTCGCCTGGTCCGATCATGGCGACCGTTACAGCACTAATTGCGAGAATGAATACATATTCCCAGCCTTCATTTATGATCATGAAACCATTTTTGCTATGAACAGTCCAGTAAGCAACAGACATTAAACCTACAAATCCTAAAGCGGCAAAGGAGGTGAGGAGACCCAGAGCAATGAACATTCCTGAACCTATCTCTCCACAAGCTGCTAGAAAGGCATGGGCTTTCCCGGGTCGCATACCCATGCTGTCAAACCATCTTCCGGTGCCTTCAATTTTCCCACCTTTAAAGAATTTGTTATAGCCGTGCGCAGCGAGTGTGAGTCCAAGTGCGATCCGTATGATCAGGAGTGGTAATTCAATTTCCATATTTTTCCTTAACGTATTCAGAGGGTACTTGTAGAGATTGCCACAGCTTTCTAATAAAATCTTGTTTAAGCCGATGAAACAGTGATCTATTATTTCTATATTATGTGTCTTAGTGTCGGTTCCCCTAGCATGAAAATATGTTTGGGACTTTCATTAGTGTTGTTATAGCTATAGCTGCTGCGTATGTGATTCTTCGAATAGGTCTTAGTATCTTTCGGTTATTGGCTACACCTTTACCTGAGCCGCCTCCTGCTGGTGAATTGCGAAAAGTAAAGCTCAATTTCCGATGTTCTACGTGTGGGAGTGAAGTTAGAATGACTGTAGCAACGGATGAACATCCTGATCCTCCTAGACACTGTATGTCAGAAATGGATTTGCTTCGCCAGTCGGACTGATTGTTTGCTTTCTTACGATAATTTTCCTGTATTTTCTAGCATCTGTGGATGTTGTTGCTTCTGTTGATGATGTTTCATAAGGGGAATATGTTAGTTATCCACAGGTTGTGAGGAACTTTGGGGATAAATTACAGTGATGTAATTACCCCCATTTTTGAAAAAAAGTGTTTTTTTGATTAATGCAATTTAGTTGCAGTAATAATTCCCGCTAGAACAAGGCCAAGTCCCCCGAGAAGATACCAATTGCTGGTGCCCCCAGGTAGTAGATCTACATAATTAACAATAATCATTACGGTTCCAGCACCGAGTAGCCCAAACATAGTTGGGGCTACCCATCGGGAACTCACACGTTTCGATGGCATATAGCCCATTGAAGTTGCTCCTGATGGTGGGAGATTATCTGGCCGTGTTCCTTTTTCGGTAATTCTTCTACTTTGAGTTCGTTCTTTTGGAGGTTTTCCCATGTGTTCAATAATAGAAGACAATGTGAAAGAATCACATTTACGAGTAGATTTCCTAGATGTCCACTACCCTCCAAAGCGTGGGTTCCCGTGTTCTTGTCATTGATAACTACGATTCATTTGCATATATCCTTGTTCAGTATTTGGGTGAACTTGGAATAGAGCCCATTGTTTTTCGTAATGACAAAGTCACTATTGAGCAACTAGAAGAGATTAACCCTGATTCTTTTCTTATTAGTCCCGGCCCAGGGACCCCTGCTGATGCAGGATTATCTCTTGATTTAATACACCGTTTTAAAAGTGAGAAACCAATTTTTGGCGTGTGTTTAGGTTTGCAATGTATTGGGCAAGCATTTGGTGGGGAGATAGTTCGTGCACCGCATGTAATGCATGGGAAAACTTCTTCTATCTCTCATAGTAATGATGGGGTGTTTAGGGATCTTCCTACACCATTTCAAGCGACTCGCTATCACTCGCTTGTTGTAGACAAAGAATCCCTTCCTGATTCACTAGAGATCACAGCCGAATCAGAAGATGGACTTATCATGGGATTACGTCATAAAAACTTTAAGGTTGAGGCCGTTCAATTCCACCCTGAGTCAATCTTGACAGACAATGGCCATACAATTCTTAAGAATTTCTTTAGCTGTATCTGATAAGAATTATTCTTCAGGAGTTGGAGTTGGTTCCGGTTCAGATGGTGTTGGAGTTGGTTCCGGTTCAGATGGTGTTGGAGTTGGTTCCGGTTCGGGAGTTGGTTCTATAGCTACCCCTATACATATTGTGATAGTCGTTCCTGCTTCAACTGATTCGCCAGCTTCAGGGGTTTGTGAAACTACTAAACCTATATTTGGATCTTCAGGATCAATGGGGCAGTCCTCCGTTGGGGCAACCATAAATCCGCTGCCTGCGAGTGTTGCTGCAGCAACAGCTGGTGATTGACCAATAATTGATGGGATTTCTATAGCGGCTGGTCCAGTTGATACCTGAATTATTACTGATTCCTCCAGATCATAATCTGTCCCACTGGGTGGGTTCGTTCCTACAATCCTTCCTATTTCTATTGTTTCGCTTTCAATTTCTTCAATGGTGACCGTCCACCCTCTATCTCGCAACTCGTCCTGAGCGAACGCGAGGGTTTGGCCAGCAAGGTTAGGGACGTTATCACTGATTCGCCCATCAGCTACTTGTAGGGTAATAATCCCGCTAGGTTCAAGACGTGAATTAGCTTCAGGCTCCTGTTCCGCTATAACTCCTATGTCATATTCATTGGTTTTTAACTTCTTTATTTCGATGTTAAGAAATCCATCATTATTTAACTTATTGAGTGCTTCTTCTTGCGTTAAACCAACAACGATAGGTAAGGATATTGATTCAGGTCCGACACTGACGATGATGTCGATCGTGTCACCAGGCTCTAGTTCTGTTCCTTGTTGTGGATTCTGGCTTAATACTCGATCTGATGGAACATCATCGCGTACTTCGGTTGTTATTCTTCCAATTATGAATCCCCTTGTTTGAAGGAGTTCAACAGCTTGAGCTCTATCAAGATCTATAACAAGGGGAACAATCACACCGGTTGATGAAACGGGTGTTATTTGGGCAATCGAGACTTGTTGAGGGTCAGAGTTTGTTGTGTTGTTGACAAAATTAACGAGCATGATGATCAGTGCAACAAGTACCCCTATTAAACCAATTGTGAGAATACCCCAGAGCCAAATCCTTCTATCGTGGCGATCATATGGTTCATAGTATTCAGGTGGATACGGGGGTCCTCCAGTATGTTCCGTTTGAACTGGTTCCATAGATGCATCTACTGGGTTTGCAAGCGAAGTTTCTAATTGCGGTGATGTTTCCATTTTTTCGGAAGCTATTGCAGGGTCAAGAGTAAGCCGTCCCGAAAGAAAACGTTGTAGATCTAATTGGAGGTCTGCTGCTGAAGAGTATCGTTTATCAGGATCTTTGTTCATCAATTTTGCCGTAATTGCCTGTAAAGCTTCTGGAACTCCTGGTCGTTTTTCTGAAATAGGTTCAGGTTGTTCTTGTACATGTTTATAGGCAATAGAAACGGAACTGTCTCCCGTGAAAGGTGGGGAACCAGTAAGCATTTCGTACATAACAACCCCTAATGAATAAAGGTCGCTTCTACCATCAACGGTTAAACCTTGAGCTTGTTCTGGGGAGAAATAAGTGGCGGTACCCATAACAGTTCCGGTTTGAGTCAGGTTTGCCTCTGTATTCCCAGAGATTGCAGTAGCTATACCAAAATCGGCTACTTTTACTTGCCCATTTTTGGAAATAATGACGTTTCCAGATTTCATATCTCGGTGAACGACATCGCCTTTGTGGGCAAATCCAAGAGCAGATGCTATCCCTTCGGCGATTTCAGCTACTCGTGGTGCTGGTAGCGGACCTTCCTTTCTTATTATTTGTGAAAGGCTGCGCCCTTCCACATATTCCATAACGATGTAGTAGGTGCTTTCTTCCCTTCCCCAGTCATACACACCGACAATATTGGGGTGGTTAAGGTTTGCTGCTGCTTGCGCTTCACGTCTGAAACGCTCAACGAAAGTCGGGTCGGCTGCGAATTCTGGGAAAAGGACTTTTACTGCAACAGGACGTCCAAGTAGTTGGTCCTCGGCAAGGAAAACCTCAGCCATCCCACCACGAGCTAACCGTTTTCTAAGTTCGTACCTACCACCAAAGACAATGGATCCTTGTTCAGACATAGGTCAAGAGTTTAATAGCGATCGGTGAGGGAATACGTTCACTCTTTGAATGAGTAACAAAAAATATCATTCCTGGCTCGTAAACATTGACCATCTCTTCTGTATGACAGACACCAATTTCTTGATTGATTGCTGGAATACAGTCGGGTCTGGGCTTTCTAATAGGAAGGAATCTTTTCTATATGTCGTCGGGCTCTTAGGAATTTTGAGGAACGATGATTGATCTTTTCCTTCTATGATGTCAACAACCACGGCGGTGACATTATCTAAACCTTCAGCGCTGATAGCATTTTTTATAAGTTCTTCAGATGCTTTTTGAGGATCCGAAACTTCGCAAAGAATTTTTTTGATTTCTTCATCAGATAGTTCGTTGGTTAAGCCGTCGGTGCAAAGGAGAAAGCGGTCTCCCTCCCTAGGGTTTATTTCCCAAAAATCAACTAATACGTCATCATGGGTTCCGATTGAACGTGTTATTACATTCCGGTGTGGGTGATGCTGCGCTTCTAGCTTTGTAATTTTTCCCTCTCGATGCATTTCTTCAACGAGACTATGGTCTTGCGTTATTTGATGTAATTCTTGACCGGCAAGAATGTATATTCTTGAATCACCAACATTGATGATTCCTACCTTGGAAGACTTAGGGAGATACGCTAGCGCGCATAGTGTTGTCCCCATTCCGAAAAGCACCGGGTTCTCTTCCGCGCGTGTTTTCACTGTTTCATTCACTTTGGTTGCTTGTTCTGCTAATTCCTGAATTGTTGTGAACTGCTGATTATGTAATAGTTCTTTGATAGCGATTTCAGACGCTATTTCTCCTCCATTATGACCCCCCATTCCATCAGCAACTGCTAGTAACGGGTTACTCGTCCCAAAGAAATCTTGATTTTGGGTTCTAATATTACCTACATGTGTTGCACCCCCCCAGTCAAAGATCGATTGAGAGTCAGAAGGCTGATGAAATGATCTTTCTTCTTTCATTCAATCTCCATTTTTTCGCCTATCCGGATCCACTCTTCACGTTTGGAATGTGAAGAATGGAAATCCTATTGGTATTTAGAAGCGTTCCAGTTCTATTTCTAGAACATAAATCTTCCACACAAGTTGAGTTGCTTACTTCATAATTCTCGCATGAATATGGGACTCATAGGAGGCGCCTAGCGAATAATGGGTTTGTTACCTCTTCCAATGTGACTATTTCTATGCTTTGACCTCTCAGGTGAAGCATTATTTGCATTTAAGACTTTTCTATTTACCCATCCATCGGGGTTCTCTTTTTTCCTTAAATGCGTTCTTTCCCTCTGTAGCGTCTTGTGTTTGGTTCGCTACGATCCTCATAGTTTCACCAAACCGTACGGATTCAATCCATCCCATATTTTGTGTTCGTAGAGCTACTTCTTTCGTTGCTCTTGTTGCTAGGGGAGCTGAAAGACATAGTTTCTCTGCCAATTCGTTAGCAGTTGGAAGTAGTTGCTCTTTACTACATATTTTCCAAACTAATCCCATTTCTTTCGCCCTCTCTGGGGATATCGGCTCTCCGATTAAGAGCAACTCCATTGCATCAGCCCAGTTAAGATTCTTCGGAAGCCGAATAGCCCCAATGATCGTAGGAATTCCAATTCGTACTTCCGGATAGCTAAAAGTCGCTGTTTCGCTAGCAATGACAAAGTCACAGAACGTCACCGCAGTGAACCCATATCCAACACAAGGTCCATTTACGGCCGCTATAACTGGTTTGTAGATTTCTTGCCCGCTTTCAAAACTATTTATTGTCGGCTTTTCCCAAAAGGTTCCTTTAAAATCTCCTGTGCTTCCCAAAGGGTCTTTAAGATCCGCTCCCGCACAAAACGTTTTCCCACTACCAGTAACGATTGCTACCCACGCACTTTCATCTTCATTGAACGATGTCCAAGCTGCATTTAATTCTTTCCGCATCTGCCCGTTAATGGCATTATTATTTTGAGGCCTATTGTATGTGATCGTTACTACATGGCCTTCTTGTTCATAGAGGACAGTTTTTTCAGCCATAGAGCCTCTCAGTCAACTTCTTAAACTGGACTGGAGTGAACGTGCTTTTAAACATTTCCCTACCCTTTGTTCTCTGTTTGTGATGACCACGCTTTTACTCTACTGTCCCGTGAGTCTTTATTCGTTACCTATTGGTGCCTGATCGAAAGTTTCTGGATCAAAATCGAAGATGACTGGTGAGCCCATTTCGGGGTCCCTACATACGCTATAACCAGGTGCATCAGCAGCTGTGAAGTTTCTTACCGTTGAAGGAAAATCTCCTGAAATTGGTTGACGAATATATTCTTCGGCGGCATCTGCAAGGGCGGTCGCGACCGTGGGAAGATAGTCTGCTGATTTAATGAGGTTGGCTTCGTATCGATTTGCGAGATACGTTAACTCAACCAATGTGGTTGGTATTTTGGGTCGGGAAAGCATTCCATACGTGTCGGTTCCTCTTTTATTTAAAACTCTGATAACGCCGGCATCATATTGGCTTGTCCATGGAATCCATGAGAATTGATCTAGGGCTTCGTACACGTATTCATAAACAAGGGTTCCTAGTCGCGCTGAGTTAACTGAATTGCTTTGGACGAATGCTTCCGTACCTGGATGACTAGAAGCAGCGATATATGGGGCATTGTGATGTATGGAGATCATGGCTTTAGCTTGTAAATGATCTGCGATAAGACCTCGAGATGAGAGAGGTATATGGTAATTGCTCGTTCTTACAAGAAAACTTTTGATTCCTCGTTCTGTGAGCTCATTCTGTAGAGCTTCAGCGACTGAAAGATTGACAGAATGTTCTCGTAAACCAAAATATCCAGCACCGCCATCTATTCCGCCGTGCCCTGGGTCAATAACGATGTCAATTCCTTCTGAAAGTGTTCCACCGTAGACTTGGATTGAATGCCCACATGGACTTCGCACAATGTAAGAATCAATGCCACCTTCCTGTTTTGGTAATTCCATGAGGACGACAGCGTTGACACCTGAGAGGGTAGTTAATCCCTTCGCAGGACGCTCCAATGTTAGTTCAGATGAAGTACCTAAACGCCCCCAGAAGTCAGTGCTTTTATTTTCACTGGGTATTCCATAAGTATCTTGATCCAAGTATTTGTGGAATTCCGGAACGATCCCTAGTTCGGTTCCCCAAAAAAGTGAAACCATGCCGGAATCAAATTGAGTACCAATAGATTTGCCGCTCGCTCCAACAAGGAGTTCTGATTTGCCATCACCGTTAAGGTCAAGAGCTCCAAGTGACTCACCCCAATGGTCAGCATGCTGTGCATCTAATTGTAAAGCCCCGTGATTTTGGTGGATGGTGGTAGAGCCCCTACCTATTAACCCGCTATTTGAACCATATAGGATAGTAATAGCTCCTGACCGCAGAAGCGCCCCTGTTCCTTCTGCCGGAGTCCCTATAGCAAGGTCTTGACGTCCATCACCATCAAAATCTCCAATGGTGAGAACAGAACCCCATCTGTCAAATTCCTCAATTTTATCCTGTATCCCGAAACTTCCTTGGTGGAGCCTTCGTGATTTTTGTGACGTTATTCCTTCCGGAGAACCATACAGAACCGTTACAGATCCTGTCATCTGTTTGGAGCCGCTGCTTTCATTTGGGGTTCCTATGATCAGATCGTCTATTGAATCCTGATTGAAGTCCCCTGATGTAAGTACTGATCCCCATTCATCATTCTCTTCGTTTCTATCTGGAATGTTCAGAGAGTTCTGATGGAATCTTTTCGCATTCCGTGTGTTAAGTCCTTCGTTTCCTCCGTAAATGATGGTTAAAGCACCGACAGATAACTGAAAACCGTAATTTTCGCCTGGTGACCCAATTGCTAGATCATAGAAACCATCATTGTTAAAGTCGCCAGATGTTAATGCTGAACCCCAACGGTCATTAACTTCGCTTGCATCTGGAATTCCAGGTGTCATTTGGGTAATTACATTTGAATTTGATTTTTCTAGCCCGGTTTCACTTCCATATAGGACTACCAATAGTCCAACATTATTTCGGTTACGCCAGTCACTGTTTGGAGCGCTTATAACTAGATCATCGAGTTGATCACCATTGAAATCACCTACGGAAAGCATTTCTCCCCAATTATCTGATTCGTTAATGAGTGAAGTGTCAATAAACATGCTTAAGTCAAAGGAATTCGCGATTGTTATGACTCCCATGCCCTCTGTAGCTCCATTAAATAACCAAATCATGCCAACGTCTTTTTTCCCGTTAACATCTTTCTGAGGTGCACTAACGATGAGGTCATCTAATCCATCGCCATTAAAGTCACCGTGAATTGTTCTTGACCCGAATCTGTCATACGGCTCGTTTTTCCCTGGAATATTTATTAAATCTTGGTGTAGTTCTAAACTGTCTGTGAACTGTTTATCTGGTCCGCCGAACAGAATAGTGATAGCACCTGAAGCGATTCCATCACCGTAACGTTCACCAGTTGCGCCGATTACAAGGTCGTCGTATCCATCTCCATTGAAATCTGGACCTTTTGAAACATCATTTTGCGAATTCGCTGATGTGTTTTCTTCCATTTGTGAATATGCAATTTGAGGTGCAGTTATAACACAAGAGCAGATCAGTGCCAGTGTTACAAGGAGGATTTTAAGACTTCTATTTTTCTTTAAGGGGGTTACCATATCTTTCAATTTTCATTCTGGGTTTTTATGTGCGCGAAGAGGGATTTGAACCCTCACATCCCGAAGGACACAGGCACCTGAAGCCTGCGCGTCTGCCAATTCCGCCACTCGCGCGAG
>MPLT02074253.1_pt1 | contig 15406 bp, 14 predicted proteins | sample 1617391 | NCBI WGS metagenome assembly MPLT02 (sample SAMN05944800, study PRJNA350692) | marine metagenome | biome: marine; feature: ODZ; material: water; isolation source: 70 m water sample filtered on 0.2 um supor filter | place: Pacific Ocean | collected 2012-04-08 | depth 70m m
ATAAGGTTTTTTATGATGCGCTTAGCGTTGCCGGTAGTAACCGCCTTACTCGCATCATTGGCGATCGCTTTGGTTTTTGTGCCACTTTGCGTTTTTCTTACACTTAAACGGAAACCACTAGATAAATCGAATTGGTCAAGCCGATTTGCTAAAACGATTCAAACCCGGCTTAGCCAATTGTATAATTCCACGTTTGAAAGATTCAACAAATGGTACAATTATGCACTGCAATACTACCTAAAACGTAGAATAGACTTGGGCGTCATATTTCTAGTTCTGTTTTGCCTAACTTATTTTTACACTTTTCAAAAAGTAGAATTCTCTATGGACGAAAAAAGAGAGGAAAGCCAATTTAACATTTCGTTTCGCTTTCCAAGCCAATTTAACATGGGGGATCGAAAAAAATACTTCGGGGAAGTCGAAGAAATATTAAAATCACGAAAGGATGAATTTGAGCTTGAGGGGTACTTTATACGCTACAGTTCCTGGTACGGCTCACTTGAGGGCTGGCTTAAGGCAGACAGAAAAAGTAAGTCACCTTCCAGTGAGGTAGCTGAGAAAATTTTTAAACTATTGCCCGAGGTCCCCGGATTAAAAACAGGCTATGAGCGCAAAGGCGAAGGCGAAGAAAAACAGGATAGAAAGGAAAGATATTACATAAGACTGGTAGGGCCTAATCCAATACAACTAGAAGAGGTTGCTGATAGCCTAAAGCCTTTATTTAGAAATCTACCCGGTGTGCTGGCCATGAGTGAGCGACAAGACGATACCCCAAACGAGATGGCTTTAGTCGTCGATCGGGAAAGGGCAAATTCCCTAGGCGTTAACCCAACCACTCTCGCCGGCTTGGTTGGTAGTGCTCTCAGGGGCAGCACACTGCCACGTTTCCAGAGTGAAGGCCGGCAAATTCCTGTAAGAGTTCGTTTTAGTGAAGAAGATCGAGCTGAATTGGCTGACCTGAACAACTTTCTTGTTCCAGCAGAGGATGGAAGGTTTAGCTCCGTAGGCACTCTTACCAGCCCGTCAATGCTTAGCAGTCCGCGTTACATTAGGCGCACGAACAAATCTGTTAGCCACACATTAACTATGGAATTAGAAGCTGGACGTGAGGAAGAAGCCCGAAAGGCTATCGATGCAGCCAAGGAAAATATTGATTTACCGGAAGGAATCTCATTTAGCTCACTTAGGCGGGGCTTTGACATTGAAGACATTCTGACTGGGGTGTTTGCCCTATGGATGTCGATCATATTCATCTATATGCTCATGGCGTTCCTATTTGAGAGCGTACTGATGCCACTCTCAATCGTATTCACAATCCCACTGGCGGGCATCGGCGCGGTCTGGATCCATTATATTACTGGAGTTAATATGGATATGCTCGGCATGATCGGCGGCATGCTTTTGGTAGGTGTGGTGGTGAACAACGGCATCGTGCTGATCGACTACACTAACCGCCTGCGCCGAGACGGCCACGACCGCACGACCGCCCTGCTGCGGGCGGCGAAACACCGATTCCGACCCATCGCCATCACGGCGTTGACGACCATATTCGGAATGATCCCCATGGTCTTGTCCGAGGGCGGCGAGATGGGATTGAGTTATCGTAGTTTCGGTCTGACGCTAATCGGCGGAATGCTTTCAGCATCACTCTTCACGCTGCTCGTCGTACCGGTGTTTTACACGCTGTTCGACGACGCGCAGTTGGCGCTCACCAGCACGCTGGCCGGAGTGTTCCGGCGACGGCGGGCGTCAGGCTAGGCCAAGTGAGCCCCGGGCATCCGCCGCTTGGCCAAGCGCTTGGCCAAACGCGTTTCGGATTGACCGGCCTCCCGGAATTCGCCATAAATCCCGGCCCGGCAAGGCGTGTTGGTCTATCGGTTAGGACGCCGCCCTCTCAAGGCGGAAAGACGAGTTCGATTCTCGTACACGCTGCCATTTTTTCCCACGGTCACCCCCTGCCATGACGCCCTTCCAGATTATCTTCACCCCCACCGCCGCGGCGGAGCTGGGCACGCTGCCCAAGGAGCTGCAACTGGAGATACTCGGCGAATTCCGTGGGCTCCCGCACGACATCCGCAGCGACGAGATGGACAAGTTCGGCCGGCTCAATCGTGACGGCCACCACATGTTCCGCTTCCGGTTGGGCAACTACCGGGTGTATTTCGAACGGCACGACCTCGGGGTGTTGATCCACCGGATTATGCACGCGAAAAAACAGCTGCGAGATTTTCTCTACCGCAACAAGCTGCCCGGCGGCGAGGACAGGACGCTGGAGGAAAATCCGGAATTCTGGAAGCTGATCGAGGAAGCCAAGTCGGCCGCCTGCTAGACGCATTCGCGCTACTGCAAATCCTCACCCAACTCGACGTTCCAGTAGGCAATGTCGAGAAAGTGCCGCCAACTCTCGTGGTAGTGCAGGCTGAACCGCACCTGCATGAACGGATGCCAGCGCGGCTTGCGCGGCTGCCGGATCAGGTGCATGCCGGCCTGCTCCGGGGTGCGGTTGGACTTGCGCGTGTTGCACGGGATGCAGGAGCAGACGATGTTCTCCCACGTGGTCGGGCCGTTGTGCTGACGCGGCACAACGTGGTCGAGATTCAGGTCGCGCGTGTCGAATTTCTTCCCGCAATACTGGCAGGTGTTCTTGTCGCGCTGAAAAATATTGTGGCGGGTGAACTTGACCTCCTTGCGCGGTACGCGGTCGTACACCATCAGAAGGATCACCCTCGGGAGCCGCAGCGAGATGCTCACGCCGTTGATGCATTCCGGGCCAGGCTCGCGCTCGGAAAAGTCGGCCCACTCGTTGAAACTGAAGGTGTCGAAGTTGCCCTCCTGGCTGTGGACGACCTGCGCGTTGCCCTCGAACAACATGGATAGCGCCCGCCGGGCAGAGCAGATATTGACCGCCTGCCAAAGCCGGTTGAGCACCAAGACCGGTTGTTCGAGTACCGTTGTCATGCCCGGAAAGGTTGGCAACCTAGCACGGCATTTTCGCGCCTGTCAAACAACGCGCTTGGCCAAGCGGAAGGGAGAAGAGAATACAGGAGCGGGGACATTCCTGTCCCCGTATTTAATCCACCCGCTGATTCGGAGACAGGAATGTCCCCTTTCCTTTGCTTCGCTTGGCCAAGTGGGGCTTAATTCAGGTAGTCGCGTGGGTCGGCGACGTGGCCAGCTAGGGCGCTGGCGGCGACGGTGGCCGGGCTGGCCAAATAAACTTCACTCTCCTTGCTGCCCATGCGGCCCGGGAAGTTGCGGTTGGTGGCACTGATGCATTTCATGCCGCCTTCGTTCATGCGGCCGAAAGTGTCTACCGGCCCTCCAAGGCAGGCGGAGCAGCCGGCGTTCTCGGTCATCCGCACGCCGGCGTCGGTGAGGATGTTCCATACCGGCTTGCCGTCCCACTCGGTGGTCTGCAGGTCGTTGACGATCTCAGGGGTGGCCGGCACGCCAAAGGTGTCGATGCGGACCTCCTGCCCGCGCACCACCTCGGCGAACGCCAAAAAGTCACTCGTCTTGCCGCCCGTGCAGGAGCCGATGTAGGCGCGGTCGAGTTTCATGTCGGTCATCTCGCGGGCGAGCTTGCGGTTGCCCGGGTCGGGGTGACAGGCGACGGTCGGCTCGAGGGCGCTCAGGTCGATGGTCGAGTCGTAAATAAACGTCTCATTTTCGTCGCGCTCGACCGGTTCGAAGTCGCTCTTGGTGCCGTTGAGCTGAGTGCGTTCGTCGACGAGCGCCTTGGTTTTCTCGTCGTACTCAAAAATGCCGTTTTTGCCGCCGGCCTCGATGGCCATGTTGGCGACGGTCATGCGGTCGTCCATCGACAGGCTGGTCGCGCCCGGGCCGTCGAACTGCATCGCACGGTAGGTCGCGCCGTCGAATCCGATCTCGCCAATCACGTGCAGGATGATGTCCTTGGCCATGACGCCCGGCTGCATCTCGCCCTCGAGGCGGAAGTGCATCGTCTCCGGAACCTTGATCAGCAGTTTGCCGGTGCCCATCACGAAGCCGGCGTCGGTGTTGCCGATGCCGGTGGCAAACTGGTTGAACGCACCGGCCATGCAGGTGTGCGAGTCGGTGCCGAACAAAATCTCGCCGGGACGTAGGTGCCCTTTTTGCGGCAGAGCCGCGTGGCAGACACCGGCGTAACGTGAGCCGTACTGGCGCTTGAGCAGGCCCTGCGAGGCGTCGAACTGCCACTTTCCGTCCTCGTCGTCGATGACGTCATAAAAGTACGGCAGCCCCTGTTCCTTGGCAAAATCGCGCAGGATGTCCACGTTGCGGTTGGACAGCGAGTCAGAGGTGAAAATGTAGTGGTCCGGGATGATCACGATTTTTTTCGCGTCCCAAACCTTGGCGTCCTCACCAAACTCGCGCTTGAACACCCCGATCGTGCCGGGGCCGCAGACGTCGTGCGTCATCAACGTGTCCACGTTTACCCAGACGTTTTCGCCAGAGGTCACCTCGCCCTTGCCCGCTGCCCGGGCCAATATTTTTTCAGTCAGCGTCATCGCAGCCGGAGCAATGTACCGGCGCACCCCCGCTCACGCAAGGAAGCGCTCACGGTTTAGGATTTCGATATTAGAGTTTCGAATTTCAAAACTAGGTGTGTATGCCGGCGACAACGTCGCGGCTCTGCAGTTCGGGCGTGTATGGCTCGAGTGGCATCGGCTCGTCGTGGTCGAGGTGCTCGCGGCAGATGGCAAAAAAGTCGGCCTTGGTCTGGGCGCGGCGGATGTCGTGCAAAAAACGCCCAGCCGGATCAACGCCCAGCCCGAAGTAGTTCATGTACTTTTTCATCTTCTGCACCTGACTGCGCTCGACGTAATTCTCCGGGGCAGTCATCTCGAACAGGTCGGCGACGTACTCGAGCACCTCGCGTCCGCTTGGCCAGGCGGGCGGCTCGTTGCGGAAATGCCGGCGGATCTGGGTGAACAGCCAGGGATTGCGGATGATCCCGCGCCCGATCATCAGGCCGCTCGCGCCAGTCTCGCCGAGAACCGACTCGGCCTTGGCTGCGGAATAGACATTGCCGTTGGCCAACACCGGGCAGCCGGCCTCCGCGACGGCGCGTGCGATGAAGTCGTAATGCACGGCGCTGCGGTACATCTCCTTCACCGTGCGCCCATGGACGGTGAGCAGGTCGAGGTCGTGCTTGGCAAAGATCGGGAGCAACTCGTCGAACACCGCAGGGTCGTCAAAACCGATCCGCGTTTTCACCGTGAACCGTGTCTCCACCGCCTCGCGCAGCGCGCCAAGGATGCGGTCCACGCGTTCCGGCTCGCGTAGCAGTCCGCCACCGGCACATTTCTTGTAGACGACCGGCGCGGGGCAGCCGAGGTTGAGGTCGACTGCGGCGATGGGATGCTGCTGCAGCTCGCGTGCCGTGCGCACGAGGTCGGGGATGCTGTTGCCGATCATCTGTGCGACGACCGGCCGGCCGGTGGGGTTTTCGGTGATCGAGCGAAGGATTGGCTTCTCCAGCCGGGAATCGGCGTGCACGCGAAAGTATTCGGTATAGTACAGGTCTGCGCCGCCACGGCTGCGGATCACCTTCCAGAACGGCAGGTCGGTGACGTCCTGCATTGGGGCCAGTGCCAGCACCGGCTCGTCCCGCTGCAGCAGGGCGTCAAACTGTTTAACCTGTTCAGAGAGCGACATCGCGCTTGCGGTTTCTCCCGCCTGACCAAGCGCTTGGCAACTCCAAAACGGCAGCGGCTTGCCTTGGCCAAGCGAATGTGCCGACAATGCCGCCGAAGCCATGCGCAAACTTAACAATCATTTAATCCGCCAGGCGGACGGTCGTTACCGCCGCTTGGCCAAGCGCTTGGCCAAGCTGTTTCTCCTACCAGTCATGGCTAGTTATCAACTTCTCGGTGCCGGTTACGACCGGCCTTACGGCGATCCCAAGCTCAGTCGCTCGGTGGTGATGGCGCCCAACGGCATGGTCGCCACCAGCCACACGCTCGCCGCCGAGGCCGGGGTGGACGTCCTCAAGCGGGGCGGCAATGCGATCGACGCCGCCATCGCGGCCAACGCCGTGCTCGGCGTGGTGGAGCCGATGAGCTGCGGCATCGGCGGCGACCTGTTCGCCATCGTGTGGGATGCGAAGTCAAAAAAACTCTACGGCCTCAACGCCAGCGGCCGCTCGCCGTTGGGCATTTCGCGGGAGCTGATCCGCGAACGCGGGCACGACCGCATCCCGCTCAAGGGTCCGCTTAGCTGGTCGGTGCCGGGTTGCGTCGACGGCTGGCAGGTATTGCACGACCGATTCGGCAAACTGCCGCTGTCCAAAACCCTCGCGCCGGCGGTGCGCTATGCGCGGGACGGTTTTCCGGTCACCCAGATCATCGCCGGTTACTGGAGCGGCAGCGAAGGGATCCTTAGCGAAACCAAGACCGCCAGCCGGGCGTTCCTCAAGAACGGCAAGGCCCCGAAGGAGGGCGAGCGGATGACCAACCGCGATCTGGCCAAGGTTTATCGTGCGATCGGCCGGGAGGGGGCGAAGGCGTTTTACGAGGGCTGGATCGCCGAGGAGATGGTGCGCTACAGCGAGTCGGTCGGCGGCCTGATCACGATGGAGGATCTCAAGCGCCATACCTCGGAGTGGGTCGAGCCGGTCAGCACCAACTACCGCGGCCATGAAATCTGGGAGCTGCCGCCGCCCGGGCAGGGCATCGCCGCGCTGCAGATTTTGAACATCTTCGAGCCGCACGACATCACCGCGATGGGACACAACTCAGCCGACTACATTCACCTGTTCGCCGAGGCCAAGAAACTGGCATTTGCCGACCGGGCCAAATTTTACGCCGACCCGCAGGTGGAGAAAAACCTGCCGATCGCGGAGCTGATCTCCAAGCCGTACGCCGCACGGCAGGCCAAACGCATAGACATGGCAAAGGCCGCGCAGCGTGTGCCGGCCGGCGATCCGCAGCTCAAGCACGGCGACACGATTTACCTCACCGCAGTGGACAAGGATCGCAACGTGGTGTCGCTCATCCAGAGCACGTACTACGGCTTCGGCTCCGGCCATGTACCGGGCAACGTCGGCTTTACCATGCAAAACCGGGGCACGCTGTTCGCGATGGATGACAAGCACTACAACCGGCTCGAGCCGTTCAAGCGGCCGTTCCACACGATCATTCCGGCGATGGTCACGAAGGAAGGCAAACCGGTGCTGTCGTTTGGCGTGATGGGCGGCGACATGCAGCCGCAGGGCCACGCGCAGGTGCTCGTCAACATGATCGATCACGGCATGAACGTGCAGGAGGCCACCGACGCCGCGCGCGTGCGTCACGACGGCTCCGACACGCCCACCGGTGACGTGATGACCGACGGTGGCCGGTTGATCGTCGAGAGCGGCGTCAGCGAGAAGGTCGTTGCTGAGTTGAAAAAACGCGGCCACAACGTCAGCCGTGGTGGCGCGGGCGGCGGTTATCAGGCCATCCGCATCGACCACGAGACCGGCCTGCTCCACGGCGGCTCCGAGGCGCGCAAGGACGGCGCGGCGATTGGCTACTGAGCCGCCCGCGTGTACGCTTGGCCAACGATGAGTGCGCGCGAAAAAATCCTGTCGCTCGAGCAACTGCCCGCCTGGCGTGATCAACTCCGCGAGGACGGCAGAAAACTTGTGGTAACCAACGGCTGTTTCGACCTGCTCCACGCCGGGCACGTGACCTACCTCGAGCAGGCGGCCTCGCATGGCGACGTGTTGTTGGTCGGCTGCAACGGCGACCAATCGGTGCGCGAACTCAAGGGGCCAAGCCGGCCGCTCAACGCCGAGGCCGACCGCGCGCTCGTGCTGGCCGCGCTCGCATCGGTCGGCGCCGTGGCCATTTTTCCCGAGAAACGAGCAGTGAATTTTCTGCGCTTGGCCAAGCCGGACGTCTACGTGAAGGGCGGCGACTACACGCCGGAGACGCTGGTGGCCGACGAACGGGAGGCGGTGGAATCAGCCGGCGGAGAGATCGCAATTATCTCGTTCGTGCCGGGCAAATCGACCACCTCGATCATCGAGCGGATGAACGACTGAGCATCGAATGCATTCCTTTTTGAAACACGGATGGACTTGGCTGGCCTGTGGCCTCGCCTGGATTGCGCTTGGCCAAGCGCCTGGCCAAGCGGCGGAGTTTGACCAACCACCGGAGTGGGCGCGGGAAGCAATCTGGTACCAGATTTTTGTCGAACGTTTCCACAACGGCGATCCCGCCAACGATCCCCGCCCGGAATACATGCAGGGCTCATACCCGGGCTTCGTGCCGGACGGCTGGAAAATCACGCCTTGGCATCAGGATTGGTACGAGCAGGAGGAATGGGCGAAGGTTGAGGGCGAACAATTTCACAAACTGGCCGCCGCACGGCGCTTCGGTGGCGACCTACAGGGGGTGCTCGACAAACTCGACTACCTGCAGGACCTCGGAATCAACGCCATCTATTTCAACCCGCTCAACGACTCGCCGTCGCTGCACAAATACGACGCCCGACACTACCGGCACATCGACCGGACGTTTGGCCCGGATCCAGCCGGCGACACCGCGATCATCGACGCCGAGAACCCGGTCGACCCCGCAACGTGGAAGTGGACGGCGGCGGACAAGTTGTTCCTGAAATTGATCCGCGAGGTGCACCGCCGCAACATGCGGGTGATCATCGACTATTCGTGGAACCACACCGGCAACACGTTTTGGGCATGGAAGGATCTCGTGAAAAATCAGGCCAAGAGCCGATTCCGAGACTGGTACGACATCATCTCGTTTGACGATCCGGAGACTCCGGAAAACGAATTTAAGTTCAAGGGCTGGCTCGGCGTGAAGACGCTGCCGGAACTCAAAAAGGTCGACGTCACCGGCAAACGCGAGGGCCACGGTCACGTCTTCGAAGGCGATCTGCAACCGGAGGTCAAGGCGCACGTCTTCAACATCACCCGGCGCTGGCTGGACCCGAACGGCGACGGCGACCCTTCGGATGGCGTGGACGGCTTCCGGCTCGATGTCGCCACGCACGTGCCGCTTGGCTTCTGGCGCGACTACCGAAAATTCGTTCGCAAAATCAACCCCGACGCCCTGCTGCTCGGCGAGGCGTGGTGGACCAAGTGGCCCGACGAACTGATGGACCCGAGGCCGTTTTTGCAGGGCGACATTTTCGACTCGGTCATGCATTACCAATGGTACAAGCCGGCGCGGCGATTGTTCGCGCAGGCGGAGGGAGGCATAAAGCCAACCGACTTCATCGCCGAGATGAACCGCGTGTACGCCGGCTATAGCCCGGCGCAGACCCAAAACATGATGAACCTCGTCGCGAGTCACGACAGCCCGCGCTTCGGCACCTCGTTTCAAAACAAGCACAAGTACAAGTACCGCATGGGCGCAAGCGGCAACAAGGAACTCAAGCTCGGCCCGCCCGGCGCAGACGTCGTGCGCGAAATGCGGATGATGTTGCTACACCAGTTCACCTTTACCAGTGCGCCGCACATCTGGAGCGGGGACGAACTCGGCATGTGGGGCGCAGACGACCCCGACTGCCGCAAGCCGCTGCTGTGGGACGACGTGGAGCACCGTCCACAGGTCTTCACGCCGGACGGCCAGCGCCACGCGCCGATCCCGGTGAAGCCGGACAGGGAGATGTTTAACTTTCACCGGGAACTGATCGCCCTCCGGAAAAAACGACCGGACTGGTCACGCGGAAAACTGCAATACATCCTCGCGAACGATGCGAAAATGACGCTGGCCTATCGTCGTGACCACGAAAACAACCGGTCGATCGTGTCGTTTAATTTCTCGGATACACCGCAGTCGATCCGGCTGAAAGTCGGGCTCATCAACGGGGCGGGCGTGTTGATTTCGTCGCGCGCGGACGTGGTGAAAAATCTCAGGGCAGAAGACAGCGAACTGGAATTCGAGCTGGGCCCGGTCTCGGGTGCCGCCGTGCGGCTCGACTGAGTGTCACTTGCCTTTTGGCTCGAAGACGAACAGTTGGTTCGGCTCGCCGACGATGTACAGCGTCCCCCGCTTGTCCAGCGCGACGCCCTCGGCCTTGAGCACGGTTTGCTTCAGGCCGGACCGACCGCCCTTCAACGACAGGCGGCTTTTCTCGATGCCGTACTTGTTGGCCTCCACCACGCAGGCGGACTCGTGGCTGAGGATCAGCAACCGCCCGCTGCTCGCGTCGTAATGCAGGCCGGAAATATCCTTCAGCCCGCGTCCCGCCAAAGTCATCAGGATGGACGTCGGTTTGTCCTCGCTGTTCGGCGGTGGGGGCAACACCTTGAAAATGGCGGCGGAGGCTTTTTCGCGCGCGGCGAAAAACCGCTTGGCCACGGGATCGTAGGCGAGACCCTCGATGCCGTTGAGTGAGTTGACCTTGATGTCGAGATTGAGCTTTTCGGCCTTCTTCCAACTGACCCCGCCATCGCCCGGCTCGAGTTCAGCGATCACAATGTTGCACTTGGCCTCCTCAACGATGGCAAAATGGTCGTCGCCCAGCCAGACAATGCCCTCGGTGTCCTTAAACTTGTTCAGGTCGATCTTCCGCTTGAGCGATCCGTCGAAGCCGATCTCGACCACCCGCTGTGGCTGATCCAGCACGACGAACAGACTGTCGCGACCGGCGTGGTAAGCCAAACCAGAGGCGTTCGCCTTCACCCCCTCGATGACGATCGGCCCCTTGGCCAGCGTATACTGGTCGAGGGCCAACGACTCCTCCGCTCGGCCAAGCGCTTGGCCAAGCAGCAGCAGCGTTGTCATGAAAATCAGTTTCACCAAAAAGCGGCGACAATCTACACCGCCGACCTCCCATTGTCACCCAAGTCATACAACGAAACGTCTCGGTCGGATATTCGAATTGGATTGTGCTGACTGACATCAAAAGTAAATATCTCCCGAAAGGCTGTAATGTTATATGCCTCATTCTTTGTTTTCCTCGCCGGAATCATTTACTTCCGTCAAGAGTTGTTGCTCTGCTTTGGCCTGAAGGGGTTGGCGTGTTGGCTTGGTAGTTTCATTGGAGGCCATGTGCTAATCAGCTTCGTTTGGCCTCCGGGTACGATTGGCTGGGACACCGTCGTCCCCATCCTCTTTTTCCTGATTGCCAGAGTTCGGTACAACCGATTGCACTCACCCTCAATCATTTGCCCTGAGAATATGTGGGAACTGGAAAAAGCGGCCCGCGAGCACGCCGCCGAACAGGCGTTCGAAGAGTCCAGGGCTATCGTTCCCAGCCACGTCGAACACGATGAACCCGGAGCCGACGACAAAAACGAAACGCCGTGACCGCTGGACTTTGATCAGGCTTCGGGGCAGCTTTTCCGCGTGAGCAAGGCAAAGCTTGAGCAGTTGGAGGAAATTCTTCGCGGGTACGGCTCCTGTCTGGTGGCGTACTCTGGCGGGGTGGATTCCGTGCTGCTGGCAGCCGTGGCGCACCGGGTGCTGGGCGAGCGTGCCCTCGCGGTGATCGCTGACTCCCCCAGTCTGCCACGCCGCGAGTTGGCCGAGGCACGCGAGATCGCACAGGCACACGGCTTCCCGCTGCGCGTTGTGCAGACGCAGGAATTCGCCAACCCCGCCTACACCGAGAATCCGATCAACCGCTGCTACTACTGCAAGCACGAGTTATTTACCCACCTCGAGCCGATCGCGACCGAGGGCGATTTTGCCGTGCTGGCCTACGGCGAAAACGCGAGCGACATCGGCGACCACCGGCCGGGGGCCGAGGCGGCAAAAAAATTCGAGGTGCGTGCCCCGCTCAAGGAGGCCGGGATGAGCAAGGACGACATCCGTGCCTGCTCCGCCGCGCTTGGTTTGCCGACTGCGGACAAGCCGCAGATGCCGTGCCTCAGTTCGCGCATCCCTTACGGACAGGAAGTCACGCGCGAAAAACTGGCGATGATCGAGGAGGCCGAGGGGATGCTGCGCGACGCCGGCTTTCGTGAAGTGCGCGTGCGACACCACGAGCAACCGGAAGGTGCATTGGCCCGGGTGGAGCTTGGCCCCGAGGAGATGGAACGATTTCAGGCCGAGGAACTGTTGCCAACGGTGACCGAGCGATTCCGGGCGGCCGGTTTTTCCGGGGTCACACTCGACACACGCGGCTACCGGCGGGGCAGTCTTAACGAAAGCATCCCGAAGGAAAAACTGGCCACGGGTTGATGCGAAAAAAAATCGCCAAGCTCGAGGACCTGCCGGAAGGGACGACCAAGCGCTTTTCCTTCAAGCGCGACGGCATGCGGGTGGATGCGTTTGTGGCGAACTTCAAGGGCGAAATCGTGGCGTACGAAAACCTCTGCCGACATCTACCGATCACGCTCGACTACGGTGACGGGGAGTTTTTCAGCAACGACGGCAGTCTGTTCGTCTGCCAGACGCACGGCGCATTTTACGAACCCAAAAACGGACTATGCATCGCTGGGCCCTGCACTGGCGCAAGCCTGATTCCGCTGGAAACCGAACAATCCGACGGCCACATTTTTCTCGTACGCTGACTTGGCCAAGCGGATCAAAGTGCCTTGGCGGCGATGTCGCTGCGGGTGAAGGCGCCTTCGAATTGAATTTTTGCCGCCGCCTCATAGGCGAGGTCGCGGGCGGCCTGTAGCCCTTGGCCAAGCGCGGTGACCCCCAGCACGCGTCCGCCGGCATTGACGACGTTCCCATCATCGAGCTTGGTTCCGGCGTGGAACACTTTGACCCCCGGAAGCGCATCGGCATCGGCGATGCCGGTGATGACCTTGCCCTTCTCGTAGCTGCCGGGATAACCGCCCGAGGCGATCACGACGCACACCGCCGACTGGTCGCTCCAGCGCAGCTCATGTTGGTCGAGCGTGCCGTCGATGCTGGCCTCAAACAGGTCGACGAGGTCGTTCTCGAGGCGCGGAAGGTACACCTGCGTCTCCGGGTCGCCGAAGCGCGCGTTGAACTCGAGCACCTTCGGCCCGTCGTCGGTGAGCATGATGCCGGGGTAAAGCATTCCGCGAAAGTCGATGCCCTCGGCGGCGCAACCGGCCAGCCACGGCTCGAGCACGGCGTTGGCGATCTCGTTGAGTTTTTCTTCGCTCAGGAACGGCACCGGCGAGTAGGTACCCATGCCGCCAGTGTTCAGCCCTTCGTCACCGTCGAGCGCGCGTTTGTGGTCCTGCGAACTGGGAAACAGTCTGGCGGTTTTGCCGTCGCACAACGCGTGCAGCGACACCTCCATGCCGGTGATTAATTCCTGGATCAGCACACTTGAGCCGGCGTCGCCGAATGCGCGGTCGGTCATGATCTGGTCGATCGCCGCGTTGGCCTCGTCCGGCGTGTTGCAAATCAGCACGCCTTTGCCCAGCGCAAGACCGTCGGCCTTGACGGCGCATTTGCCATGGAGCGACGCGGCAAACGCCCTCGCCTCGGTGGCGTCTGTGAACGACGCAGATCTCATCGTCGGCACGCCGTTGCGATCCATGAATTCCTGCGAGAAAATCTTGGACGACTCAAACTCCGCGGCCTGCTGTGTCGGCCCCCAGGCACGGAGTCCGGCGGCCTGAAACTGGTCGACGATGCCCATCGCCAGCGGGTTGTCCGGGCCGACGACCGTGAGATCGACCTGCTGCTCTCGCGCAAACTCGAGCAGCGCCGGCAGGTCCTCCGCACCAATGCCGACGCACTCCACCGCCGAGCCGTTGGACAAAAGGGTTTCGCCGGCGATCCCCGCGTTGCCGGGGGCGCACCACATCTGCGTAGCGCGGGGAGACTGCGCCAGTTTCCAAACGAGGGCGTGTTCGCGGCCGCCTCCACCGATAACCAGAATCTTCATCGAAATTTCGGGTGGCGCATCGTAAATCAGCCGCCGCTTTGGGAAAGCATTTTTCACGGCGACCGACTCGGCTACACTGCCGCCATGCCATGCGGGTTGCTCAAGATCGTGTCCGGCGGCCAGACCGGGGCCGACCGCGCCGCACTGGACTGGGCGTTGGCCAACGGCCTGCCGTGCGGCGGCTGGTGCCCGCTTGGCCGCTTGGCGGAGGACGGCGTAATCGACGCCCGGTATCCACTGCGGGAGACGCCCGAGCCAAGCCCGGCGCAGCGCACGGAATGGAACATCCGCGACAGCGACGGCACGTTAATCGTCAGCTTAGCCAAGCGCCTAATCGGCGGCACCCGACTCACGGATGACTTGGCCAAGAGCTTGGCCAAGCCGCACTTAGTCTTGGCAAAAGAGAGCGGAGTGCTTTCAGCGCAGGCGGAGGCGTTGCGGCAGTTTATTGCGTCGAATAAAATCACGGTGCTCAACATCGCCGGCCCGAGGGCCTCCGGCGAGCCAGGCATCGGCGCACACGTCACGTCACTACTCGACGCCACACTTAGCCAAGTTCAGCGTTGGGCAAAATTAAATTGAGCCAGCGCGGCTTTGCCGTCACTCTCCCCGCGCCGAAATGCGGAAGGTGAACATAGGATTGGTGGGGTGCGGTACGGTCGGCAGCGGCGTGGTGCAGGGCCTGGCACGCAATGGCTCGCTGATGGGGTCGCGCCTTGGCGTGAAACTTTCGCTGGCCGGCGTGGCGGTGCGCAATGCAGGCAAGGCCAGAGCGGCTCGCGTAGCCAAGCGGCTGATCACCACTGACTGGGAGTCGCTCGTTCGCGATCCGAAGATCGACGTGGTGATGGAGTTGATGGGCGGCACGACAACTGCGCGCAAGGTGGTCGCCGAGGCATTAAAGCTGGGCAAGCCGGTGATCACCGCCAACAAGGCGCTCATCTCCGCGCACGGCGAATCAATTTTCAGGCAGGTCGAGAAAAACGGCGGCAACCTTTACTACGAGGCAGCGGTCGCCGGCGGCATCCCGATCATCAAGTCGCTGCGCGAGGGGCTGAGCGGCAACCGCATCCAGCGGCTGTACGGCATCCTCAACGGCACCTGCAATTACATTCTCACGCAGATGGAGGCCGAGGGGCGGGACTTCGAGGACATTCTGGCCGATGCGCAGCGGATGGGCTACGCCGAGGCCAAGCCGTCGCTGGACGTGGACGGCTTTGACGCGCAGCACAAGGCCGGGATCCTCGCCTCGCTGGCGCACGGGTTTTGGATCAAGCCAAGCCAGATTTTTGTCGAGGGCATCCGGCACATCACGACGCTCGACATCGAGTTTGCGCGGCGTATGGGCTACTGCATCAAGCTGCTCGGCATCGTCAAAAAACTGGGCGGTAAAGTGCAGATTGCCGTGCACCCGGCGCTGGTGCCGGAGAAACACGTGCTGGCGAACGTGTGCGGCGTTTACAATGCCATCCTCGTTCGCGGCGATATCGTGGGCGACACGCTGCACTACGGGCAGGGCGCCGGCGCGGACGCCACGGCCAGCGCGGTGTTGAGCGACCTCGCCGACGCGGCGTTGGACCTCAAAAACGGGAGCATGGGCCGCGTGCCGCCGTTTGTGCCGCATGAG
>MPLT02117326.1_pt1 | contig 15401 bp, 13 predicted proteins | sample 1617391 | NCBI WGS metagenome assembly MPLT02 (sample SAMN05944800, study PRJNA350692) | marine metagenome | biome: marine; feature: ODZ; material: water; isolation source: 70 m water sample filtered on 0.2 um supor filter | place: Pacific Ocean | collected 2012-04-08 | depth 70m m
CTGAAAGAATTGTTTGGAGAGTGCGGACCGGTGACCGACGGGGCCATCCTTCAGGACCGGGAGACCGGTCGATCACGAGGCTTCGGTTTTGTGACGTGTTCTTCTGATGAGGAAGCCAAGGCGGCTATCGAGAAGTTTCACGACTTTGCGTACATGGGCCGTAATCTTTCTGTGAACGAAGCACGCCCGCGCGAAGATCGTGGTGGCGGCGGCGGTGGTGGTTATCGCGGCGGCGGCGGCGGTGGTGGTGGTGGCGGTGATCGCGGTGGCGGTGGCGGCGGTGGTGGTCGCGGCGGCGGCGGCGGTGGTCGCGGCGGCTGGGACGGCAAACGCGGCAAAGATCGCGATTGGTAAACCCTACTCGTCCCCGAGCAGGCGCAGCTTGCCTTGGGCTGGCTTTTGATCCGCCTGCAGGCTGTCCATCAGCGAGGGAATATTTTCAGCAGCTCCGGTTTCGGCCGGAGCTGTTTTTTTGTCGGTCGCCTCATCGGCGTCGAGCGCGGCCTTGAGCGCCCCTTCCACAAGTTGGGCGCAGTGAATTTTCATGGGAGGCAACGCGCCGAGATCCCCGGTCAATTCATCATGCCGCAGGGCCAACGCTTCATCGGCGGTTTTGCCGCGGATCAATTCCGTAGCCATGCTGGCCACAGCAATCGCCGTTTCACAGCCAAAGGATTGGAAGCTTGCCTGGTCAATAACCTTGCGCCCGTGATCCTCCTTAAATTTCACCCACAAGCGCAGCATCTCGCCGCAGTCGGAATTCCCCACCGTGCCCACGCGATCGGCATCAGTCAGCTCGCCCATGTTCTTGGGATCCGCAATGGCCTCCCTGATTTTTTTCTCCAGCGATTCGTCCATGACAATTATGAAAATTCGTAGCGCGGCACCGAATCATCCACCTCCAGACTCCATGCATCAATCCCGCCCCGCAGGCAACGCACTTGATTCTGGCCGTGCCCCAAAAAATAAGCCGCCGCATCCAGCCCTTGCTGGCCTTGATGATCGACGATCACAAACATCTCATTCGGATCCCACTTACCCATGACCTCCTGCATCAGTTCGCGCGTCATGTGAATGGCCCCTTCAATACGCGCCGCATCAAACTCCTCCTGCGTGCGCACATCCAGCAGCTTCAATCCCGGCGTCGCCTCCAGCTCGGCTTTTAGTGCCTTCGGCTCAATATAAATCTTCTCATCCGCCGCGTGGCTTGCCTGAATTTCCGCCAACACCTCGGTGACCTCCAGCGAATTATTGCGTTCGCACACACCGCCCAGCGTTTCGTCCATCTGAAACCCGCAGCTTGAGCACCCGCCAATGTGGTACTTCCGAAACAACGCCCGTCGCGCGCCGGGGTATTCCATCAGCACCTGTTCCATCGTCGAGTCGCCGTTGATTTCTATGATCGCGCTCATGCGTTTACTTTAGCAGTTGAATGACTTTTTGCAGCACTTCAATGAACCGATCCACTTCCGTGCGCGTATTGTAAAAATAAAAACTGGCGCGCGCCGTGGCGGGCACGCCGAGTTTTTCGTGGAGCGGCTGCGTGCAGTGGTGCCCGATGCGAATGGCCACGCCCTGTTGATCGGCCATGGTGGCCAAGTCCAGCGCGTGCACGTTCTCGAACACAAAACTCACCAACCCCCCGCGGTCCTCGGTTGGCCCAAAAATACGAATGCCATCAAACTCTGCCAAGCGTTCCTTGGCGTACGTCGCGAGGTCGGTGTCGTGGGCGTGGATAGCCTTGCGGCCGAGGGCATCCAAATAATCCAACGCCGCATGCAGCCCCACCGCGCCGGCGATGTTCGGGGTGCCGGCTTCGAATTTATGCGGTGGCACGTGATATTCGGACGTTTGAAATCCCACCCTGGAAATCATCTCGCCACCTCCCTGATACGGCGGCATGGCTGACTGCAATTCCGCGCGGGCAAATAACGCCCCGATTCCGGTGGGTCCACAAACTTTATGACCGGACAACGCCAGGAAATCGCAACCGAGGTTCTGCACATTCAACGGCATATGTCCCGCGCTCTGTGCGGCATCCACCAGCGTCACCGCGCCGACCGCCTGAGCCTTGGCGCAGAGTTCGGCCACCGGATTGATCGTGCCCAGTGCGTTGGAAATATGTGTGAGAGACAGAAGCTTCACATCCGCCAAGCGATCATCGAGATCGCTGAGATCGAGTTCACCGGCATCGTCTGTCACCGGAATAAACCGCAACCGGGCGCCCGTGCGTTGAGCAAGCAGCTGCCACGGCACAAGGTTACTGTGGTGTTCCAATTCGGTCAGCAGAATCACATCACCTTCGCGGAGATTGGCCGCGCCCCAAGTGGCGGCCACAAGATTCAGGGCCTCCGTCGTGCCGCGCGTAAAAATGATATCCTTCGCCGAGGGGGCATTGAGAAACTGAGCTACGCGTTCGCGCGCACCTTCGTAGGCCGCCGTGGCGCGATTGCTTAGTTCATGGATGCCGCGATGCACGTTGGCGTTGTCGCGCTCGTAGTAACGCTGAATCGCCTCCAACACCGGTCGGGGCTTTTGCGATGTAGCGGCGTTGTCAAAGTACACCAACGGATGCCCGTTTATCTCCTGCGCCAGCGCCGGGAAGTCTTCACGAATGGACGATGGAATGGTACTCATGCAACCTCCACGTGAATTCGGCCGTCGGTGACGGTGACAGGATATACGGTTACGCCACAAGTAGCGGGGGCGTGGCGGTGTTTACCGGAGGCCAGTTCGAACTCGGCATAGTGCCACGGGCAACCGACGTTGCCGTCTTCAAGGTAGCCTTCCGCCAAGGATGCGCCGGCATGCGGACAAGCGTCGTCAATGGCGTGGAATCGGCCATCCACCTGAAAAATTGCGATGCGCTTTTCGCCAACATCAAACGCCTTGCCCTTGCCCTCAGCGATCTCGTCAACGTGGGCGATGGAGGACGGCGCGCTCATCACATCATGCCCAACTCCAGCCGCGCGGCTTCAGTCATCATCTCGCGCGTCCATTGCGGTTCCCAGACGAGTTCCACATCCACTTCATCCACTGTCTCGACGCACAGAATTTTATTCTCCACATCAGCCTGAATGGTCGGGCCCATCCCGCAACCGGGCGCCGTAAGCGTCATCTTAACGCTGGCCTTGTGGTTGCCCGCATCCAGCTCCTCGAGGTGACAGTCGTAAATCAATCCGAGGTCCACAATGTTCACGGGGATCTCCGGATCGTAACAGGTTTTCATCTGCTCCCAAACCTGTTGCTCGAGATCTTCGGCATTCTCCGCCTTGCCAGCCTGTTCGGCGGGCGTGAGCTGCAATTCTTGCCCGATGGCATCGGCGTCCTTGCCATCGATACGAAACATATTGCCGTTCACCACCACGGTAAACGTGCCGCCGAGCGACTGGGTGATGGTGGCGGTCTCGCCTTTCTCCAGCGTCACGCGCGTACCCGAGGGAACGACGGACGCCTCCACATCACGGCCAATGACCACTTGCTCGCTACCCATCATGGCGAGGCCTCCTGCGCGGCGGCCAATTCGCGGACGCGTTGCACCATGGCATACAGGCCGTTTTTGCGGGTGGGACTGAGGTGTGCAGCGAGATCCAAACGGCCCAGTTCGGCTTCGCCATCGATCGCGAGAATTTCCTCGGTCGTTTTGCTGGAGTAAACCGCCAATAGCACGGAGATGAGGCCCTTGACGATGAATGCGTCGCTATCGGCGGCGATGGTGATGCGACCGTCGGGCTCCGGCTCAAACTTCAGCCACACCTGCGCCTGACAACCGTACACGCGGTTTTCCTCGCATTGATCCGCCGCATCGAGCGGCGGCAGTTCTTTGCCGAGATCAATGAGGTATCCAAACCGCGATTCCCAATCACCGAGTAATTCGAAATTCTCGACCAACTCATCAATGCTTTGCACTGTGGCACTCATGCTGCGCCAACACCTTCCATCCGCTCTAGTCGATCCCACACCAACCGGTCCAGTTCCTCGCGGGCAGCTGCGCATTGGATACGCTCGACGATCTCGCCAGCAAAGGCGTGCATGATCATCCGGCGCGCGGATTCCTCATCCAGCCCGCGGGCGCGCAGGTAAAAAATTTGCTCGGCGTTCATCTGGCCGATCGTGGCGCCGTGCGTGCATTTCACGTCATCGGCATAAATCTCGAGCTGCGGCTTCGTATCGATCGTGGCGCGGTCGGATAGCAGCAGGTTTTTATTGGTCTGCTTCGCGTCCGTTTTATCCGCGCCTTTGTGTACGTGAATGCGACCGTGAAACACCGCACGCGCGTCGCCATCAAGTATGCCATTGAAATACTCATGACTGTCGCAATGTGGCTGGGCGTGATGCACCACCATGTGATGATCGATCAACTGACCGGAGCGCGGCAGGTACAGGCCATTGAGCACGGCCTCAATGCCCGTGCCGTTGAGATGAGCGCGCAGATTGTTGCGGGCAATGCGTCCTCCGAGGGCGATCGAATGATGCGCTACGCGGGCATCGCGACCGAGCGTCGTGTGCAACCCGCCCACATGAAAGGCCCCGATGTGTTCGTCTTGAAACTTCACATGCTCCACCTGCGCGTTGTCCGCCGCATGCAGTTCGGTAGTGACATTGTTAAAATAACCCGCCTGCGTGCCGCTCCAGCTTTCCAGCACGGTCACCTGGCTATTCGCACCGGCGCGAATGTAGCCACGCACATTAGCCGTAGCCCCATTGCTGCCGGTGCTGAGGTAATACACGCGCACGGGCGTTTCGAAATGCACATTGTCCGCCACGTTGACCAATGGCCCATCCGTCACCGTCGCTGCGTTCAAGGCGCCAAAGACATCTTCAGGAGCAGGCGGAGCCGGACACCCCCCAGCCAGCAGCGGTCGCACCTCGACGCCGGCGGGTAATTCGCCGACCTGCGAAAGGGCCTCGGAGTAATGGCCGTTCACAAACACCAACTGCGGTCCGTCGATGGCGGTAAACACGCAGCCTCCGAGCGTAGCGGTGGCATCGGCCGGTACAGTTTTAAAGTTCAGCTCGGTGATCGGCTTGACCTGCGTAAAGCGCCAGTCCTCATCGCGCGGGGTTGGGAATCCCAGTTCGGCAAAGCGCGCCCGACCGGCGGCATCGCCCTCGGGCAGTGCGGCCAGCAGGCGATCGGCGGCATCTTCAACGTCCATGTGAGCAAGGGCAACCATCAGGCGGCTTGTTCTTCAATAATCCAATCGTAGCCGCGCTCTTCCAGTTCGAGAGCTAGCTCCTTGGGGCCGGACTTTACAATACGGCCATCGACCAACACGTGCACATAATCGGGCACAATATAATCGAGCAGGCGCTGGTAATGCGTGATGACCAGCTGCGCGTTGTCGGCGCGTTTTAGATGATTCACTCCGCCGGCGACAATTTTGAGCGCATCGATATCGAGGCCTGAATCCGTTTCATCGAGCACGGCAAACTTCGGGTCGAGCAGAGCCATCTGCAGGATTTCCGCGCGCTTTTTTTCGCCGCCGGAAAAGCCCTCGTTCACCGAACGCTTGAGCAGGGATTCGTCAAGCTCGAGCAGCTCAATTTTTTCACGCATCAGTTTGAGGAACTCCACGGCGCTCAGCTCCGCTTCGCCACGATGCTCGCGTAGAGCGTTCACCGCGGCGCGCAGAAAATACGTAGTGTTCACGCCGGGGATTTCCACGGGATACTGGAACGCGAGAAAGAATCCTTCGCGCACGCGTTCCTCCGGACCGAGCTCAAGCAGATCCTCGCCGTTATAACGCACCGAACCATCGGCGATCTCGTACCCCTCGCGACCGGCGAGCACCTGAGCGAGCGTGCTTTTACCGCTGCCGTTGGGGCCCATGATCGCGTGCACTTCTCCAGCGTTAATCGACAAATCAATCCCCTTCAGGATCTCCTTGCCCTCCACTCCGGCCTGCAAATTTTTGATCTCTAACATGCTAAATTATCCCACGCTGCCTTCGAGACTCACGTCCATGAGTGCCTGCGCTTCCATCGCAAACTCCATCGGTAACTCGCTGAAGACTTCCTTGCAAAAGCCGTTCACGATCATGTTCACCGCATCCTGCGTCTCAATACCGCGAGCGTTGCAGTAAAAAATCTGGTCCTCCCCAATCTTCGAAGTAGTCGCCTCGTGCTCCACCTTGGCGGAAGGGTTCTTCACTTCGATGTAGGGAAACGTGTGCGCGCCGCAGCGACTGCCGATCAGCAACGAATCACACTGGGTAAAGTTCCGAGCATCGGTGGCATTCTTGCCTACCTGCACCAGACCGCGATAACTGTTCTGGCCTTTGCCGGCGGAGATTCCCTTACTGATGATCGTGCTGCGGGTGTTCTTGCCGAGATGAATCATCTTGGTACCGGTATCGGCCTGTTGCGCGAGATTGGCGAGTGCCACGGAATAAAATTCGCCGACCGAATCGTCCCCACGCAAAATGACACTTGGGTATTTCCACGTGATTGCCGATCCGGTTTCCACCTGCGTCCAGCAGATCTTCGAGCGATCGCCCTTGCAGATACCGCGCTTGGTCACGAAATTATAGATCCCGCCATTCCCGTCCTCGTCGCCGGGATACCAGTTTTGCACGGTGGAATATTTGATCTCCGCATCGCCCAACGCAACCAGCTCCACCACTGCCGCATGCAACTGATTTTCATCACGCATCGGCGCCGTGCAGCCTTCGAGATAACTCACGTGACTGCCCTCATCAGCCACAATCAACGTGCGCTCAAACTGCCCTGTCTCAGCGGCGTTGATCCGGAAATACGTGCTCAACTCCAGCGGACACCGCACGCCTTTCGGGATGTAAACAAACGATCCATCACTGAACACCGCCGAGTTCAGCGTGGCAAAAAAATTGTCTGTGTAAGGCACCACCGAGCCGAGGTATTTCTTAATCAACTCCGGATGCTCACGCACAGCCTCGGAGAACGAACAGAAAATCACGCCGTGCTTGGCCAGTTCCTCCTGATGCGTGGTACCGACCGACACGCTGTCAAACACCGCATCCACTGCCACGCCTGCCAACCGTTCGCGCTCGTGCAGCGGCACGCCGAGCTTGTCGTAGGTCTCCAGCAGCTTGGGATCCACCTCATCCAGACTCTTTGGCCGATCCTTATCCTTCGCGCCCGGCGCGGAGTAGTAGCTGATACCCTGATAATCGATCGGCTCATACTGGACATGCGGCCAGCGCGGCTCATCCATCGTTTGCCAATGCCGAAACGCCTTGAGCCGCCAATCAAGCAGCCATTCCGGCTCCTCTTTCTTGGCCGAAATATGGCGGATCACATCCTCGTTCAGTCCCGGCGGCAGCGTGTCGGTTTCCACGTCAGTGTAGAAACCCCACTTGTATTCCTGTTCAACAAACTGATCGATGACCTCGCTCTCGCTACTCATCGGGCCACCTCCTGTTCAGCGCAAGCCGGGCACACACCGCGCATGTTCACCTCCGTCTGCGTCACGGTAAACCCGCTCGGCACTCGGAACCCACTCGTCCGCGGCTTTGCTGCACCTTCAAAATCCCAAACCTCCCCGCACGTCTCGCACAAGAAATGCGCATGCTCATCCATGTTCGGGCAATACCGCGTCGCCGCCCGTTCCAGATGTACTTGCTTCACCAGATGATGCTTCACCAGCGCATCGAGGCAGTTATAGACCGTGGCCATCGAGATCTCCGGTTTCTCGGTCTTGGCTTGCATGAAAATCTCATCCGCCGTCGGATGATCCTTGGCATGATCCAACAGCACGCCATATACCACGCTCCGCTGCGCCGTCGACCGCAACCCGGCCTCAGCAATACGGGCATCCACCACACCGCGCTCACGGTGCGGCGGCACAAACACCGTACGTGCCTTCACATCCTTCATAGGGGCGCACAACCTCGTGGATTCAGTTGTGACTGTCAATCTGAATTAGAATAATTCTAAATGTTATTCTCATCAAATCTCGTGCTGGATGGTGTTCTCGGCTCGAAAGCAGTATTCTCCCGGCCATGGGATCTGACTGGATCGTGCTGGCAACCGCTTCCGCTATTGAAGGTGTGGGGCAGGCTTCGGCTGAAATGCTCATCGAAGCGGGCTGCGATATTCGTTTACCAAAAACATTTCAGGCGCATCCAACCGCAGCCCTGCAACCGCTGCTGGCCAGTGTCCATGGCATTTATGCTGGTGTGGATGAATTTTCCGCCGAGGTTCTGGCCAGCGAGGAGGCCGCGGAACTCCAGATTATTTCCCGTTGGGGCGTTGGGTACGACAGCGTCGATGTCGCTGCCGCCACCGAGTTGGGTATCGTGATCACCTACACGCCCGGCCTGCTGGATGAAGCGGTAGCCGATTACACATTTGCCCTGCTCCTTGGCGTAGCGCGCCGAATCCATACCGGGCATCTCTCCATGCACCACGGCGGATGGTCACAACAATGGGGCCATGACGTTCACGGCAAAACCCTTGGCATCGTCGGCTGCGGCCGGATCGGCACCGCCGTTGCCAGACGGGCAGCTGGATTCAACATGCGCCTGCTCGCTTACGATCCGTTTCCCAATGAAGCGGCTCAGGAATTGGGCGTGGAATTCGTCTCCCTAGAAACGTTGCTCCAGCAAAGCGATTACGTCTCGCTGCATGCGGCCGTGACCCCGGAAACCGAAGGCCTGATCAGTGCGCCTCAACTGCACCTCATGAAGCCGAACAGTTACCTGATCAACGCCGGCCGCGGCGCTTTAGTGAACGAAACTGATCTGGCCGCGTGCCTGAACGCTCATGGCATTGCCGGGGCGGCCGTAGACACCTATCATATCGAGCCATTGCCGGTCGACCACCCCCTCCACTCCGCCGCAAACCTGCTCATGAGCCCGCATCAAGCATCGTTTGCCGCCGAGACCGGCCAACGCGTCAGCCACGCCTGCGCCCAAGCCATCATTGACCTCAAGCACGGCCAACGCCCCCAGTTCGTATTGAACACGGAAGTATTTGAATCACCCAATCTCCGGGCCGTGCTAGCATAAAAAATGCCCCGCAGTGCGGGGCGTTTTGATTATTTCTCTGGCAGCTTGTTGCCTATGCCTTGGCGGCAGCGATTTCCTCGTTGATGAGGGAGGCACCGCGCTCGAGCAGATCGTCGCGGGTCAGCTCGCCTTTCTCCAGCTTGGCCAGCAGCGCCTTTTGGGCGGCGTAATCTTCGCTGGCGATGCCTGCGCGGCTTTGCATCATGCGCCATGCTTTGCGGCGCTCTACGTGAAAGAGCACCATTTGCCGGCTGACTGTATAGTACTTGAATTTGCCGTTAATCTCGGCTTTGAAGTACACGCCCCAGTCCGGTACGTACGCGTGGTGTGCCTCATCGAACACGCGCCGGTAGGTGACATCCTGTTGAGTGATCAGCGTGAGCATATCATCCAGATGAATGAACTCGCCGGCCTGTGCCTCGGGGATTTCCTTAAGGTGACGGCGGAACCGCGCTTCGGTGGTGGCCCAGTGCGCCACGGTCATGTTGTATTTCTCGCCGGTGGAGGGATACTTGGTTTCCCACCAGTCGCGCTTGAGGCTCGGATTACCCTTGAGCTCGAAGCCTTCCTGCATGGTCTCACCCTTGCGCGGGTTGTAAATGAACTCCGGCATGCCGCGGCTATCGCGCACCATCTTGGCCTGATCCGCGCTCATATTATCGGGCACGCCGTGCTCGGGCTGGCAGGTGGTGTAGCACTGGTAGAAGGCCGTGCCGCGGTACTCAAGGCCGTCCAGCATGGACTTGTACATCTTGGCGCTATTAGCCATGGAAACCTGTGCGATGAACGGGGAACCGTGCCCGGCGGTAAAGGTCTCGGCCACGCTCTTCTTCTCGATGAGCTTGCCCTGTGATGCCACGCCAAACTGGTTCATGTCGTAACCGCCCAGCATGTTGGAGCTGTCCGAGTTTTGGCCACCGGTGTTGGAGTACACCTGCGTATCCAGCATCAGCAACTTCACGTTCGGACGGTTTTGCAGGATCACCTTGGAGACGTTTTGGAAACCAATATCGCCCATGGCTCCATCACCGCCGATAGCCCAGACCTTGGGCATCTCACGAATTTCCTGATCGGTCATCAACGAGTCATCAAGGTGCGTCAGTTCAAAGTATTCGCGTTCGCTGCTCACGCTGTTGTCACGCTCGATCAACGCGGTAGCCAAACGCTCGGGCGTCACCGAACGGCGCGAGTGGTTTAGCACGGCCGATTCTCCGATCAACCAGCTGATGGTCGCGCCATCCTGGAAAAGGGAGTTCATCCATGGATACGGGTGCGGATTGCTCGGCGGCGTGGAGCCATACACTGTGTTGCAACCGGTATGGGCTCCCATGTACATGGTGCTCATGCCATTGGCCATACGACCATCCACGGCCTGCAGATCGCGGTGGTTGAAGGCATCCTGAAGCATCACCGCCACGAGTGCATCCACGATTTCTTGATCGGAAATCTCCCCGTGCTGTGCGAGGCGATGATCGGTATCCGCGTCATCCTCGCCTCCAAATCCCATCACCACATGGGCCACGGAGCGGGTGAACCATTGGTACTCTTCCTCACAGCGCGCCTTCAACGCCTCGAGTTTGGCCACCCCGTTGGTTTCCAGCTCGGTGGCTTTCTCACGCAGACGCGTGGCTTTCTTGTGATACATCGGCCGCATGTATGCCTCGGTGACCGAGGCGACCGCACGCAACACGCTCTTCTCTCCGCAGCCGGCACAAGCGCCATCGCCGGAAACGAGCGCCTCGTAATTGCGCCGCACCATGAGGTGGTTTCGCAGGGCCGCTTCGCGGGAGGCCTCGGGGCTGTCATTATTGTACAGGCCGAGGAATTTTTGGTTGGTGTCCGGCAACAACCGGCTGAATACCTGCGCGGTGGTGAGCTCGGCGTTGAGGTCGGGCGTCTCCGCGGTCATGCGCAGCGCGTCATGATCACCGCACACCTGCACGCATTCGCCGCAGCCTTTGCAAAGATCGCTCACGAAGATGGAAAACAAGCCGCCGTTGCCGGGGTTCTTCTTCTCCACGCTGCGCCAAATGGCAGTGACGTCGTTGTAAGCCAGTGGCAGCTTGTCGATGATGGTCAGGAATTCGTCACGTGCCGCCTCGTCGATGGTCGTTAGTTGATCCACCTCAGCCCGCAAAATATCCTTAAACGGTTCCTTGGTTTTGGACGCCACGCTCTCGTTCATCTTCGCGCGGCAACGCTCGTCCAGTCCGGTCACCTCGTTGAGCAGCGCCTTGGCCGATTCCTTGTCGCCCACGTAATTGCGAATGGCAGTGACCAGAACAGTGCTGATATCCTGCGCGGTATTCGGCAAAGCTGTGTCCGGACAGGCCGTGATACACTCCATACATTGCGTGCAGTTTTCGGCGATGTACACGGGGGTTTCGCGCCGAGCCACATATTTACTTTGTGTGGCACCGCTGGCCGCGCCCATCACCGCTAGGCTCGCAAAGGCGCCAGCCGGCTGATGGTAGCCGAGGTCATTGCGGAACTCGGAATCAAATTTCTCCATGGTCTGGAAGGGCGAGCGCGATTGGCCCTCGGGCATGGCGCACGATGGGCAACCGCTCGCGCTGCAGCCAGCCGTGCCGGGAACCTCCGTCTCGCCGGCGGTCTTCGGAGACAACAACGGGTTACGCATGCTTGAAGTGTCCGCGTCTTCAATATCACCGATCTTGATTTCCTGCACACGCTCAAAGCCGCCCACCATGACTTTCATGTTGGACTCCACCACTGCGTCGCCAAAGCGGCCAAACTTTTTCTCGTACTGGTTGTGCACGATCTCCGAATACTCCGTTTCACCAATATTGTGATCCTTCAGGAAGGACGACACTTTGAAGAACGCGCCGAGGAACGTGTTGCCCTGCATCCGCAATTGCAGGTCCGCGCGCTTGGTTGCTTCGCGCGCAATATCAAAGCCTGGCAGGATGAACACTCGGATGTTGTTGTCCTTGATAAACTGCCGGTGCTTGGCAGGAATGCGCTGCCAAGCGACCTCGGGGGATTCACTGGATTCCCAAACGAGGCTGCCGCCCTTGTTTAATCCTTCGAGCGGATTACAATGGGTGAAAGCCTTGGGATCGCAGCAGAGCACCACGTCCACGTGGTTGAGCTCGCAGTTCACCTGAATGCGCTCGGGCGCCACTGTGAGGAAGTAATTGGTTGGCGCCCCTTTCTTCTCCGAGCCATATTTGGGGTTGGCCATGATGAAGAGTTTATCTTCCAACTGCCCCAAATCGTCGTAGCTCGGATTTTGTTCGGAAATGGTCTGGCCAAATTTGCCAATGATTTCACCGAGGTTTTTGCCCGTGGTGATCATGCCCCAACCCCCGATGGAGTGGAACCGCACCGCAATGGCGCCCTCAGGCAGCAATGACGGAGTGTCCTTGGAGATCACGCTGTAAGGGTGATCAATGCCGAGGGTGAATAGCGTCTCGCCGTCCGCAGCGGTCTTGCCGTCCTTACGAGCTGTGCTGCCGGTGGCAAACTCATACGCGCCCATGGTGTGTTCCGGGCGGAAATCCCGTGACCCCATGCCGTAGCTACCGCGGAAAATACGGGGCGTTTTATCCGGCGTAATCGCCGGTAATTCACCGCCGTATTGTGCCGCTTCCTGGCCCTTGTTGAGAGCGGTACGGATATCGCGCCCCAACGGATTGTCGCCCGCCATCGCTTCATCGGTCCGCTCAATCACGATCACGTTTTTCTTGCCGCGTAGAGCATTGATCACCGCTGCCTCAGGAAAGGGGCGAATCACGTTAATATGAATGGATCCCACCTTCGCATTGCGCTGTTCCCGCAGATAATCACAGGCAGCCTCCACGTTTTCCGCCGCACACCCAAGCGACACAAACACGGTGTCCGCATCTTCTGTACGGTATTCCTGGATCAAGCCGTAGCGCCGGCCAGTAAGTTTGGCAAATTCGTCATAGCATTGCTCCAGCGTGCCGAGGATGTGCTCACTGAAATTGTTCCGGCGCGCGATGGCTCCGTTCATGTGATGCTCCTGATTTTGCACCGGGCCGAGCAAAACTGGGTTTTTCAGGTCCATCATCTCCGGCACACGACGGCGCTGCGGCCCAAAGAGTTCGCGTTGCGCTTCGGTGGGGCAATCAATCTGATCATTCGGGGCCCCCAAGTATTCGCGCAGCAAATCCGCTTCCGGCGCACGGTAGGTGCGCTCTGAGTGCGTGGTGAGCATGCCGTCCTGAATATTCATGCCAGGATTGAGCGACAGCTCATTGGCCTTGCGCAGAATCACCGCCTGGTCCGCGGCCTGTTGGGCATCACGCCCCATCAGCATCGTCCAGCCTGTGTCCATGGCGGCATAAAAATCATCGTGGCCGCAGTGCACGTTGAGCGCGTGCTTCGTGAGCGCGCGCGCGCCCACTTCCAGAACCATCGTCGAGAGCTTGCCCGGCGCGTGGTAATATTGTTCCATGGCATAAACAATACCCTGGCCAGACGTGAAGTTTACCGTGCGCTTGCCGGTCATCGCCACCGCGGTGGCTCCACCCTGCGCGGCGTGCTCGCCCTCGGTTTCCACAGCCAGCTTCTGGTTGCCCCACACATCCAGTGCACCTTGTGCAAAGGCCTGCTGATAAATCTCGCCGCCCTCGGTCGACGGTGTGATGGGATAATACACGCCACCCTCAGTGATGCGGGTTTCCACCCACTGCGCCACCAGCTGGTTCCCGTTGCACGTTACCGGAATACCCGGATACTTAGGCTTACTGCCTTCAGCGGTCACGGGAGCCGTTTCCTGTTCTGCGGTCTGATTTGCCATGATTAAAAATTCGCTCGGATTGGTTGTTTCTTTGGGGTCGGCAAGAAAGCAGAAACGCACCCTTGTGGGTGATTATCGACAGTGTGTTTGGAAGAATCGATGCATGTGCACTCTGCAAAAGCCTCCGCGGGAACCAAAATTAGCCGTGACATACTATTCTGGCAATCCAATTCCCTCCAATCCGGTTGATTGGCCAAGGTTTACAAATCATCCTGAAAAACCCAGAATACCTCCGTGCTTACCGCACCGGAAAACGGCGCGCTGCCCCGCAGCCGGCATCACCCTTACGAGGCGCAACTCGATGCGTTGGAGTCAGTTCTATGCTCCACCACCCTCACACAAGCCCTCGGCGCTGCGCCCCTACGCTCCGTCACAGATCTTGGATCGCTGCTGGAACGCTACCGCACCACCATGCTGGAGCCCATTGAATTGCCCGCCATTGCCCGGGCCCAGCGTGAAGCCGCCCAAGGCCGAGCATTGGAGCTTATTGAACTGGATCAAGAATTCGCCGGCCAACACCCTGAATGGCTACTCCTCACCCCGGCCAGCACCCGCGTGGGTCGGGATTACCTGACCCGGCTGCGCCCCTTGCAGGATGAACGCACCGTGCAACGCCTGATCGAGGCCGTGCGCTTTGGTCGAACACCCGGCCATCACCTCACTGTGTTTGGGCTCACCATGGCCATTTTTTCCATCGCCAAACGTCAGGGGCTTGCCGAGTACGCCCAGTACGCGCTCGAAGCAGTTGTCGCCACAGCCGCCGGCAAGCTCAAGCTCACCCAGCTCGACCGCGACACCCTGCTCGCACGCTCCCAAGCCTGCCTCCCCAAAGCCATCGAACGCATGGTGGCTTAGCCGCCGAAAGGCGCCTTTTACCCTCTGAAATCAGCAATCGGGTTTGATTTCTGGTGGAATGAGTCTACGCCATTTCGGCGTTTGTATACACGCTTTGCACGTCGTCGTGGTCTTCAAGCCGATCCACGAGTTTTTGAACCTTCTCCATTTCCGCCTCACTGCTAAACGGCGCGGTCATCTCGGGCAGCTGAGTGATCTCGGCGGTCTCCATGGCGATTTCCTTGGTTTCAATCGCCTGGTGCACGGCCTCAAAATCCTCGGGCGCAGTCAAAACTTCGTAGCCTTCGTCTTCCGCCTTGAAATCCTCGGCACCGGCTTCCAGCGCCAGCTCCATTAGTTCATCTTCATTGGCCGAATCCCGCGCTATCATGATCTGGCCCTTGCGATGGAACAGACGCGAGACCGACCCGGCCGTGGCCATCTTGCCATCGTTTCGCGTGAGAATAGCTCGGATATCGGCGGCCGTGCGGTTGCGGTTATCCGTAGAAATTTCCGCCAAAATGGCCGCTCCGTGCGGTCCGTAAATCTCGTAGCTCAATTCCTCAAAGCTGGCGGCCTCGCCTTCGCCGGTGCCGCGTTGGATGGCGCGGGCAATGTTATCCGCAGGCATATTGGCCCCGCGCGCCTTAAGCAAGGCGAGGCGCAGGCGCGGATTCATGTCCGCATCCCCACCACCAAGTCGCGCGGCGATGGTAATTTCGCGCGCAACCTTTGCAAACACCTTGCTGCGCTTGGCGTCCATGCGCGCTTTGGTGTGCTTAATGTTCGCC
>MPLT02083437.1_pt1 | contig 15387 bp, 10 predicted proteins | sample 1617391 | NCBI WGS metagenome assembly MPLT02 (sample SAMN05944800, study PRJNA350692) | marine metagenome | biome: marine; feature: ODZ; material: water; isolation source: 70 m water sample filtered on 0.2 um supor filter | place: Pacific Ocean | collected 2012-04-08 | depth 70m m
AATGAGCCTGGTTTCCAATCCGGATCAATATTCACCGAAACCACGATGTCTAGTGGTGGCGACCACCTCTGCGCGATTCTGGATGATTCATCACTCCAGTGCTGGGGGAGCAACTCGTTCGGACAATTGGGAGATGGGACAACCACCGACAGGCTTACGATGACCGATGTGGGACTAGATGCAGCAAGGACCGCGGTTTCAATCAGCTCGGGCAAGGACCATACGTGCTCCATTCTGGATAATGGCGACCTGCAATGCTGGGGGAGGAACAACCATGGCCAACTAGGGGATGGGACTTCAGTCCATTCCAATTCACCGGTTGATGTGAGTCTTTCCGGAGTACCAGTTCAACTATCCTCGGGAGATTGGCACGGTTGTGCCATCATGGACGATGCTAGCCTGCAGTGCTGGGGAAGGAACGCAGATGGGCAGTTGGGAGATGGGTCAAACACCGATAGAAGCAGTCCCGTAACCGTATCTATTGGAGAAAACATACTAGCAGTATCAACAGGAGCAAGGCATACATGCGCAATAACTGATTCATGGGCCCTGAAATGCTGGGGGGACAATAGTAACGGTCAGCTTGGGATAGGATCCACCGCATCATCAAACACCCCCTCAACGGTAACAGTGGGCGGTAATGCTGTGGCGGTGTCAGCAGGTGGGTCCCACACCTGCGTACTTCTAGATGGGAACGATGTAAAATGCTGGGGGGAGAATAGCAACGGTCAGCTTGGGGATGGTGGAACCAACCAACAGAACGATGCTTCCACAGTGGGCATTACTCTGTCGGGGGCTATTGCCATTGACTCGGGTAAGAACCATGCGTGTGCAGTGGGCATCAGCAGTTCCCTCCATTGCTGGGGTGATAGCGAAGATGGGCAAGTTGGTGACGGGAGCACTTCTGATCAGGTTTCATCTCCCACTGAGATTATCCTGGGTCAGAATATTGGTACCCTGTCAGTCTCAACAGGAACCTCGTACACCTGTGTCGTTGGGAGCAACGACTTGGCTCGATGCTGGGGTGGCTATAGTCCCGGAGACCCACTCTCCCTGGGGACCACTCCCTCAGAGTTCACCCTCCCAATGTGGAGCTACATCAGCTCGTCGGAGAGAGACTGGAATGATAATGGGAACCTGAACATCTTCGAAGTCGGTGTGAGCAATGACGATGATGGCGATGGTTTCCCGAATTCTGTCGATAGCGATACCAGCAATCCAACCGTGGCAGCGAACTGTCCGTCTGGGGAATACGGCAGGTTCACGTGCAGGCAGGCGACTCCGGGATACTACGTAAGTGGAACCGGGAACACGGTGATGACCCCAGCAAGCCCAGGGCATTTCACGAACTCAGATGGGGCAACCTCGCAGATACAATGCGTTGAAGGGAAGTTCCAGAGGCTCTCTGGTCAAACCTCGTGCGATGATGCAGAGCCCGGATACTACGTCCCTTCCCAAGGAGCTTACGAAGGGACTCCGTGCCCTGCGGGGAAATACAATGACCTACCCGGGCAAGACTCGGTAGATGCCTGCAAATGGGCCGATGAGGGTCACAGCGTCCCTGTTCTTCTCCGGATGGCATCTGGAGCATCGCACTCCTGTGCGATTCTAGATGACGGTTCGGTCAGCTGCTGGGGAGAGAATAGCAACGGTCAGCTTGGGGATGGCTCCAGGTCACCAAGCCTAGATCCTGAGAAGTCATCCATGCCCCTTGGTAGGGAAGCAGTAGGGATTTCCGCAGGCTCATACCACACATGCACAGTTTTGGATGATGGTTCAGTCCGATGCTGGGGATCCAATGAATTCGGACAATTGGGAGATGGGACCACCATTGAGAGGACGTCTCCAGTCCCCGTCGACCTAGAAGGAAAGAGTGCGCTCGGAATCTCATCCGGGGAGTCCCATACCTGCGTGGTCCTAAATGATTGGAGCGTCAAGTGCTGGGGCCAGAATAGCAACGGGCAGCTTGGTGATGGGACTACGGAAGATAGCTCGAGCCCAGTACTCGCAGACATGGGAGGGGAAGATGCGTTATTGGTCTCCACGGGCTCATACCACACCTGTGCAATTACATCGGACAGAACGGTGATGTGCTGGGGTGACAACTGGAACGGGCAAATTGGCGATGGAACGAACGCCGATAGGTCGACTCCAGTAGAAATCTCGATCCCAAGCAACGGTAGCGCGGTTTCGCTCGATGCAGGAGCGATGCATACCTGTCTGGGAGTTGATGATGGTTCCATGTTCTGCTGGGGGTACAATGCGTACGGTCAGCTAGGGAACGGCGGCAATGGGAACTCAAACTCACCAGTGAGCGTTCCACTGAGCGCTGACCAATTGCTCTCATCAGTCCAAGTTGGCCTGTTCCACAGTTGCGCTCTCTTCGACTCTGGTGGAGTAGCCTGCTGGGGGGACAACAGCAACGGGCAGCTTGGGGATGGTTCACAGATTAGTAGCACGGTTCCGATAATAGTCAGTCTGAGCGAGAACGCGACATCGATATCAGTGGGGCAGAGGCATTCCTGCGCCATACTCGTAGATGCCAGCCTACATTGCTGGGGTGCTAACGATGCCGGCCAGATTGGCGATGGAACCTCTGTCGATAAGAACAGTCCCACTTCGGTCGACCTTGGTCATGGGTCAAAGGAGCAACTTCCTTGCGAACCGGGATCATACCAGCCAAACCCCCAGCAAACGATTTGCATTCTTGCTGACAGGGGTTTCATGGTCCCCCAGTCTGGTCAGACGACCCAGATCGGATGTGTTGCTGGATACTACTCCAGCCTGAGGGGGCAACCCACATGCACAGCTGCATCCAGGGGCTACTACGTTTCGGAAGCACAATCCACTGCCCAGACCCCTTGCCCGAGCGGCCAATCGACTTTGGAGGAGGCTTCCACATTCTTCGACTTGTGCTTCTCTGACTTCGATGGGGATGGCATACCAGACCAGTTCGATACCGATGCAGACAACGACGGCGTGCCGAACAACGAGGACTACGACTGGTTGGATCCCGACGTCTCCGCTGACTCTGATGGGGACAGAATTCCTGACAGCATCGACGTGGATGACGACAACGATGGCGTCAACGACACGGATGACCCGTTCCCCTCGGACCAAAGTGAGTGGGAGGACAAAGACGAAGATGGGATCGGCGACAACGCGGACCAGGACGACGACGGGGACGGGATAAGGGACATCTTCGACGTGTTCCCGAACGACGGCAACGAGTGGTCTGATGCCGATGGCGATGGTATCGGTGACAATTCCGATGCGGATGACGACAACGACGGCAGATGCGATGACACGACATACTGGAGGCCTGACCTTGTTCCGCCATCGAACAGCGGCCCGAGCCAGGACGGGGACAGCATCCCCGACTGCTTCGCCTCCGCCAAGGGGGATGCATTCCCATTCGATGCCAACGAGACGGATGACACCGATGGCGACAGCATAGGGAACAACGTAGACACGGACTGTGACGGAGATGGATGGCTCAATCCGGTTCCTTGCACCATGAACAGCGATGGAGCTGATGGCACCGACGCGTTCCCGCTGGATGACTGGAGATGGTCTGACTCCGACGGTGACGGCCATGCGGACCAGGGGCCGAACTCCGATGCCTTCCCCGACGATCCATCAGAATGGATGGACAGCGATCGTGATGGAGTCGGGAACAACGCCGACGAATGCCAATTCGTACCTGGTGTAGGGCCTAGCACCGAGGACTTCCTAGCACTCCTCGCAATCCCAGGAAACGATCTGGGGTGCCCGATACAGGCCCTGCTGGGCGACGACATAGTCGTGGATGAGATTGACTCCGACGGAGGGGGATTCGATGACTCGGAGGCCCCTGACTTCGACGGTGACGACATTCCCGACTTGTTGGACGACGATGACGACAACGACGGCATCCCGGACCTCGAGGACGGAGTCCTCGGAGACGAGAAGTGGTCCAGAGACCCGTTCAGGCCCTTCACCACCGAGAACTGGGCGATCATAGCCATCTCGATATCATTCATCGGCATAATGGGCTACAGGGTGGCTGGCTGGAAGAGCCGGGGCATCTCCAGCATCCGCTCGAAGAAGATCAGGATCAAGTGATGGTGCAGGGGGCAGGATTTGAACCTGCGAAGCACTACGCACTGGGACCTAAACCCAGCCCCTTTGACCACTCGGGTACCCCTGCTATGTCCCGTGCGAATAATTACCCACCAAGAAGTCAACGCTTCCGTGTCAATGGCCCCCATAGGGTCATAACATGGTCTATGCGCCCCGCAGATGGCAAAAATGGCACGAATAGGGGTTCTTGGGCTCGGCAACTGGGGGACAGCCCTCGCACTAGCTTGGTGCAACGACGGGCACAACGTCATGGGCTGGACAGTAGAACAGGATGTGTACGAGTCGATGATGACCGTTCACGAGAACAAGAAGTACCTTCCCGGGTACCAGATTCCAGAGCTGGATTGCACGATGGAGATCTCGGATGTTACCGAGAGTTGCGAGATTCTGGTACTTGCTCTCCCCAGCTCGGTCATCCTGGAGGTTGTTGACCTGCTGATACCAAGCCTCAGGCCGTCCCACCTGCTAGTCGACCTGGCGAAGGGGCTAGCACCATCGGACGAGGGTGGTTCCGGGATGATCTCGGATGCGATCGAGAGGAGGCTCTCGGACGCTGGGAAGTCCAATCAAGTAGTGGTGATGACCGGACCGACCATAGCCCCGGAAGTCGCGCGTGGCGTGATCACGAACGCCCTGGTGGCTTGCCATGACATCGGGATAGCGGAGAGGGTGGCAGAGAGGCTCTCCACGGACTCACTGATACTGACGCCCGCGGAGGACCCGACTGGAGCGGAGCTATGGGGGGCGTACAAGAACTGCGTAGCGCTGGCATGCGGGCTCGTAGACGGACTCAAGGACACGATAGGGGGTGACAACCTCAAGGCGGCCCTGGTCCTCTCTGGGTACAGCGAGGGAATCGGGCTGCTCGAGAAGATGGGTGCCGACCCGAAGACTGCTTTCGGACCGGCTGGTATCGGGGATCTGTACGTGACGGCAACCAGCCCCAGGAGCAGGAACCGGACTCTCGGGGAGAAGCTGGGTTCGGGGAAGAGCCTGGAGGAGTCACTCGAAGAGATGCACATGGTCGCAGAGGGCGTAAGAGCGACCAGGATGTTCCTGAACAGATCCGAGAGGATGGGTCACCCGACTCCCTTCCTGAGCACCTTGGGGAGTCTGCTGGATGGTGGCATCGAGGTCGAGGACGCAGTCAGGAGAATGGTCGGGGCATACGAAGTGAAGTAGCCTACGGGACTTCCAGAATAGTTGTTTGACCCCTCTGAATCAGTGGAAAGTTAGCCTCTGAAAGAGAGGTGAGTACGTGGACAGTGCAAGCGCTCCCACAGGCTGGGGCGAGGTAGTCCTCACCAGTGTCGGAAAGTATGAATCTGATTCCCTGGCCGGGTTTTACTATTGCATCAATAGCCTGGAACTCCATCATCATGGTGATCTCTTGTCCAGGTATCACAGTCTGTGGCTCGTACCCTCCCTCGTGATACCTGACGTCCATCGTAGCATGCCCAATCCTAACCCCTGTCTCCATGTTTTGCATCTCGACGAAGATCTGCCCTCCGTCGAATGATGGTACTGCAGAAAGATGCAGGGTTACCAAACCAGAAATGTGCATCGGGAAGTCCGGGTTTATTTCCGGGCAGTCAACAGTCACCGTCTGCCCACCCCCTACTACTGGGGCCCCTCCTCCAATTACTGGGAGTCCCCCCGTAAATGCGCCATCGTTGCCACAGTCTCCGAGATCGACTAAGTAACCCTCTGAGTCACTGGGGGGCCAACTTTCCTCTACCCTCCATTCTCCGTCGCTTCGCTGAATTTGTGCAGTATACTCAGGCTTCGGACCTCTGCCCTGCAAGTAATACTCGAACCACTCGAACAGATCCTGAGCCCAGTCCCACCTGGTCATGTTTGGTAGGGCTTCTAGTCCGTAGCCGCTTTCGCTATCATCGTGCTTCTGCCACTGGTCCGGGTAGTCGTGGCCCCACTGTCCCAGGATGCCACGGACCTCATAACCAGATTCAACGTAGTCTGAGTACCAGTTGGTCTCGGGTGGCCCTCCGAAGACCTGGTGGGGATCGACGTTCCAATCCTGCATTCCCTGGACCCAGTAGATGCTACCGTTCCATTTCCCGAATGCCTTGTCGATATGGCTCCTCTCGTCGTAGTAGTTCTCCATGTAGGGATCCATCTCCCCCCCGACATATGTCACCGGCCCGGCGAAGAATCCCTCTGCAATGTCTGGGCACACATTGTCGAAGTCATCCGAGTCGTAGTCGACTGTGCTTGAGAAGTAATTCATGTGCATCACTTGGGACCTCGCTTCAGCACTTCCATTCTTGTACAACAGAGGATGTAGGGCAGTAGTCCCCGAGATTGGAACGATGGTCTTCAGGTACTGGCTCCCCATTGCAGCTGCCTCCCATTGTGTGGCTCCCTCGTACGACTTTCCATAGAGGCCGACGTTTCCATTGCTCCAATCTTGTTCTCCGAGCCACTCCACTGCCGAGTGAATGCCGAGTCCCTCTCCTGCTCCCCTGTAGTCGAAGCACCCGCTACTCTCTTCGGTTCCGAAAACGGCGACCTGTGCGAATGCATAACCGTGGGGGACAAAATTCTCGAAGATGAACTCTCCACGACCTGCCCCCACTATACTTGTCGGAGTGGACTCATCGCCTGGCGAACCATAGGAGAAATAGGGTGAAATCACGGCTATTACCGGGACTTTTTCCCCATCTGCAGTGTTACTCGGCAGCCAGTAAGAGAGGTGTACCTCTGCAGAGCTGGGGCCGGTCTCCCAGACTGATGAGGTGTCGACCTCAATCATCGCCTCTTGGACGTCCAGTGCGTAGTAAGGTCCGGTTTCTAGAACTCTGCTGAATGTTCCGCTGGTATCCCACTCGAGATTGCCCCTTTCCCAGATGCTTGGATAGGAGTTTTCTGAGTCGCCATCGGAACCAATGCAACCTGAGAGAGCGCAACTCATGAGTAGCGTAACAACCGCGACGGAGGAGGTCCTCATGCTTCTACCAAAACATAGGAGGACAAATATGTGGCGATTCTACACAATTTCCTTCATTAATGCGAGTGTGGCCTCAATCCATTCCTCTGCATAATCATCGTAGTCGGTATCGCAGTCGAGCCTTTCGTTTGTTCTTTTTCCGCCCTTCTCTTCCAGTATTGAGTCCCATTCCTTACCTGATTCGCAGAAGAATTCGAAAGCCGTATCCCCGAGGGCGAGGACAGCGAAGTTTACCCCCTCCATGATGCCATCTTCTGATTCAGAGACTGCATCGTACAGATCTTGGGCGTTCACGGGTTGCTCCCCTTCGCCCCAAGTACTGCAAATCACGATGAGCCTCTTGGTTCCCGAGATATCTTCCGGAGTAATGTCTTCCATGTCCATGACTGTTGGATTCAGATCAAAGCTCTCTGCCGAATGAGCCGCGTCATCGGCTAACTCTTCGGCATTTCCTGTCTCGGTCCCGAAGATCAGGAGCAAGTCTCTGTCGCCCATCGTCGCCACTATGTTCTCCTATTTTCCCTCGTTTACAAAGTTTGAAGGTTGTTGACAGGGGGCCGGTTACGGAAACCGAAAATGATGCTGGGGTGATGCTGCCCCCTGCCAACGTATCCATTCTATTGGAGTGTCCCTATGTCCGTTGCAGTAATTCCGTAATGATCCCATACAGGCTGTAGCCAAGCTCTGATGTCGGCCTCGTAGTCTGCGGAAGCATCCCCATCGTTAGTTAGGTCGAACATGGCCACGATCATGTCGGAGTAGTAGTTAGCCTGCCACCCATACGCCTCACAAGTGGGCTGATCGTCATCGGTGGTCTGATGGGAAACTATGTTGTAGCATCCAGTGTAAGTCTGGCCCCCTCCCATACTGTAGTTCTCGTACCAAGCGTAGCCCTCGCAAGATTCCTGTGAGCTATCCGAGGAGACGGTGTGGGAGACCATGTTGTAGCATATCGACGTATACTCGGCGACGTATGCCTCGATGACCCTGTAGAAGGAGTGCCCTTCTGCCTGGTGCTTGTCGTAGTCTGACGTGTCTCCAGCGGCTAGGTCATCGGTCATCTTCGATGCGTATCTGACAGAAGCCTGTGAGTACACGATTACGATGTTCTTGAGTATCTCGTCGCGGGCATCGACCAATCCTTGCATGTCCTCAGATTGCATAGCCGCAAGTCCAGCATTCATTGCAGCTAGTGTAGCGACATTGGTGGCTGCTGTACCATCAGCATTGTCGGTTCCGAAGTTTCCGGCCCTCTTGTCAGCAGTAGCGTATGGTCCGCAACCATCGTAGTCGTGATCAGAATCATCGGGGCCGTGGTAGAATGCCCATCCCTCGTCCCATGCATGCTGTGCGTCGTCGGGTCCCCAGTTTCCAGCCTCTGCCTTGATTATGGCGGCGTTTAGCTCGTGGATTGCGTATGCGGTCATGACTCCGTTCTGGATTCCCTTCTCTGTGGCTTGGTCTCTGACTGTGTCGGACTCACCCGCGAATGGCCCGGTCCCATCTATAGCAGCGGACACGAAGTCGTTCCATGATCCGTCTGCTCCGTAGTATGAGTCGTATGCGTGGTTCTTGCCCGAAGCATCTGCGAAGCCCATGAGGGTCCTGTATGATCCATCGGACTTCTCTGCGTGTTCTCCATTCTCATAGATGTCCTTAACGCCGTCCCAGTCGTATGCTCCAGATAGGTCCTTGATGTCACAGACATCTCCCATCAGCATTCGGTGGTTGTCGACATTGGAGGCGTATTCGTATCCTCCGTCCTCTGTATCCAGGTCAACGTCGTCTCCTGCACACCCCGCAAGGGCTGAGGCCATCATCAGTATTGTCATCATTAAGCTTAGTAGTTTACCGTTCATTTTAGGGCACCCTAAAACTTCGCAATGAGTATGTCTTATAATTTTTAGGTAACCCTAAATCTCAATTGTGTTCTACTGCGATACCATCTTGAAATCATCAATAGTAATGTGAATTTCCAAACCAAAATCTCAGAAGATTACCATTATTACTCAACTTTGCAGCATGGTAGTTATGGGAAAAAGAGGAGTTCTCCTGATGAACATTGGAACGCCCGATGAAGCGACCGTAGGTTCAGTCAGGAAGTACTTGAGGGAGTTCTTGCTAGATCCTGATGTAATTGACATTCCAGCCGTACTAAGGCATCTGCTGGTTAGAGGGGTTATCCTGAGAGTTAGGCCGAGGAACATTGCACCGAGGTACGCTAGTATCTGGATGGATGGGGATTCTCCTCTCAGAATCTACACCAACAGAATGGCTGAGAAACTCCAATTGGAGTTGAGTGGCGTAGAGTGCGAGGTAGGGATGAGATATGGAAATCCGAGCATCGAATCTGCTTTGCGGAGTCTCAAATCCAAGGGGGTTGAGGAGTTGCTACTTGCTCCGCTTTTCCCACAGCACGCTCAAGCCACAACTGAGTCTTCTATGAAAGAGGCTTTTCGGCAACTGAGGAATATTGGTTGGAGCCCGGATCTCTTCGAACTGGGGCACTTCGAAGAAGAGCCAGAGTTCATCATGCCACTCGCGAGCTCCATCAGACCCCACCTAAACGAAAGGTCACACCTGTTGTTCTCGTTCCATGGTCTCCCAATATCCCATGTCAAGAGGACTGACAAAACCGGTTCACACTGCCAGAAAGTTGACGGTTGCTGTGCCCAAAGAACCGAGGCAAACTCGATGTGCTACGCCCATCATTGCAGCATGACTGCAAAGTCTGTGGTTGAGGAATTGGGCTTACCTGATGACGCTTGGTCGATAAGCTACCAGAGTCGGCTGGGTCCAGCAAAGTGGCTAAAGCCCTCCACGCTATCTGTGGTAGAAGACTTGGCGAAGAAGGATTTGGACGTGGTTGTTGTCTCTCCAGCATTCCTGGCAGACGGTTTAGAGACTCTGGAGGAGTTGGACATTGAGGTTCGTGAGCATTACATCAGTCATGGTGGAAATCAGTTTTCTGTAATCAAATGCCTCAACGATAATCCAGATTGGATATTGGGGCTATCAAAGTTGGTCGAAAAGAGATTCTCTAGTGTTCCGAACTAGGAATCTTAAGAATAAAAATGGTCCCAATAAATGCTAGAATAAGTGTGGCTGCCTTGGAGACAATAACATCATCTGGAATGGCAACTAGAACCGCGAACAAAACAAATGCCCACATTGTTGCCAGAATAACTGGCTTGATCTTCTTTGGAATCCCATTGCCCTCTCTGTAGTTCTTAACGTGGATGCCGAACAATTTGTTATTGATAATCCAATCATAGAATCTCTGACTGGAACGAGCGAAACAAGCTGCTGCAAGAATCATGAAAGGAGTGGTTGGTAGACCTGGGACCGGGATTCCAATGAACCCCAATGTCATTGATATTAGGCCGAGGGTGAACCAGAATGTTCGACTGAGGGTAGAACGATCCGTGTCAGCTAGATGTACAGGCTGGATCACGCCCATGTTTATTGGACAAAAAATTCACCTTAGTATGTTGTTATTTAGCATTCTTAATTTTCTACTAAGAAATCGACTAACAACTGGTCTGGCAAATTGCCAATTAATGTGGAAAGGTGGCCAAGTTGGCTTTGAGAAGTAGCCCTGGAAACTCCAGTTGAATGCAGAGAATTGGAAAGAATCTCGGAGCCGCATGCACCTCTAGGAGACGCCTCGTCAATCTTGTGGATTGAGATATCGTAGCAACCCGTGTATTCGCTGCCCATTGTTGTGAAATTATCAAGGAACATTTCGTAATTTAGTGATAGGATCGAGTTCAGGATGGCTGTACGTGATACTACATCCAGTATTGTCGGGTCATAAATTATGGATCGATATGGGAGAGCCCCTAGGGATGGCAATGAGGTATATTCTTCAGAATCTAGACACCACGTTTCATCACTAGGTTGCAAGTCATCGTGGCAGAAGACTTCTTGCTCATCGCTGATAACAAATGCAATGTCTCCGCCCCCGTCGGATAGACATCGAAGAGCACCACTGGTCCCATGGAATTCTGATTCTCCCTCGGGGAAGCTATAATCTGACTCGAATACGGATTGAATTATCTCAGAAATTGTGGAGTTTTCTATGTCGGACAAATCGTTAGTCAGTCCCTCTCCAATCAGGTGTGCTGTGGTCAATAGTGTGCTTGGATGGCTTTGGCCGGCAAAGCACGGAGTAAGGCCGCTCATCAAAGTGTACGGTTCTGATGAGTTCGCTAATTCACTGTCGGATTTGACGATTGCGAGAGACTGGGAAAATGCCCTCTCTTGTTCGTTCAATAATGACGTCAGGACCGACATCCCATCATGCTTCCATGCCTTCCAAGAGGAGATTCCATCGGTTATTGCAATGTTTATTATGCCATTCGAAAGATTCTCGATCAGACTAATCTGATTCGTAAATTCGGAAATGCTGACATTTATTCCAACATCATCGCTAATTGAATCGGCAAAGAATTCGAGAGAAATAGCAGTGGAGTTTAGCAGGGGCCCAGTTACCCCAATTACTATTTCTTCTACACTCAGATTGACTTTTTCGGTATTACTAGGGTCCTCGAAGTATGCCTGCATCCCTGGAATGTTGTAGATGAGGGAAGAGTATCCATCCAAATGCTCGAAGGAAGTGGTAGAGGCAAATCCCGAGGTTCCGAACAGTGATTTTAGTGTCTGGTCCATCTCGTTGATCCCGCTTAGCCTAAGCAATTCTTCGGAAATCTTCTGCGAAGTTTCAGAATTTAGGAATTCGGGATTGAACATCAATGCGTTGCTGGGGGACCTGCCAAAGGTTGGAAGTACAGTGTAGTCATTCTCCGATAGGCACCACGATGGCCTGTCCTGATCTTCTTCAGAACAGTGATCGGCTACTGTTGAGTCCTGTAGGAATGCGATGTCGCCAGTTCCATCTGAAAGGCATCTGAGGGCTCCTGAATATCCGTAATACTTTGTGCCTGCTTCTGGAATTGGAGGCTCATCGTCTAGAAATTCTTGAATCGTGAACAATAGCGACTCAACGTCGTTTGGATTTCCAGCGACATTAGCATATCCAAGGCCAAGTAGGAACCCCATTGGCAGAAGCATCCCTACGGAGTCGAACCATCCTGTGTGACAGGATTTCTTTCCTTCGAACAGTGAAAACGGATCTGTCAATGGATCGTTATCATTGTGGAAAGTGGCAATTTCGCTATCTGATTTGACCCATGCATTGGAATTGTAGTAGGTTCTGCCGTAGTTCTCATGGTCAGCAAGAAGAACCTGGAGGTCGTAGTTCTTCCAACTCATCCAAGAGGAAGCTGCATCCATCATTGCAAGGTCAACGTGGCCGAACCTGAGTGATTCGATCATCGCTTCTTCGGATTCGACGGGATATGGCGTAACATCGAAGATGGTCTCATCTGAAAATCTCTCAGCCATGTAGGAAGGATCATTTTGGGTGCCAAATGTTTCTTGATCCACAATGAATGCTATGGATATGGGTATCGCTTCCAGCATTTTCCCTTCATGTGACGGTTCTTGCCCCTGTGCCCCTAAATCTGAATCGTCCGAATTAGTTTGCAAGCAACCTGAATACGAAACGAGTAGGAGCATCAATGTGCTGAGTATAGTGTGATGAATTGGTTGCCTTCTATGCATAGTTAATCCACTCAAAACGCGCATATAAATTACTTCGATTTGCCCTCTCACTGGGCTATTTGCGTAGTGTTTTGCGTAGAATAGGGGCAGTCTTGATTTCCCCCTCCCCATGCCGAGACTATGGCACTAGGTGACCTTACTGACTTCGAGGCCAGGCTTCTGAAGTGGATTTCCGCTTCGGACTTTGTTGAAGTTGCATGGTCTACGAAGAGAGCCGCGGGAGCTTTCAACGTCAAGGAGAAGGAAGTCTACGAGGCATTGGCAGCCCTCTCATCAAAGGCCAAGGATCACATTCAGATTTTCTATGACGGTGGGGCCATCAGAATCGTCGCAGACTACTAGTCTCATTCGGATGGCGTGGCTTTCTCGTTATTCTGAGGCAAGAACACTCCTGCCCAAGTTGGCTTGGTGTTTTCGGACTCGTCGGTGAAGAATGAGCGGAGATAGATGGAAACCAGATCAATCAGCATCACTACGAAGAAGATTATGAGGAGATAAGCTGCAACCCTTTCATATTGAAGGAACTTCAGGTAGAGATTGATGTAATATCCAATCCCACCTGCTCCAACTATCCCTATCACAGTCCCGGATCTAACGTTGTATTCGAACATGAAAATCATCTGGGCAATTAGGTGATTTGCCGTTTCTGGGATAACCACCCAAAGTGATACCTCTGCTTTGGTTAGGCCCATCGCGTTGGCCGCCTCGAGTGGTGCGCTATTCATCCCCTCAATTGCCTCGTACTGCATCTTGCCAAGATATCCCACTGTGTAAATTGTCATTGCCATTATTCCTGCTGTGGGCCCTAGTCCGACCAAGATGACGAAGATAATGGCCCAAATCAGGCTTGGTAGGCTCCTACAAGCTGAGACTACAGCTCTGGAAGGGTAGGTGATGTACTGGGGGAACAGGTTTCTTGAGCTCAGGAGCCCCATTGGCAATGACAGGATCATGCCGAAGAAGGTTGCGAGAATTGCAATCTTAATTGTTTCAATCATCCCAATCCAGGCCGTTGAGCATGTGAAATGAAGGAACCTGTTTGCTTCACAGGGGGGGTAAGACTGAGGTTCGATAACACGCCAACCATCCCAATCCCAAATCATTCCGGAGGTTAGCTCTAGAAGAATCCAGAAACCTAGTATTAGAACGGCAACGGAAACAATCAGTTCCCTTAGTTCTGAGTCAATTTTTGCCAAAACTAAACCTCCATGACCGAAGTATCCGTGATGAACGGGTTAAGTCTTCCATCATCGATAACCAGAAGCCTGTCGGAGATCTCCCTCGCCCTGGAGACATCGTGTTCTACCAGGATCATGGCAGCTTCATTTGACCTAACATAGTCCAGAACCGATTTTACCACCTTTTCTGATGTTTCTTCGTCCAACTCACTTAGGAACTCGTCAGCCAAAATAAGTCTTGGACGCTGGGCTAGAGTCCTGGCTGTAGCTACTCTCCTCTGTTGGCCGCCTGAAAGTCGTTTGATTGGCTCGTTCTTCTTCTCTCCCAATCCCATGGCTTCGATTGCATTAATCGCATGTTCCCTGGATGTTGATCTTGGATTCCCTGCTCTCGAACCCAACATGACATTGGCCCAGACACTGGAGTGCCGGACCAGTCCTAGCTTCTGTGGGATGTATCCTATGGAGCCCCTTTCTGGTCTCTGTGGAATTGTCGCTCCACAAACATGCACAGTTCCAGATATTGGTTTCAGAAGACCGGCTATTGTTTTCAGGAGGGATGTTTTTCCAATCCCAGAGGGTCCGGTAATTGCCAGAACTTCACCTGGATTGACATGAAAATCCTCGATAGAAAGCAAGGTATGACCTTGGAAGCCAACTTCCAGATTGCTTAACCTAACTGCCGCTGGCACGTTCTTTCGGGTCCGGGTTATCTTTTGATGTTTAGGTAACCCTAAATTTAAGGACAATATGCGTTTCGGGTCTAACTATGAGTTCAGCTATTGACAGAATTAGAGAGGCATTGCAGGGAAGGAGCATCCCTATTGTGGTTGTTGGACTGCTATTGTCATCTGCCGTTCTATGGGCATTATTCACAGTGGACTACGACGAGTGCGGTGACGATGAGGACTGTATCAGGATTGCTTACGAAGTGAAGGACACATACCTATTCTGGGAGGCGAACCCACAAGAAATGGCTGACAAGCTCAGCGAATTGACCGGGGAGAAAGTGGTAGTTTACCCAGTGGCCGATGAGGTAGCTGCGATAGAGGCGGTTGCAAACGGAAATGCAGAAATCGCGATGGTCGATGGCGCTGCCGGTTGGTTGGGTTACCAGGTGTACGACTTGGACGTAGTCGCCGTCGAGAAGAAGCCGGATGGGAGGGTCTACTACAACGCTGCAGCGTGGGTAAAGGCTGACTCAGACATCGCAGCCGCATACCTTGATGATGATCCTGAAACCGACCCATTCGCACTGATGGAGGGCAAGAAGTCGTGCCACACAGGTTGGCTGAAGAGTGCTGGGATGCTGATACCAATGGGTTATCTGATTGGAAATGGGTATGCTGAAGTCGTTGGCGATCCCGAGGAGATCGAGTCTCTCAGGGCGACAGTGACGAGCTTCTTCCATGAGGATTCGGAAATACCCGAGGGAGGTACTCAGTACTCTGGCTACAAAGGTGCCCTGAAGTGCATGATGACTGGTCATGGGGA
>MPLT02111512.1_pt1 | contig 15308 bp, 7 predicted proteins | sample 1617391 | NCBI WGS metagenome assembly MPLT02 (sample SAMN05944800, study PRJNA350692) | marine metagenome | biome: marine; feature: ODZ; material: water; isolation source: 70 m water sample filtered on 0.2 um supor filter | place: Pacific Ocean | collected 2012-04-08 | depth 70m m
GTTAAATTAGTTTGTCTTGCTATTTCGAAGCTCCGGTTGGGCATCCTGACCGAGCAGGGAGAGGCACTTAGGAGCTTGTTCCTTTTGTAGGTCTTCCTTAATTTATTTATTTATTTATTTATTTATTTTATTCATTTGCACTAGGTTGCCATAACCCGAGGGGTTATTAACCCCTTGAGCCGCCGCCCGGGGTTATTAACCCGGCCGGTTTAGTACGGGTTGTTAACCCCAGGAGCTTGTAGAGGGGTAGGGGAGGGTTTTCCCGTGAGCCGCGGTGAGCGTCCGTTCTGATGTAAAAAACGCCGAAACTCATATACTGCGGGGGTGACGACCCTCCCCTCATCTCGCCACTTAGCTGTCTTCTCGCTGCGCCCCCGGCTTCCCAAGGCTGGAAACTCCACGTAGTGGGCCAGGAAGCAAGAACAAACGGGCACCAATCGCTACTACTGCAAGGAAAAATGGTCCCTGAGAAGCACGGCAAGCTCGTCAAGGGTGCGGTCGGCGTCAGCGAAGTAAGCTAAAGGCGGGAGCTTTGGGCCAAGCTGAGTTGTGTCAGCCCGTATTTGCGCAAGATCTAGCGAGTCCAGGCCAAGTGCTTCAAGGGTCTGATCGGGAAGCCAATCTGATACTCTAGCCTCAAGGAAAAGTCGAACACCGTCAGGGGAGCTTGAGGCGGCAGACATAATTTGTGGAGGATTACGTGCACGAGCAGGGACTAAATGTGTCGTGGCCGCTAGGAATCTCCAGGGTGACCAGGACCATTCCTTGACAGAAAAGATGGCGGGGCGGGCTGATCCCCGTCGGTGGGAAGTGAGGACCGCCCCAAGAGCCGCAAAAGCGACTTCAGTTGGAAGAGGCTGATCACCAGACTTGATGGCTGTGTCCCATGCCTTTGTTCCCTCTTGAGCCATCCCAGCGGCACCACCCCAAAGACCCCAGTGAATAGCAGCAACCTGTGGAATCAACCATTGAGTCAGGTTTCAACAACGCGGTCGTTCTGCACTGACTATAACTGATGGGTGTCGTTCTCCGCGGTTGTCATTATCATCGTCACCAAAATCAGCAGCAGCGTCAAGGATTGAATTGGCAGCTGCGTAGTTGGTCTGGCCGCCAAAGCCGTATAGGGAAGTTGTGCTTGAATACGCGACAAGGCTCCGCACAGGCCAGTTCGAATCAGAGCTGAGGCGTCGAAGTGAGATTAAGCCACCAGCCTTGGGTACAATTGGCTTTGAAAAAGATTCATACGTGAGCGAGGGCAGCATGGCATCCTTGAGGGTGCCAGCAAGGTGAAAAATAGTTGAGCAAGGGGGGAGTTTGGCAGCCTCGAGGTCATCGAGGCAGTGAAGGAGCTTGGCAACACGAATGCGCGGTCTTACATTCCAGCTATCAAAGCGTGATGCTGCGCGTCCGTTTCGGACTACAAGAATCAGTCGACTGGCAAAGATCTGTGCCATGTCAACTAGCCAGTCAATAAGGGCGACCCCAAGGCCGCCCGAAGCGCCCGTGATGAGGATATAGCTCGAGGTCCCCAGTACGGATTTTGCGTGCGCATAAAGCGAAGCATGGTTCTCCACCACCGACTCATGAGCACGCGCTCGCTGCCCGGTACAAGTCCATTTCATTGAAGTGAGAGTTCCATCGTCTGGTGTCAGGATTGTATCCGTCTCTCCAGCAGGGGCTGCGATAGCAAGGAAGGAGACAAGTCGGATGCGCGCCTGCTCGTCAAGGGCCCTCACGGCAGCCGAGGACACGCGGAGATAAACACGTCGGCAGTCCAGCTCAGGCACCTCAAAGCCCGCGCACTTCGCGGTTCCGGCCACTAGTGCACCGCGCATTGACGTACGACTGACTATGTACACAACGCATTTTTTCGCTCTCTCTGCGAGGGCTTTGAGGACCTGAACAAAGGAAAATGCAGCGGCCTCCTCGCGCATCAGCCATTCAGTGTCGCCATCTATTGGCCATGGTTCCAGACAGTCCAGAATTAAGTGGCCAGCATGTGTTGTGGCTGCCAAGACATGTTTTATAGCTTCTCTGTGGAGCGACCGAAGATTTACTACATGGGCAGTTGGTGGGTCTGCGTTGTAGTCGAGAAGATGAAGCTGATCCCAGCCTACGATGTAAGCTACGGTTGGTGGCAATGCGAGCGCGCGTCCCATCTTCAAGGCAGTCATAGGTCGCGTGTACTCGAGGAGCGTGACGACTTCGGCAAGGACGGCACCAATAGCGTGGAGGAGAAACCCATGACCACCGGGCATAACTATGAGCAAAGAGTCAGGGGAAGATGTAGAATCGCACCAGTTTACCGCAACGTCAAGGGAGAAAGACGAGTCGTGAGCACCACACAATACTAGCAGCGGCTTATCTAGGAGGAAGCCCACAGAATACAGACGGCACGAGAGACGATATTCAGCTCGCGCGTCTCGTCCAAGATCAGCTTTGAGCCGTGGGAGTGCGATGCGTGCAAATGCGTCAGACACCATCATGTCCTGTGGCGCAAATGCGTACATGCGCTTTATCTCGTCCTCGCTGGGAATTAAAACTGTGGGTCCGGTCCAAGTATGGAGCGGCGCACGACCGGCAAGAACAACTCGCATCAGTAACGGCCATGACTTTGAATTGATAAGCTCAAGACACAGGAGCGCACCCGCACTTAGACCCACAAAAACCCAGGGAAGTCCATCAGAGACGAGTGAATCAACAGAAATGCGTAGCGATGCAAGCTCAGACTCGTCGGTGGCATCATCTTCGGTAGAAGCCTCGTCGGCACGTGCGCCTCGACCAGCAAGCTCAATAACAATAATATCAAGCCAACGAGGAGCTAATACGCGCCATGTGTTAAACGTCGAGCTTGTCCCGCCTGCGTATGCTGCGCAGATAGCACGTGCAGTCCACGGTCCCGAGTTGGAACTCTTTCGCACAAGCGCCGAATTAGGCAGGCACGCAATCGCTCGTCCTGTTGGCAACTGACACAATTCGGAAGGTTTCAACGTCGATTTTCCCCCCTCCGCACACTGGCCGTCGACGGGCGCATAGCAGGATGCTTTGGGATTAGTCCAATGTGGAGTGGCAGCAAAGATATAGCCCGGGATGCCGGATATGATTTGCGGAGGCGAGCGCGCGCCGTCAGAACCGTGTGTTGCAACACGCATATTATTCCAATGAACGTCAACGCCGTGTACCCACGCTTGAGCAAGACAATTGGTGATGGCATAGGCGCCTCTTGTGCCAGCGGTTATGCACGCTGCAACTGGAGCGACAAATTGGCGACCACGCATCTCGACCAAATTCAAAGCAACATCAGCATCTTTCTGGCGTACACAGTCAATGGCAACAACGAAGGCTGGCTGCCAGCTCAGAAGTTGTTCGAGATTTTTTGTCCAGGTCGAGCCGAGATTGCACGCATGATCCTGCTCCGCGTGGCGACGCCAGTAGGCCGGGTCCCTGGCATCAAGCAGACCGAGCCATCCGTCGCCACGAACACCATCTGCGATCGGAGCACGCTGGGGCGCGCGAATAAGCCCAGGCCGATCCTGAAAACGGAGGTTGAGCAAAGTTTCAAAAGTGTCATATTCTCCGAGGTGTAGGCCACGCTCTAGAGCAAGGAGGCACGCATCATCGAGTGCTATGGCGCCATCAAGCGCTAGAGCAACAAGCTGGCCGATGCCTTTGCCGGCAACAGCGGCAAAGTAGGGGCTCAAAGGAAAGGCCGGTGCATCGCCATGCCCAAAGGCCAGGCAGGATCCGAGCGCGTAAAGAAGGGCAAATGTCGCCGGCTCGGCAACAGCAGGCCGTGCAAGCCTGCGGGGTGCGTGTCAGTCATTAGAATATTGGACAGCGATGCGCAATGATGGCGAGGTACTTTCACGATAGATAAAATATGCCCGCATTCATCACAGGAGAGCGCGTCAGGTCGGCAGCAAGGACAGACGACTTGCCGTGGGTCGCAAGCGTCGAGCGAAGGCGTGCCGCTTCCGTGTAGCCTAGTGCGTCAAGGAGGGAGTCCGGGGCAAAGGCTCGTCCTTGGGGCGTGTCGTAGGGCGGAAGACTCCGCAGTGGCCCGTCCAGGATCGATGCACAAGCACGGATCCGGCTTCGAAATGCAGCATGGGTCTCATATAGATCAAAGGCCACGCCAAAAGGAATACAAGTCAGCGAATCCTGGCCACCTGTGAACCCACCGATGGCCACACAGAGTTCTCCATTTGTTGCTGATACTGGCGAAGCTGGGGCGACAAGCTCAGCTTTTGCAAAACCTTGCGCCGCTTCTGCAGCTGTCTTCGCAACGACAGCGACACGCCATTCGGGCCAGTGATTACGACCTTCCTGAAGCGTAAAAGAAACGTCCTCAAGACTGGACTCGGGCGGAAGTTCAGTCAAGAAGTCCCGAAGCTGCGCAACAAGCCCTCGAAGTGATGCCTCAGTCCGCGCTGACAAAAGGAGAACTTCGGGCGCCCGTGGATTCTCGGCCGCACCAACGCCATCAATTGACTCCGACCGCGCTGCAGTAGCGATTTGGCCACGGTCACAGCTACGCTGTGCAGGAGCCACGCATAAAGGTCGAGACGGGGCTAATGCGTGGTCAACCTTATCAGCCAAAATGGCAGCAGTCACCTTCGCGCTTGCAGTAAGCGGCCGACCAACAACAAGTGCTGCAGACGCCGCGGCTTTTGCTGCAGCATCGCGCATAGCAGCATAGGCGATTGCTGCAAGGAGACCATTCTCGCCATCCGGTGCAGAAGGAACTACATAATGGTCAGATTGATGGTAGTTGCAGTATGTGTCCCTATTATCAGCGCGAGACAAGCCATAGTGGCCAGCAGCGTGCACAGCCACATGTGGCGCTGCACACAGCACCACATGCGCATTTGTGCCACCAACACCGAACGAGCTGATGCCAAGATGGTCGATATCGTGATCCAGGTCAGAAGTAACGATTCGGGCGCCTGTTGGTACTCGTATCTTTGGATTTATGGCTTTAAAATGGGCTATAGGCGTAGCAGTATCGTGACCAAGCATCAGGCAGGCTTTTAGTAGGCCAGTTAAGCCGGCTGCACAGTTTGCGTGGCCAATATTGCCTTTGATGCAGGTAAGGCGTAGAGGCGCGTCGGTAGCCGCCTCGCGCACACCAAGTGCACGCGTAACTCCGCTGACCTCGATGGCATCACCGAGCTTGGTAGCTGTGGCGTGCAGCTCAACTGCGTCTACGTCGCGACCTGTTAGTCTGGCGCGGCGGGTAGACTGAGTGATGGCACGTGCCTGGGCAAGTGCTGATGGCGCTGAGTACCCGGCTTTGGCACGGCCATCATTAGTGACCGACGTCGCCACAAGCTGGCAGAGGATAGGCCGACCTGAATTGCCGTCGTCATCCACTTCGAGGCACAGCACACCGACGCTGTCGCCAAACAGCGTACCACTCGCAGCCACGTCAAGCGGCCTGACACGCCCATCTGCGCTGTGCACAAGACCGTCGACAAACTTGTAGCCTAGGTTTGGAAATGTGAGGCTCGCTCCACCGACAAGAGCCGCGCGGCAATCACCGACAAAAATAGCTGTTGTAGCTAAAGCACATGCAACAAGAGACGAAGAGCACGCCGAACCCACAGATACACTCGGGCCTGTCAGGCCAAGCTGATACGAAACCCGTGTAGGGGCGTAGTCCTTTTCCGAGCCAGTCTCTCCGAGCCAGACGGCACCTGGATTCGCCATATCAAGCAATGGGGCACCACCAAGGTGATGAATCAAGTAACCATCAATGCCTGTTGACGCAAAAACACCAGCATCATCAAAAATTCCGGTAGCATCAACGAAGTTCGAACGCAGCCGCACACCCCGGCCTGCACGCTCTCGCGCGTGCCAGGCAACCTCAAGAAGCTTTCGATGCTGTGGATCCATGATTCGGGCCTCCCGCACGCTAATTCCCCAAAAGAAAGCATCGAAGCTAATAACAAGCGCGCCACGAATCATTTGAGCTACTGGTACAAAGTTTGAGTCGGCAATTAGGCTTGGTTGCACATCCCTTGATCGTAGATCTCCGGCTGTAAACACTGAAAGACTGTCGTAGCTTGATATCATATTGTGCCAGAGGGTGATCAAATCATCCGCACCAGGTAGGATTGCTGCAGCGCCAACAACGAAAAGTGATTGCTGCCACGGGCCTACATTTCCTGTTGCGGCTTTCACATTTGCAAAAGGGAACTGGTCGCTGTCCCCTGATCTACGCGTACTGGCCCTGCCGATCATATCGTGGCGTCTTCTAACCAAGAGACCAGTAAGCTCCACAATACTGGGTGCCTCGAAGAGGTCGACAACGGCAAGATCAACGCCAAGCGTCGTGTTGATCAACCCAACTGTCTTGGATGCACGAAGACTATGGCCGCCGAGCTCAAAAAAGTTGCTGTTAAGCGGCACAGTGCGCTCAAGCACGGTATTGAACGCATCTGATATAGCACCTGCAGCAACGCGGCCCCAACTGTCGTAGAGGGGGTCCTGAGTGTCCCCTGTAGCAGCATCAAGGGTTGAATGACGAAAGGCAATCTCTGCTGCAGTATCACGCTTTTCTGCGAGGCGGATCACATTTTCTGTGAGTCGGTCCGCACACGTCGGCGCCGGAAGCCGTGAGTAATCAACTTTGCCGCTGCCAGGCTTACTTGGAAACGCTTCAAGCAACACGATATGGGATGGAATAGCATATTCTGGGAGCACTTCTTTGAGGTGCTGCGTGATATGTTGCATACTGAAAGCTAATGTCGCAGTAACATACGCGACAAGGCCCTTGGGCTGCTGTGACTGGTCGATGACCGGACGCACAATGCATGCATGAATGCTCGGCGCTGCTGCGATATTACGTTCAACATAGTTGAGCGCAACCTTGAACCCGCGGATTTTAATCGTGGCATCGGCGCGGCCGAGTAGAAGGAGCGAACCGGTTTCGAGAGCAATTCCCCGGTCCCCCGTGTCATAGCAGCGCACCGCCGCATCTAGTAACCATGGGACTGCCAGAGTTGCCCTCGCGACACCATCATGCGACGAAGCAAGCATTGGCATAGGATTAGTAAAGAATCTCGTCGCTGTTTTCTCGGGGTCTCCTAGGTAGCCACGCCTGCGAAGGACCCAACAGTAAAGCACGCCCCCGCGTTTTTCACTAAGGAACTATCTAGCACCAACGCTGGGGATGCTTACGCTACAGACTTGGCAACGACGTGGATAGTGCCAGGGACACCACGCGGGACAATGTGGCCAAAGGCCTTGTCCCGAACAAGAAAACACACCCAGGGGAGAGGCCTCCCGACTGGAGCGAAAGCTGAACCAGGCGGGAGTGCACGAAGCCACATTTTGGTTCGATTCTTCCTTGCTGGATCAAAAAGCGTAGTGCATGCTACGTCGAGTGATTCCCAGGTGCTATAATAGTTGACGAGCGTAGTCCGGGACGTAGCAAACGCAGAAGTGAAGTCAGCGACGAGTGTTGTTGGCACCAGTTCCCCTTCGAGTAGAACATACCTTAGTTGTGAGCCAACAAAGCGGGCAAAATCCAACCTCGGTTGATCCAAAAGATTACGGAGCAACGATGGTGTGACCATGAGGCGGGTAGCTCTGTAGTCGACAAGAAACCTGAGAAGTTGCTTCCCGTCAACGACAACATCATTTGGCACAACAAGTGTTGATCGGCCGTAGGTGGGCGCACGCAGGGCCTCCCACACGAAAAATACATTACATGCCTCGATGTCCACCGTTGGATTTGAGTCATATGGGCAGACTGCGTTCCGAGCCCGAATGTTGTGCATAAAGCTGTGATGCTCGACAAGAATAGCCTTGGGCGCTCCAGTTGTTCCGCTAGACATACTACAATATGCGAGTGACCGTGGGTCAACGCGCGAGTCAAGGAGCCTGGAAATGGCTCCTGCATTGAGTGCGGCACGCGCAACGAGAGCCCACAGCTTTGTCTCCCAGCTCGCGTCGAGTAGCACATGGGCCAGGCCCTCGGGGAGGTGTGCCGACAGTCGCTTTTGTGTCAGTACGCATAGAGTGCCTGATGCGGCAACCAAGTCTGCAATCAATTTTCGCGTGTAATTCACCTCGAAATAAACCATGGCTGCTTGAGCCGCAAAAATGGCCAGATTTGCGATCACATACTCGACTGAAGCCGGAAGGTAAACAGCGCAGACAGTCTCGGATAATAAGTAGAACGGCGACCCGACAAGAGCCGCAGCCAACACACAGACAAGATGGTATATTCTTGAGAAACTTGTTGTTGGCTCCCGTGTGCCTGGAGAAATAACCGCTGCCGCGTTTCGCCTCGAGGACGACGCTCCCGAAAGCAAACCAAGCTGCTCAATAACTAACGCGCTTGCGTCAGCACTCTCTGGTGCCTTCACGAGGCCATCAGACAATGCCAAGACACTCCTCTGCAGGGAGAGAAGGCAGCGCTCCTAGAATGATAAGTTTCAAACGGCAGGCACGCATGAGTGGAGCTCATGCCAAACCCAGATTGTATCGACACCGCTAGGCGCACGATGGAAGAACTGATCATTGCACGCATTAATTCCGCATGTGTCTCAATGTGAAAGTGCCCACCCCCACGCACAATTTTGACTTCAAACTCCGAATCGGACCACATACTCCAGGCATCTAGCTCCGCCTGCGATACACTTCCATCCAACTCGCCCCCAATTGCTGTGATAGGCATAGGCGTTGCTGTCGAACAACACTGGTAAGTTTCTAAGAGCCGTAGGTCCACACGAAGAGGCGGTAGGCCATATTTTACCATAGCTGGGCCGCCAATCTCGCCTACTGCGGCGCTCAACCACCCCCGTCGTGCCAATGCGGTCAGTAATTGGGCGTCAGGCATTGCCGTCAGCGACAAACTCCATCGACGCATCAGCTGGGGGGGGGGCATCGAAGATGCGAAAACCCGCAGGGGAGTCAACCCATCTGCATCGAGACGCAACGCCACCTCAATGGCCACCAGAGCCCCAAACGAATGCCCCAGAAGGAACAAAGGTCGGTCTGCAATCATGCGAATTGCCGCGCAGCACTCCGTCGCCACAGCCTCCAGACTCTCACAAAATGCGTCACCAAGGCGAGAACCACGCCCAGGGTAAGCAACGCTGTGTACTTCCAGCCATCCTGGCAATGATTGACCCCAATCAGCGTAGGCATGTGCACCTCCGCCCGTGTGAGGGAAGCAGATCAAGCGCGCGTGCGACTCGCCACGTTGCTGAAAGCATGTTAGCGCAGGATGCTCCATCGGCGCTGCGTAGGGTTCATTCTTGCGGCCAATATTTTCGCCCGCCCACCGCCAGGCACGCCATCACTTTAAAGGCATCAAACTCCGCGACAGAACCAGTTGTCGGACTGTCGGTCGTATGTACCTACGGTACCGCGTACGTACCGAAGTCACGGGGGGTGCCACCTACCGTAGGTATGTTATAAGCTATAAGGTTATGATGTAGGAAGGAGGGGGGGGGCATCACGAGTTGGAGTAGCAAGAGTCTTCGCCGGCCGCATGCCAGTGATAATAGCAACTCAAGTTCGGCAGCCTGAGTATAGTGTGCAGAGTCGGCCCGCCGGCGGCGGGCCCAGGGCGGCCGCGGCCACGGCACTCAGACTGGCATCACTGGCATGAAGGGCCCGGGCTGCGGCGACTCGGAGTCTGAGGTATGATTGGTGCATAATCCCCCGGGAATCCAAGATAGACCGGTGCTGCCAGTGCGTGCTGACTCGGAAGGCCCCCGGAGCTCCGCGATATGTTTGTCACGTGCGGCAGAGGCGGCGGCAGCGGCGGCCCTGGGCCACCGGCGGGGGCGCCGGGGGTCACCGTGTCCGAGGGGACGCCGTCTGTGACGGGCTCCTTTCCACTCACCATTCCCTAACTTTGCCTTGGCTTTTACCTAGTAGTGTTCAAGCTATTGAATTTGTCGATGCTACCGTACCTACGGTAGGTAGCGACGCTAGGCTCTTCAATTAGGCAGACCCTAGTGCAATTCGGGGTGCGCCATTCATCTTGGGGTGAACGCCTTTTCTCCGCAACTAAAAGGGAATAGGCCCCAAGCTCGCGGCTGCAGCTAGCTCTACCGGCTGGATCCTCGTCGCCGCGCGCATGGGGCTCGGCTGCCCTCAGGTGCGACGCACGAGCCGTCACCCCAAGTTACCTAGCGCACCCCAAATTGGACTAGTAGCCCCCCCATATCTTGAATACCTACAGCACCTGCTACCGTTACCTCCCCAAAACATTTAAAAAGAAACATGTCTACGCACAGTACTACAGTGGCGCTATTATCACATTATGCGCGTCATGGGTTCTGGGGGTGCGTAAACTAAACACAAATGCATAAAATATCTTCGTCTCAGACATGTGGAACACGAATCGAACAAGCTCCTCGCAAAGGGATTATCCGACCTGAGTTCAATAAATTGGTGGCGCGCCATAGCCGTAGGATTTATGTCTATTAGCAATCCAAGCGGGGAAGGTAGAGGACGCCTAGGGGAAGCTTTGCGCGAACTTAGTTTCCTCAAGACGAGACAAGATCTTGAACTGTCTTCTGTCGTGGCGTTGCTTTTTTTCCATAGGCTTGCTGAAAACATAGACTACGAAGAAATTGAGATACTATCCAACTTGGCGGCGAGAGCGACGGAGCGTGCATCTGAGCCAAGCCTTTTGCTATGTGCTCAATTCCATTTGTATGCTGGTATCCATGCAACAAGTAATGAACGCTTGTGTGAGCAATTTAAGGCATCCCGCAGCCTCATTAGAAAAGCCTAATTCAGCGTAAAAAGCTACGCATATCTCATGATAAGGTAGTGTTATTTCCAGGTAATCGAAGTTGATACAATTGCAGAGACCGAGACACAAAAACAGGCCCATATTCTCTGGGCATGGATCCAACTTTCTAGTCCAATGGATTCGTGGCATAATGATGGTCGAGACGTACTGCGGCACCTCGATGGTGCAACATGTGGTTCCGAGGAGTCTGTTTGGGACTTGGAGAGTTTGATGGCACATGCGTCTGCGCTATAAGAATACTATTTCTCCTGAGCGAATTATATGCGAATCTCCCTGTAGGCTCGTGCGTGTTACTACGAACTCATGAAGCAGTACCTAAGCGCATTAGATTTCCTGAACCAGGCCGTTGCTCTTCAATCGTGGAGCCCGGCCCTTTTAGAAAAAGCGAAAGTGTTAGTTCATTTAGGTGACTGGGAGCAAGCGGCGGAGACGCTTCAGCGTGTTTTGCAACAAAACGAGGGGTCTATGGAGGGACTGCGTCTTAATGTTCTGATGCATATGGTGCGGCAAGCAGATGATCAAGTTACTCAGGAACAGCTTAGACGAATGATCAAGTCAATGGAAATATACGAGGGATTAAATGCCGACCTTTTCTACAAAACAGCCCGTACTCTGAGTCGTCTGGCTGGTCGAAAGCCCCAAATTATGAATCTCATTTCCGGGATTTGCAAGAAAGCAATTCAATTGAATCCATCGTCAACGTCAATCTACATAATGGAGCTCGCTTATGAGAAGGCAATGCTGTGTGACTATGATAGCGCAATGAAAAGCTATCGTGAAGCAGGGCGAACTGATGAGACTAATATTGCAGCACTTTATGGGACTATCTACAGTCATATTATGCTGGGTGAGCTTAGCAATGCAGAGCAGCAGCTAGACTTTCTTGTGGCTATCTCGGAATCCATAGAGCCATCAGCCCACTTGCCTTTTCTTAAGGCACTCCTTGCATGGCGGCATCTTGGCGACGCGGATAAGCATGCTAACCTGTTAGAGCAGGCCGAGATACTTCATTTTAAATCCATGGCTAGTTACAAAGCATCGGACACATATGAGAAATTCTTCCTCTTAAATCCTGACTTTCTAATTCAATTGGCAAAGGAGTATATACTACATTTGCAATTTGCCGTCAAGTTGATGCATGCGGGCAAGGCTAGGGCAGTTGGTCAAAGCAGGGCTGTGCGCCGTGGCATGGATATATTAGAGCACGTATCGCGCGAGGCTCCTGGACTAGTAGAGCCATATCTCATACTGGCCCATACTCAATTCACGCTAGGGGAATTTGAAGCAGCAACTCGAGTGGTGAATATCGCACTAAATTTCGACACTCGGTCTGCTCCGGTCCATCTTCTTGCGGCGCAGCTAGCTCTGGCCAATGGGAACACTCGAGGGGCTGGTGGTGCTTTGGATCAGGCCACCGCCTGTGATTTTCATGTTCGTAAAGCCCCCGCATATGCGTTAGTAAAGGCTGAGCTGTATTTACTCGAAGAAGACCCCGAAGGAGCTTTAAAAATTTTACGCGATGCGATTCAGTTGCCCGGTATTAGGGACATCGTCACCACCCAAGGCGTTGTTCCGGTATCAGAACGGGTAGCTGTATTTGTTAACCTGGCAAATGTCCTTTCTGGGCTGAATCGATTCGCCGAAGCTGCAAGTATTCTTGCTGAGGCACGGGTGCGGTTTGCAGGCACCTCGGATGAGGCTCGGGTTCTTATGTCCAGTAGTATGCTCGCAATAAAATGCAACGACTTTGATAAGGCTATATCCATACTAGATGGTGTACCTAAATCCTCACCCGTGTACGTTTGCGTTCAGCACTTTAAAGCGAATCTTTATCTCACAGAAAGGCATGACAAACACACTTATATGCAGTGTTTTCGAGATCTTGTTGATTTCAGTCCAAGCGCACATTCATACGAGCAGCTTGCTGCTGCCTTAATGCACATCCAGGCACTTGAAGCCGCAATAGAAGCTTATGAACATGCATATAGCTTGAGTCCACATGATGTGTCACTTGCGGTGAAGATAGGCCATGCTCTTGTTTCCACGCATGACTATCTCAAGGCAACTAACTACTATGTCACTGCCCTTCAGGCTCATGCAGATGACATAAGTTTGAGACATGATCTTGCTACATTATTCATGAAGCTCAAGAAGCACGGAAATGCCACCAAGGTCCTCACTTACGTACTGCAGCCTGCGGGCTCCTTGCCAGAGACCTCCAAGATGAGCAACGAGGTTCAGTCCCTACTGCTACTAGCTGAGGTGCATGCGCGTGCTGCCAAAGGTGTCGCCATTGCTGATGTGCCTGATGCAAAGCATGCTGTAGTCAGCTTTCTCCTCAAGGCTCGCGACTTACAGCGCCTTATTTTAAAAAATGTAAATTCAATCATGGAGACACCTGAAGTCGTCAATGAACAGAAGAGAGTCATGGTCAAGATATGTTGCGAGCTTGCGAACTGTTACCTTGAAGAGGATAAGCCCGGAGACAAGGCCTTGGATGCATACCAAGATGCTCTTAAGGCAGATAACGTAAACTTATAGTCACACAAAATTTGCTATGCTCCCTTTTCCCTTAACAAATCGCAATGTAGGCCAACAATAATTGTATGTTTCAGCTCGCACGACTTTGGGCCAAGCAAAACAAACAAGAAAAGAGTGAACAGCAGTGTGTGGCGATACTACGAATCAACCCCAAGCATGATGACTCCGCCATGCTTCTCGCTGATCTTCTATCTCAAAATCAGAATCATGAGGCAGCGACAGATAGAATTTGTCAGATTCTGGAACGACACCCCAGTAACTACCTTGCTCTTAGCAAATTAATTAGATTATTTCGCCGCGCCGGCAGACTTGATGACGTACCTCGATTCCTCGAAATTGCAGAACAGTCAGATTCTCGTGCACTCTCGCACCCAGGTCTGTGCTTTTGTAAAGGACTTAATTGCCGTTATTCAAACAATCTAATTGCGGCCATTAAACACTTTAACCTTGCACGATGGGATAGTAAATGGGGAGGACTTGCTATTATGAATATGATTGAGCTATACCTCAACCCAGAGAATGAGCCTCAGAATCTACACCGTGTTCCAACTCACCGCTTTGGAAATCTTTGTAACTGCCGGACCCGTAGGTGGGATGAAAAAAGCGAAACTGAATTCAATTTGCAAACTGATATGACCGTTGGTCACCTTCTCAAAGAATTGGAAATTTTCGAGGTTCCCGTTGACGTTAATATTAAAGCTAAAGTTCTGAGAGCATATTCTTATCTCACAATTCGATCACAAGCAAAAATTGACCAAGCTATTCAGATGTTCATTGAAATTTTAGAAAGACGGAAGGACTATCTTCCTGCACTGCTTGGCATATCTACCGCATTTTTGATTGATAAATCAACCACAAAGGCGCGCAACGCATTGAAGCGCATTGCCAAAATGCCCTACTCACATGAGCTTGCAGAAGAGTTTGAGCGAGGATACTTGCTACTGGCAGAGATATACATTCAAAAGTCTAAGTTTGACCTCAGTGAGGACCTATGCAATCGCTGCCTTAAGTACAACCTGAGTTGTAGTAAAGCATGGGAAACCATGGGCGTTATCCGAGAAAGGGAAGCGTCTTACAAGGATGCTGCTGACATGTACGAAAAGGTTTGGTCAGTGCTTAAATTCAATACTGAGCTTTGAGCAATAATTTAATCAAAGTCTGCCGGCTGTAGGCCTGGCGTCTTGAGCACAGAGCATCTGCAAGTACTGGGTTTAAGCTTGCATTCAATTACCTCAAGGCAAAGAGGTTTGTTGAGGCCATTGAAGTTTGCAACAAGGTGCTCAATTTGTACCCAGATTACCCCCAAATTCGGGCAGATATACTAGATAAAGCCATGATAGCACTCCGACCATAAAAGAATCCTGGAAAATCACATACTTTTGTTTGAGAGAAGCTTCAGGCATGATGAACTCCCTTCATTTGAAATTTAAGAATATTTAATCAACGTGCAGGCATTTAAGGCGCCTTTGGGTCGTAGAATCAATTCTCGTTCCTATGCTAGTAATTTGGTCTCTCGAGCGCCTCGGGTACCTATGGCGTGGATCGCATGTGCAAGCGCGGCCGTTTAGTCCAACAGTGGCAAAAGAAGCCTGAGTGCCCGCTGCGGGCCGGAGGACGCAGCGCGGTCGTTTTTTCTTTCAAGTTGCAGTCGCCCCCGGGCCAGCTCTCCTCGGGCTGGCGGGCAAGTGACCATTTTCTTTCTAACTCTGTTGGAAAATGCCGTGGGTAGCGTACTGACGGGCCTCTCTGTCAGCTATGGGCTGGGGCGAACGATTCTACCCGTCCACTGGCAAGCCTGAGTTTCAAGTTGCACCGTCACGGTGCCTCAATGGGCCTTTTGGTGGGAATTTGGTAAGTGTTTCGGCCCGAATCTGAGTGTCTGACGAAGTGTTCGGACGAAATTTTAAGCCTGAGTGCTTAATCTGGTTCTAGTGCCAGTTGGTTCCAGTAGGTACTAAAAGGGGTGCTAAAAGAGTTCAAACCA
>MPLT02285145.1_pt1 | contig 15299 bp, 6 predicted proteins | sample 1617391 | NCBI WGS metagenome assembly MPLT02 (sample SAMN05944800, study PRJNA350692) | marine metagenome | biome: marine; feature: ODZ; material: water; isolation source: 70 m water sample filtered on 0.2 um supor filter | place: Pacific Ocean | collected 2012-04-08 | depth 70m m
ACCGATCTGACCACCTCACTCACGAGGCCGGGTCAGGCTAATGCTACAGGTGACGCACGTGCTTTATACCTAAAGCTGTTTAGTGGTGAGATGTTCAAAGGCTTCCAGCACAATGCAATCGCACGTGATCTGGTAATGAAGCGTACCCTAACTAATGGTAAATCTTTACAATTTATCTATACGGGTCACACCAAAGCCGAGTACCATACACCAGGAAACGCTATACTAGGTAACACTGACGGTGCACCTCCAGTAGCAGAGAAGACAATTACAGTTGATGATCTTCTCATCTCATCCGCATTCGTTTATGAATTAGATGAGACACTTGCACATTATGAATTACGTGGAGAAATCTCTAAGAAGATTGGTTATGCACTTGCTCAAAAGTATGACCGTCTTATCTTCAGAGCTATCGCTCGTGGTGCTAGGGCTGCAAGTCCAATTACGAAGGCTAACTTCGTAGAACCAGGTGGAACACAAATTCGTGTTGGTGCTAACAATAGTGGTGCTGATGCGTATGTTGCTGCTAGCTTGGTAAATGCGTTCTATGATGCTGCAGCTGCCCTTGATGAAAAGGGAGTAAGCACAGAAGGACGTGTGGGTGTTCTAAACCCAAGACAATACTATGAGTTGATTCAACAAGTAGGTGACAACGGTCTTGTAAACCGTGACGAACAAGGTACATCCCGTCAGAAGGGTAATGGAATTGTTGAGATCGCAGGTATCAAGATCTTCAAGTCAATGAACATCCCATTCTTCGGTAAGTACGGTACTAAGTACGGTTCTGCTAATGCAACAACTCCAGGTGTAATCGATCCAGGTAACACAGGTTCCTTTGTTGGAGAAGCAGTAGAAGATGCTGCTAATGATGTAACAGGAATCAATAACGAGTATGGTGAAGAGACTGAATTCGCTAACAGCTGCGGACTTATCTTCCAGAAGGAAGGCGCAGGTGTAGTAGAATCAATCGGACCTCAAGTACAAGTAACCTCAGGTGATGTATCCGTGATTTATCAGGGTGACGTTATCCTTGGACGCTTGGCTATGGGAGCTGACTATCTTAATCCAGCTGCTTGTGTTGAACTTGTTGCTGGTGCTGCTGCTGGTTCATCCGGTAACGCTGCATTCTAATTATGCAATACGGGGAGTCTTATGGCTCCCTTTTTTTTTTCTTACAAAATTTATTATGCCTTTTCCAACCACAAACGCTACCGTAGAATTACCAGCCATAAATCAAATATTATCATCTTGTGGTCAGGCTCCTGTAACCACTCTCGATCAAACCAACCCTGACGTTGCGATTGCATACGATACATTGTTACAAGTGTCTAGGGAAACACAGGCAGAAGGCTGGACTTTCAATACAGAATACCACTACGAGATGGCTAGGAATGCTTCTAATGAAATAGAGATTCCTAATAATATGTTACAAATAAAACTTACTGAAAACTCTGCTAATGCAGAATTTGATTGCGTTAGAAGATCTGGTAAGTTATATGATAGACAACACCATACTTATGATCTATCAGATATCTCAGGAGATACTGTAGAATGTGATATTGTATGGGAATTTGACTGGGTAGATTTACCTGAACCTGTTAGAGATTTCATTACTTGTAGAGCTGCTGTATTAGTATCTCAAAGAATAGTAGGAGATACAGGACAATATCAAATGCTACAACAACAAGAAGCATTTGCTAGAGCTAGAGCTTTAGAGTATGAAACACAACAAGGACAGTTTACTTTCTTTGGACACCCACAAGGTCAGCAAAACTATTACCAAAGCTATAAACCTTTCCAAGTACTTCAAAGATAATGCCAGCAGTAACTCAACGGGTTGATAATTACCTTGGTGGTGTATCTAGACAATCTGATGATAAGAAACTTCCAGGTCAAGTCCGAGAGTGTCTTAATGGTTATCCTGATCCCACCTTCGGTTTAACTAAAAGACCAGGATTTAAATGGATTGCTAACTTAGGTTCAGGTACTACATATGATTCCTCCTATTGGTTTTATATAGCGAGGGATGCTACCAATAAATACATAGGATGTATAAAGCCCGCAGGAGGCGGTACAGGAGACATTGATATATGGAATGCTACCACAGGGGCTGTATGTAGTGTTACATACGGTACAGGAGCTCAGGCATACCTTACAGGAGCTCGTGGTAACTACCATATACTTAACCTGCAAGATACATCTATAATAACTAACAATTTAATAACCGCAGCTAAACAAGCTGATCCTACTTTTGTAGCAAATAAACAAGCTACTCTTGTATTAAATGGATCATCTTTCAGTAATACATATACTATAGTTGTAGCTGGTCAAACTGCTTCAGTTACTACAGACAGTGATGATACTTACTCAGATGCTTTAACTAAAATTAAAACAGCAATTGATGCTCTAAGTATATCTGGACTAACAACTGTTAAGTATCAATCATCTTTACAATTATCTAAAGCAGCCGCATTTACTATCACCGCTACAGGTGGTCAGGCTGGTGATTCTATTACTGTATTCCAAGATCAAGTAGATAATATAACTCAAGTTCCATCTCAAAGCTTTAATGGTCATACTGTTAAAGTTATAAATACTGCATCAGATAAAGATACATACTTTGCTAAATTTGTAGCAGATGATGGTACGTCTGGTCCTGGATATTGGGGTGAAACAGTAGACCCTAGTAAATCAGTAGGATTAGATTCAGCTACTGTACCACATGAATTAAAAAATACAGCTGCTAATACTTTTGTATTCCAGAAAGCTGTATGGACAGATAGAAGTGCTGGTGATGATGTAACAAATAGTCATCCTAGTTTCGTAGGAAATAAGATACAAAAAGCATTTTACCACAACAATAGACTAGGATTCTTATCGGAAGATAATGTTTCCATGGGTCAGTCAGGTATTAATCATAGATTTAATTTCTATTTTACCTCTGCACAGACTATTACGGATTCAGATCCAATTGACTTAAAGTGTTCAACAATTCAACCTGCAGCATTACATGCAGTTCTTCCTACTACACAGGGTTTAGTTCTGTTTAGTAAGGATCAGCAGTTTCTTATGACAGCTGATAATGGAGTTTTGACACCAAGTACAACTACGATTCGTACTATATCTAATTATCAAGTAGATACCGATGTAGACCCTGTTGATGTTGGTACAAATATTAATTTTATAAGTAAAACACCAAGTTATACTCGTATATTTGGAATGGCCACACGTGGTCAGGATGAGAACCCTCAAGTTGTAGACGTTGGAAGAATTGTAAATGAGTGGGTACCAGATTCAATTGATACGTTGATTGCATCTGCACAAAACCAGTTCATAGTAATGTCTGATCAGAGTTCTAATAAAATATACTTTTATCGTACATACGGAGAAGATAATAAAAGTATTGTACAAGCATGGTTTAATTGGCAACTACCTGGAACTGTACAGACTATCGCTGTTGACTCAGATGATATGTACACAGTTACTAAACAAGGTACACAATTCACATTAAGTAAAGCAAGTCTAAGTCAAAGTCCAGAAGATGCAATTATCGTTAATAACGTCGGAAACAAAATTAATCCATGTATGGACTTATATGCAACAGCTAGTTCAGTTACATATGACTCCACTAATGATATATCTAAATGTTATATACCATGGGATAATATCACTACATTAACACCAGTAATTGTTATTAAAGGTACTACAGCTACAGGACAATTCATTGAGTCAGGTTTTACTACTACACCTAGTACAGGTACAGATGGTACTGGAGCTTATTTTGGTGTAACTGGTAAAGATTTATCTGGTGTTGCTAGTGATGTAGTTGTTGGATGGAAGTATGATTTCGATGTAACATTACCTAAGACATACTTTAGGGTGGATAGAGAACGTACTAGAACAGATTTCTCTGCTAATTTAACAATAGCTAGAATGAAGTTTGCAGTTGGTCTTTCAGGAGTAATGGGATTTAAACTTAAATCTACTGGTATCAGACAAGGTAAAAGAGAATACACAGGTTATGATTTAACTGTAGCTCAACCAGGTGACTTCCCATTCGTAGATGATGATTTATCATATGTAGATAGAGATCAAGTAAAATTAAAAATAAATAATATAGAAGAAACAGGATTCACTTTTGTTGATGATACAACTATAAGAATAACTACTTTACCTACACAAACCATAACAGCATCAGCAGGTCAAACTACTTTTACTTGGACATTTGATAGAACAGATGTTAGTAAAATTAGAGTACTTCTTGAAACTGGTAGTGGTACTGGAGTATATGTACAAGGAATAGTAGGTACAGACTATGTTATTACTGGTAAAAATGTTATCTTTATTGGAGGTGATGGTAACCCTACTGCAGTGACGACTGGAGCTAAGGTTAAGATATATAGTGCAGATGATATAGTTATTTATTTGGATGAATGGTATAACCTAAGTCCAACACAACAAGCTGATACATATTTAGCTAATGATATTGGTATAACTGAACAGTCAGTATTTACCTTACCAATACATCAAAAAACAAACAACTTCCAAATCAGGTTATTTAATGACTCACCGTTTCCAGTGTCTTTAAATTCAATGATGTGGGAAGGAAATTACTCGCCTAAATTTTATAAGAGGATATAAATTATGCCTTTACCCGTATTAATTGGTGCTGCTTTAGGCGGCCTTGGTGGAGCAGCTGTTGCAGGTACTACTATTGCAGGAATTACATTTGGATCAGCAGCTGCTTTATATGGTGCTGGTGCTGGTGCGCTAATAGGTGGTCAAGTCCATGCTGGTGGAGTAGCTGCTAAAGCTGCCAGACAGCAAGCCAATGCACAAAATGACTACAATGAAAGGTCTCATGAGTATGATGTTGAACTCTGGAATATGCAGAGGGATAAGATAATAGCAGACAGAGAGCAAGCTGTCAAAGTTATCCAAACCAAAGCAGAAAACGAAAACAAAGTTGCAGAGTATCGAGACCTTACAAACCTACAACGATATAGTCACGAGTTACAAATAAGAAATAGGCAGCAAGACTCGTTAGACGCACAATACAGTAAATCTACTGATATTTATAATAGACAGCTGACCTTGAATGAAAGATCAGCTAAAGCTGCCACAGAAGATGAATATGCTAGCCTTCAACAAATAGAAGCAGAGCAACGTTATAATCAAAATGATGCCTACATAGAGTTCTTAGAGAACGAAGGAGAGATGAGAGCTAGACTAGCTTCAGGAAGAACAGGAGGGAAAGGAGCTCAGACTAGTTACTATGCATTAGGACAGAAAATGTCTGCAATTAATGCAGCCTTATCTGGTGCTATGTTAGGTACAGATTCGAGAATACAAGAAATAATGAGAGATAGAGAATCCGCAGACTTAGCTGCAGAAGCTCAAAGAATGTTAGACCCAGGTGAACTACCTGAAACACCAGTCCCGTTTGCTACACCAAGATCTACCTTTGAATACCCAAGAGCTATTGGAGAGTATGATTTCGGACCCAAACCTATATATGGTGTCTATCACTCACCTAGCGCAGCTGCTAACCAAGTATGGGGTAATACTATATCTGGTATTGCAAGTACTGTTGGTTCCTTTGCTACTGCTGGTATTGGTGCAGCTTAAAAAATTTAATTTAATTTAAAAACAAATGTCAAAAACTGGATTCTTTCGTACTCGCCAAGGCGGTAGATTTAAAAAAGATGATCAGGGTGACCTCGGCTTACGAGCCTATAAAGAACAACAAGATACAATCATACAAGCATTAAAAGAACAAAAACAAAGTGTTCTTGCTTATAGAGATTCAACTGAAAGGGGACTGGAGTCTGTAGGAAGAAACGAACTCCAGAACCTTTCTATTCTTAATGATCTGAGAAACCAAAAATATCAAACAAGACGCTCTGCTATAGAAGTAGCTAAGAAAACTGAGCTAACAAAGATTAGTGATCAAGCTAAAATATTTGGTGATAAAGCTAAATGGATGCAGGAGTGGGCTCCTACTTTCTATCAGAATGTATTTAAAGCAGGTGTAGCTACTGAAGAGTTATACTCTAGATATACAGCTGATAGAGATTATGCTGAATTAGTTAAGAATCCTAAATATCAAACTGCTTTAAATGAATTAGACTTGATAGATGAGGAGACATCTTCTGAAACCTTTAAAGCTATTCAGAATGCTTATACAAATAAAGATGAGAAAGGCACAGATTATTTAATAGGTCTTAGAGAAAATAGCAATCGTTTCCTTTCTGAAAAGATAACAGCTGATATAATTGAACGTTTCGATGGGATAGAGTCTGATCTTCAAAGGTTTATTACAAACCCAGGAGAAGGAAGAGATCCTATAGGTGAATGGAAGGCTGACACTGTATCAGAATATTACAGGATGAGAGCTAGAGAACTCATCAGAATGTTTGGTATCACTGGTAAAAGTTCAACAAAGCTCCTAAATCATTTTGAAACTAAAGGGGCTATTAAATCATCTGAACTAGCTGATTATGATAGATTAAAAAAGGATACAGAAATTAGAAGAACAACCGCTATAAACACAGCTACGCTGTACAGTACTTCAGATGGAAAGCAACAGGTAAATGTAGGTACACATAACTTTCTAAAACATAATTATCGACAAACAGAACGTGGTGAGATATTTAATAATGCTAATGCACATGATGCACATAAAATGCATTTTTCAGAGGTTATAGCGACAGGTAAAGTAACAGACTTTGAGGAATTAAAATCTTCATTTTTAGATTCTTGTATTCTTGGTGAATCTGGTAAGGATTGCACTACATGGAGACAGAAGCATAAAGGCTTAGAGAGTGAATTAGATGAGGTAATAATCATTGCTAAAGCAGCTCTAGCTGATAAAGCAACTAAGAAACAAAAAGGTGATGATGGCTTTGCTTTAGACAATTGGAAAAATAAGTTTAATAGTACAGGTATTTATGCTAAAGGAGGAGAAAAAGAAGGCCAAGGTTTAAATGGTGCAATTAGTAATGTAGCAGAGTTTGACGTAGCTTTAACAGATTTTAGAACAGCTGTATCTAATGGTCATACTGAAACAGCGAACTTCATAGGTAAGTATTTACACCTTAAGCCTGGTTCTGTATCTATGGATAGTAGACTCGAAGCATTTCAGCGGTCTGCATTGACTCTAGATTATCCAGCTATGATGGACTCTTGGGCTGCCATGCCTCAAGCAATGCGTGATAGACCTGAAATAGCTAATTTATTTAAACGAGCTACGATTTTACGTGATGGTGGTTTAAGTCCAGAAAAGCTGACTACGTTTTCTACAGAGTTATTAAAAAATTATTCATTCACTTCTAGCTGGCTAGGAGGAAAAACAATAACTCCAAGTGCTAAAGCTTTAGTAGATGGTGGTATAGTTCAAGATGTTTTTTTCAAAAACTTTAACACTCTATTAGATACTAACAAATATGATATTAATGATCCAAGTACATATAACAGTTTAATAGAAGCTGCAAAGATTATAACAAAAGAACAAGTTGAAAGTAATACTGGTTATTTTAAAGTTAGAGATGATGGGAAAGGTGGATTAACTTTTGTATTCGGTGAACTAACTTCAGGTCATGATACCGATTCAAATATAGAAGCTAATTTTAATGATATAAAACAAGCTATAACTAATACTAATGGTGATTTGAATCATGATTCTCTATATAGTGTAATTCGTCCGATAGATCTTAAACCTAGCATACAAAATTATCTTGGAGGTTATCCTGTTAGATTACCAGACTCTGTACATATACTATATGAAATGAGTGATAAGAGTATAAGTAAGCGTGATTATATTAATAGACTTTTTAAATATCATGGATTCGGACCAGAAAGCTCTAGTACTGATGATCCTAATAAAAATTCTTATCAATTAAATGAAGGTGTAGAAGATTTCGTTGATAAAAAAATAGAAGCTTTATGGGGAGGAAAGACACAAGAAACTTGGCAATCAGGAAATAGTCCTTTTAAAACACCAAAAACTATATCATTTGGTAAATGGAAAGGTAAAGATGCTATTGTATTAAATACTTATGCTGATATAGTTAATCAGATGGAAAGGGTTCCTATGAATTCATGGAACCAAACTCATGATTTAGCAGCAGCTTTAGATATGGATTTCCCAGGTATAGATACTAGTGGAATAATTTTTAATGCAGATAATGGGACTATACAACTACCTTTTGGTGATGCTTGGAAAGAAGTAATAAGAAATAGAAAGAAGTATGGAATAGATATGTTTATTGATGATAACGGAGCACTGCAGTTTAAATATATAAGACCACCTGCACCTATTCTTAACAGAGAACAAGGGCTACCACCTGATCGAACACCATCTACAAATATACGTGAGGAAGAGTTATGAGTATATTAGATCGTATTAGAAATGAAGAAATGGAGCGTGATGGTACTCCACCACCACCACAGGTGGAAGAACAACCTTCAAATAATAATGCTCCAATAACTACTACTCAACCTGAAGTTAATCAGTTTCCTGGACCTAATAATAGAGGGACAAGTCAAGTAGATTTATCTGATCCTAGGAATGCACAAAAAAAGGATGATGAATATAATATATTCTGGAATATGCCATTCAGAATTGATGGTCAGATAAACGAAGAAAGACAAACCCTTCAAGAAGCATGGTACCAAAAGTACTATGGAATGAGTAAATCAGATATAAATAGAAAGTATGGTGGTTTCTATGGTGGAGCTAATAATCCATTAGAAACATTAAATACTACCTTCAGAAGGTTATCTATTCCAGGTACTGCTATAGCTGACTTCTTCATGGATGGTATAGGCTTATTACCTGGTGCTGCAGGATTAGATGATAGATGGGATCGAGCTACTAAATATGATAATGGTGTAGAACAGAATGTACGTAGAGTTCTTTCTGTTGTAATACCTTCTATTTATGGCGGTGGTTTAGTAGCTGGTGGTTTAAAAAATTTACCTGCTGCTACAGGTACAGCTGGTAGAGTAGGTAATGCTTTAGTAGCTATGGGTGCTTACGGTGCTCAAGAAGCTGCTGTTATAGGTATAAGTGATGTAGGTGAAGAGCATAACTCTTTAAGAGTATTATCAGATGTATTCCCAGGTGTCTTCGGTGAGAAAGGTTCTATGCCTATACCTGATTGGGCTAAAACATTAGATGATGATAGCCCATCAGTAAGAAGATATAAGAATATGTATGATACCGCCATGCTTAGTTTGGTTGGTACTACGTTAGGAGCTTATATAAAACTTAAAGGTAATAAACAAACACTAGGTTGGTTTGAACCTTTAGATAATGCTGCTGCACGTTATAAAGATTCACAAATATTAAATGCTGCTGATCCTGAAAAGTTAATCAGGATGCAAGAAATTAACACTGCTTTATCTTCAGGTCAAGTATCTAATCAAGTCAGAAGACAATTAGTAGAAGAATTAGATCTTCTAAAACAATCTTTAGGTAATATAGATAATCTAGATGACTATCTTAGACAAGTTGATGATAGCGTAGATGGTGAAATAGCTGAAGCTTCATCACGTAAATTAGCTAATAGAGATCCTTCTGATACTACATTTGATCCAGATATTACACCTATAACAGATCAACCTAGACAAAGTGTACCTCCTGGTAATGTAGCACGTAATATAGCTGATACAACTGCTATTAAAGGTGGTTCATCTCTTGGTGATCCTGCACCTATTATAACAGAATCTATGAGAACTAAGGGTCTAATGGTAGGCTCTACTTCTAGAGATGCTGTTTTAGGTGTAGCTGAAGAAGCTAGAGATCTTGGTAGATTCAATGCTTTAGTAGATGGCTTTAGGTTTACTACTAAACAAATGGATACTGCTGCATGGTCTATATATGAAAGTATAATATCTGCTGATAGTGTAACAGAAGTTAAAGACTTATTCTTAAAAGATAAAGATATTAAGAATATGCTTATGGGTAAGTTCAAAGTTGAGTATATCAATGAAGAACAAGCCAGAGCTGCAGCATTTGCTATGCGTGATTTAACAGATAGATTCTTAGGAAGGCATATAGCTAACAGTTCTGCTAGAGTTATGGATACTTTAGGCAGAGAAGCTTCAACTATGTCCCAAGCTATACAAGAACTACAACCTTTTGTAGATGATAATAAAGCTATGGATCTTGTCTTAGATAAGTTACAATTCTTACTAGATGAGTATGCTCTTAATAAGTATGTATCTGGTTGGCAGTTAAGGAATAAGAATTGGTTTGATAATGTACCTCCTCAAGATATAGATTCTGTTATCGATACTTTAACTAATGAGTTTAGAGATGCTGAAAATGCTATACATGCTAAGAATTTAAAGTTTACTGAAACATTAAAGAATTTAGCTGATACTAATCCATTAGCTATGCGTCCTTTAATTGATGCATTTGCTGAAAGTAGAGGTGATGTAGATACATTACAAAAACTAATGAAATGGGCTGCTGATAAAGTTACTCCTATGGGTATGCTTAGAAGTCCAGATCCTAAACAACTTAATCTTTTTGCTAGAGGTGCATGGGGTGTTAGATATAATAATGTACTTAGTGGATTATCAGCATTCAGAGCTGGTATAGGTAATGTTGGTCAATTAATAACAAGACCTATAAACTCAATAATAGGTCATGGTCTTTTAGGACCACTAGATGGTTTTGAAGGATTAAAGCGTACCTTATATTATAACGGTGCCTTATTTGAAACCAATAGAAGAGCCTTACATGATGCTTTCCAAATGATGAAGAAAGCTCATAAAGATCCAGAGTTAATGGTACAAGCTTATAGAAAAGATTTTATATTTAAAGAGAGTAAAGATTGGCAAATCTTAGAAGAGATGCGTCCTGTATGGGAAATGGAAGGTAACTGGGGTAGAATAGCTCAGTATGATATGGCTAAAACCATGCATGATTTAGCTAAATCTCCATTTATGAGATACGGTATGACAGGATTAACATTCCCAGATGCTTTTACATGGACTCATATGGCTCAATGGACTAGTAGAGTAAGAGCTTATGATGATGTATTTTCTGAATTTGGTTTTGCTGATTGGAAAAAGATTGCTGTAGCTGAAGGTGAACATTATAAAACAATGTTTGATGCTAACGGTTTACCAACAGATAAAGTTTTAAAATCATTATCTGGTGAAATAGCATTAAACTTAGATGATGGACTTGCTACTTGGATTAATCAAGCTACTACAGCTTATCCTGTAGCTAAAGAACTATTCATGTTCCCTAGAACTGGTAGTAATGTAGTTAAGAATGCTTTATCTTGGACTCCTATAAGTTCAATTCCTGGTATAAATAAATATAGTAAGACTCTTTATGCTGGAAACAATAAAGATCTTATAGAGATGGCTTTAAAAGAACATGGTATAGATGCAAATACTACACCAAATGCATTAGTAATATATCAAAATCTAAGAGCTGAATATTTAGGTCGTCAAGCTTTCTCTGCATTAATGTCATATAGCTTATGGCAGTATGCATTAGGTGGTAATATAAGAGGTAATGGACACTATAATGCAAGTCGTAGAAACAAAGAAAGAAATCAATTAGGATATGAACCTAACACTATTAACATAGGTGGTAAATGGGTTAGCTATAAAGGTATTATAGGTGTAGAACAAGTGCTTAATATCGTAGGAGATATGGCATACTATGCTACTGATATAGAACAACCATTCCTTGAGGATTGGCAAGCTAAACTCATGTGGACTATCTCTGCTTCATTCCTTAATGAAACACCTTTACAAGGTATGGAACCACTTGTAGCTGCTTTGAATGGTGATTTAACTTCATTCAATAGATTAGCTGCTAACTCAGTAAGAGGCTGGATTCCTTTATCTAGTGGTCTTGGAGTATTAAGTACAGCTATTTCAGAAACACAGAAAGATCTTGAAGGTGAAATTCATGAATATGTTATGAATAAATTACCTGGATTATCTAGTTTACTAACTGAACAAGTTGACTTCTGGACTGGTGAACCTTTAAATGAACAAGGTAACTGGTTATTAAAAACTCTGAATGCAGTGAATCCAATGAAAATAAGCGATGGTGCTGAAGATTGGAGGATATGGTTAGGTAGAACAGGATGGAAAGGACATGCTAAAATAGGTAAGGATTCTACTGGATCTTATAACTATAGTGCAAAAGAAAGGCAACTCATACATAAGTTTATGGGTGAAGATAAACTGTTTAAGAAAATCAAACAGTTAATGAAGAATAAGAAGTTCAATGAACAACTTGATGTATTTAGAAAGCATAGACATTCTAGCGAACCTTATAGTGCAGAAAAAATCCAATTAGATGTAATGCAATTACCTGTTAATCAAGCTATAAGTAAATTAGTAAGAGAATCACAGATAAAAGCAGAAGCAAGATTGGCTAGAGATTATCCTAAGATAGCTAATGTTATATTACTTCAAAGAGCAGCAACAGTTGACTTAAGGAGAGGTAATGTAGAAGGAGCTATAGATAAACAAGACAGAGGTGAAGAAATTAGAACTTTAACTAACATGGCTAAATAACAAACAATGGCTGTTACACAAAATTCATACGTTGGGAATGGGTCTACCACCACCTATTCCTTTACATTTCCATATTTAAAAGCAACGGATATTAAAGCTCAGTTAGATGCAAATGTAACTACAGCTTTTACACTTCCTACTGCTACAACATTACAATTTAATACTGCTCCAGGCAATGGAGTTAAAATCAAAATATACAGAGAGACGAGTGATGATAACTTAACAGCTACCTTCTACGCAGGTTCTTCTATTAAATCAGAAGATCTAAATGATAACTTTACTCAGAATTTATATTCAACTCAAGAGATCAGTGCTAGATATCTAAGTAACCTTGGTGGTACCATGGTTGGAGACCTCACTATGGGTGAGGATGCTGAGATATTATTTGAAGGTGCAACTGATGATGCATATGAAACTAAACTAACGGTAGCTGATCCTACAGCTGATCGTACTATTACCTTACCTAATGAAACAGGTACTGTAGTAACGTCAGGTAGTTCTGGCGTAGTAACTTCTACAATGATTACCGATGGTACTATTGTTGATGCTGATATTGCTAACACTACTATTACAGGTGGTAAACTTGTAAACGATACCGTAACAGCTACACAGATTGCAGCTAATGCTGTTACAGCTAGTGAGTTGGCAGACAATGCTGTTGATACTAATGCTATCCTTGATGATGCTGTTACTTATGGTAAGATACAGAACGTCACAGCAACTGATAGAGTCTTAGGTAGAGACTCATCTGGAGCTGGTGTTATAGAAGAGATAGCACCTGCAGCTCTACGTACAATGATAAACGTAGAAGATGGTGCTACAGCAGATCAAACGAATGCGGAAATAAGAACTGCAGTAGAAGCAGCTTCTGATAGTAATGTATTTACTGATGCTGATCATACTAAACTAGATGGTATTGCCGCTTCTGCTAATAATTATTCTATCTCATCTGATTTACTAGATGAGGATGATTTTGCTACTGATAGTGCGACTAAAGTACCTTCACAGCAATCTACTAAGGCTTATATTGGAACATATGCCCAACCTAAAGACGCAGATCTCACAACGCTTGCTGGTATGCAGTCAGGTACTGCTTCTATTTTGGCGGGCACTGATGCTCTTGATGCAACTCTTACCGAGATTAATACTATATGTGACGGTAAGTCTGTACAGACAACTATATCAGATACTGATGCCGCCTACCCAACAAGTGGAGCTGTTATTGATTATGTTGCTGCTCAGATTGCCCCTATAGGTGGTCTTGAAGTTATAGCTAATAAGGATTCATTTCCTGAGACTCAACCTGCAGCTGGTGTTGTAATCAGTATAGCAGATGCTGCTGGTATTGTTGTTAATGGTAGTGGTACAAGTACTACTCCAGATACAATATCAAGTGATGCTACAGTAACTATCAATAATATTAACTCTTCATTCAATAGTGCTACTGTTGCTTCTGGAGTTGGTTGGTTAGTTACATCAACAGGTTCAGGTCAGATATATAATTATCATAAAGCTAATATTAAGGAATCTGATGTTGTACAATTAAGCGATGATATAAACGATTTCAATAGTAGATATAGAACAGCTACTAATAGAACTGCAGATGGAGATTCATCTAATGATGATGGAGATCTATTCTATGATCAAAGTACCAACAAAATGTATGTCCATGATGGTTCAGCATGGAGTGAAGTTACATCAGTTGGAGATTATAAACTATTAACAGTAGTCCCTGATGGAGCTACATCTGGATCACCTGATTATACTAATGTAAGTTTTGACCTAAGAGATGGAAGTAGTGCTGCAAGTATTACATCCGTTGGACAGCTTTTAGTTAGTGTAAATGGTGTCTTACAAAAACCTAACTCTACTTCTTGGAGTTCTAGTAATGAAGGTTTCCACTTAGAAGGTACTAATGGAATTAAGTTCTGTACAGCACCTGGTTCAGGAGCTAGTGTATTTGTAACTCAAATAGGTTCAGCTACAACAGTTAATACACCTGCTACTAATAGTGTAGTCGAAGCAACAATACAGACAAACGTAGTTAGTGAAGAGAAGTTAAAGATTAGTAATGCTCCAAGTGATGGTAAGTTCTTACAATATAAAGATAGTTCTGATAAACTAACTTGGGCTGATGCATCTTCTACACCTACCACAACTCGTGGAGATATAATTCGTAGAGGTGCAAGTGCTGATGAAAGACTTGCTAAAGGTTCAGCAGGACAAGTACTTACAATGGGTGCTGATGATCCAGCCTGGGCTGATGCAGCTGGAGGCGGAGCTGTTGGTGGTAGTACTGACAAAGTCTTTATGGAGAATGGTCAGACAGTTACTACTAACTATACTATAGGTACTGAATTTGGTGCAGCATGTAATGCTTTATCTGCAGGACCAATAACAATAAATAATGGAATCACTGTAACTATTGATTCTGGAGACAACTGGGTAATCGTTTAAATTATGACAATAACAATTAATGGTTCCGGTACTATTACTGGAATATCAGAAGGTGGTTTGAATGATGACTCTATAGCTATCGCAGACCTATCAGCAACAGGAACAGCAAGTTCCTCTACATTTTTAAGGGGAGATAATAGTTGGGCAACTCCAGCAGCAGGTGTATCGAGCGACAGTGATAAAAATACTGTTGCCGGAGACTCTGCCGGCGCATCACTTAGCGGTGGAGAATCTAATACTGCTTTTGGTGAAGATGCTTTAAAAGATTTAGTCAGTAACGACCA
>MPLT02027543.1_pt1 | contig 15235 bp, 5 predicted proteins | sample 1617391 | NCBI WGS metagenome assembly MPLT02 (sample SAMN05944800, study PRJNA350692) | marine metagenome | biome: marine; feature: ODZ; material: water; isolation source: 70 m water sample filtered on 0.2 um supor filter | place: Pacific Ocean | collected 2012-04-08 | depth 70m m
GCGGCTAAGTCAACGAGCGCGTTGCCGATCGAGTTTGGTGTGCCGGAGATGTACCAAGCGACGGCGCAGAGCGTTCGCGAAGGATTGGTCGACCGATGGAACGAGACGTACGCGCACTTTCACAAGAAGAACCCGAAGCAAGCGTACTACTTGTCCATGGAATACTTGCAAGGTCGCGCGTTGACGAATGCGATCGGTAACATGGGACTCACGGGTGAGTACTCTGACGCGCTTCGTTCTCTCGGATACACGCTCGAGGACGTCATGAGCGTCGAACGCAACGCCGGTTTGGGTAACGGCGGCTTGGGACGCTTGGCGTCTTGCTTTTTGGATTCCATCGCCACGCTCGATCTTCCGGCGTGGGGTTATGGTTTGCGTTACAAGTACGGTTTGTTCAAGCAAGGCGTCGATAAGGCGACCGGTGAACAATTGGAATTCGCCGATGACTGGCTCGAAGTGGGCAACCCGTGGGAAATCCCGCGCCCGCAGGTGAGCTACCCGATTTCCTTTTACGGAAGCGTCGTCGACGGTAAGTGGCAACCGGGCCAACGAGTGCGCGCGGTCGCGTACGATTCCCCGATTCCGGGTTACAAGACGCGTAACTGCATCTCTCTTCGCATGTGGGACGCGCAACCGTCGGCTGTCGAGTTCGACTTGGCGGCTTTCAACGCGAGCGACTATGACACCTCCATGGGCCCGACCAACTTGGCGTCCAAGTTGTGCGCCGTGCTCTACCCGGGTGACGGCACCCGCGAAGGTAAGGCTTTGCGCTTGAGCCAGCAATACATGCTCTGCTCCGCGTCCGTCCAAGACATCTTGGCGCGCTGGAAGGAGCGGGGCAACTCTGACTGGAGCAAGCTTCACGAAAAGGTCGCTGTTCAAATGAACGACACGCACCCGACGCTCGCCGCTCCGGAACTCATGCGCATCTTGATCGACGAGGAAGGCTTGAGCTGGGACGATGCCTGGGCCGTCACGACCAAGACTGTCGCGTACACGAACCACACAGTCATGCCGGAAGCGCTCGAAAAGTGGCCGATGGATTTGGTTGAAGAGCTTCTTCCGCGACACATGGAGATCATCAAGCGCATCGACAAAGAGTTCATCGCGTCCGTGAAGGCCAAGTACGCGAAAATGCCAGCCGCCGAACTCGAGCGCACCATCGCTGCGATGGGTATCCTCGAGAACTACGTGTCTCCGGAAGAAAAGGCTGCCAAGGCTGCGGCCAAGGCAAAGGCCGCCAAGGCGAAGGCCGCCAAGGCGAAGACCGCGAAGACGGCCGTCGTCGAAGAAGAAGAGGAGGAAGAAGAGGAACCCGCGATGGTGCGCATGGCTAACTTGTGCTGCATCTCCGGTATGGCGATCAACGGTGTCGCCGCCATTCACTCCGAAATTGTGAAGGATGTCGTCTTCAACGACTTCTACAAGCTCTTCCCGGAAAAGTTCCAAAACAAGACGAACGGCGTCACGCCGCGACGTTGGTTGGCTTTCTGCAACCCGGAACTCTCCGCCGTCATCACCAAGTGGGTTGGCAGCGACAAGTGGATCACCGACACCGATGAACTCCGCAAGTTGGCTGACAACGCCTCCAACCCGGAGCTCCAAGCGGAGTGGAAGGCGGCGAAGCTCGCCCGCAAGCAAATCTGCAAGGACTACATCAAGAAGGTCACGGACATTGACGTCCCGATTGATTCCATGTTTGACATTCAGGTCAAGCGCATCCACGAGTACAAGCGCCAATTCCTGAACATCCTAGGCATTATTTACCGTTACAAGCAGATGAAGGCGATGACGCCGGAGGAGCGCGCCAAGTGCGTGCCGCGCGTCTGCGTCTTCGGCGGCAAGGCGTACGCCACTTACTTGCAAGCCAAGCGCATCGTCCGACTCATCAACAACGTCGGTAACGTTGTGAACAACGACCCGGAGATCGGTGACCTCCTCAAGGTTGTCTTCGTCCCGGATTACAACGTTTCCTTGGCTGAAACGTTGATCCCGGCGTCTGAACTTTCTCAGCACATCTCCACCGCGGGCACCGAAGCCTCCGGTACTTCCAACATGAAGTTCCAAATGAATGGTTGCTTGATCATCGGTACCCTCGATGGTGCGAACGTTGAAATCCGAGAGTGCGTTGGTGAGGATAACTTCTTCTTGTTCGGTATCACCGATCCCGAAGTTGAACCGGCGCGCGCGGAACGCGCGGCGGGCAAGTTCATCCCGGATCCGCGTTTCACGGAAACGTGCGAGTACGTGCGTAGCGGCGTGTTTGGTGACAAGTTCGAAGAACTCTTGGGTTCTCTCGAAGGCAACGAAGGTTTCGGCCGAGGTGACTACTTCCTCGTCGGTAAGGATTTCGCCTCCTACCTCGACGCGCAAGAGCGCGTCGACGCCGCGTACACCGAATCCGCCGGCTGGACCGAGTCCTCCATCATCTCCACCGCCTTCAGCGGTAAGTTCAACTCCGACCGCACCATCGACCAGTACGCCAAGGAAATCTGGGGCATCGAACCGTGCAGCGTCCCGGAAAAGTAAACCGCCGAACGCCCGTCGAGCCTCTCCGCGCGCGTCGACGCTTCGACTCGTCGCCGCGCGGTCACCGCGCGCACGCATCGACCGCTTTGAAACATAGCAGCTACAGCGCCTAAAATTTTGCGAATACTAATATACAAATTCACCGCACCGCGCCCTTCCCGCGTCCTCGCGCGTCTCGCCGGCGTTCCGCGAGTCGCGACCCACCGATTCGCGAGAGGGTTTCTCCCCTCCCCGAGGGCTGGGACAACGGCTCGTCCCCGTCGCGAGCGCCGCACTCGGCGACGCGCGGTCGTCCTCGACGCGCGCGAGCCGCGAACCGCGAGCGTAAGAGCGCGGTCATCGTTCGCGCGCGACAGTCGCGCGGTCATCGACGCCGCGCGCGCGAGGGAGACGACCACGCGCGAGGGCGCCGGCGGCGGGCGGTGATCCGATGACGCGCGGTGCGCGCGCGGAGAGCGATGAGGATGCCATGGAGGTTGGCGTGAGCGAGGAGATATTAGAAAAAGGTGCGTGGACGCGCGATGAGCGACGACGCGAGGCGCGAGAGAGGGTGAGGGCGAGCGAGAGGGCGCGAAGGGCGCGGCGAGGGCACGGCGCATTGCCGCGTTTCGACGGCGCGAGCGACGACTGACGAGTGTGCGCGCGTGCTTTTTCGATGGATTCGCAGCTCGTAAATGGCAAACGTTGAATGCGAAGCGTTACAGCACGACGAGGAAGTTTGGGTACGTGGAACCGGCGAAAGAGGAGATGCCGCCGGAACACGTGAGAAAGATCATCAAAGATCACGGGGACATGTCTTCGAGAAAGTTTAGACACGATAAGCGCGTGTACTTGGGGGCGTTGAAGTTCGTGCCGCACGCAGTGTATAAGCTTTTGGAGAATATGCCGATGCCTTGGGAGCAAGTGAGGCACTGTGAAGTGATTTATCACATCACGGGCGCCATTACGTTTGTGAACGAGACGCCGCGCGTCATCGAGCCCGTCTTCATAGCGCAGTGGGGCACGATGTGGATCATGATGAGGAGAGAGAAGAGAGATAGAAAGCATTTTAAGCGTATGCGGTTTCCGCCGTTCGATGACGAAGAACCGCCTTTGGATTACGCAGATAACTTGTTGGACGTGGATCCTCTGGAAGCCATCGAGTTGGAACTCGACGAGGAAGAGGACGCGCCAGTGGTGGAGTGGTTCTACGATCACACGCCGCTGAGGTGGACGAAGTTTGTCAACGGGCCGAGTTACCGCAAGTGGCAGCTTCCGATACCGGTTATGGCGAACTTGCACAGGCTTTCGTCGCATCTGCTGAGCGACTTAACTGATAAAAATTACTTTTACCTCTTCGATCACAAATCTTTCTTCACCGCCAAGGCGTTGGGCATGTGCATTCCGGGTGGACCGAAGTTTGAGCCGTTATTCCGCGACATGGACCGTGCGGATGAAGACTGGAATGAGTTCAACGACATCAACAAGCTCATCATCCGCAGCGCGTTGCGAACCGAGTACAAGGTGGCGTTTCCGTACTTGTACAATAACCGTCCTCGCAAGGTTTCGCTCGCGGTGTACCACACGCCCATGGTCATGTTCATCAAGACGGATGATCCGGATTTACCGGCGTATTACTACGACCCGCTCATCCATCCCATAGCGCATTACAGATCGTCGAAGGAGAAGCAAGCCGCAGAGGAAGAGGACGACGACTTTGAGTTACCGATGGGCATCGAGCCCTTCTTGGAAGAGACTCCGCTTTACACGGAGAACACGTCCGGTGGAATCGCGCTCCTTTACGCGCCGAGACCGTTCAATCTCCGAAGTGGTCAAACGCGTCGCGCCATGGACGTGCCTTTGGTGAACAGTTGGTTCCACGAGCACTGTCCGTCTGGCTACCCAGTCAAGGTGCGCGTATCCTACCAAAAGTTGCTGAAGGGCTTCGTCCTGAATCAGCTCCACAAACGTCCGCCGAAGCCGGTGAAGAGACGTAACCTTTTCGTGGCTCTCAAAAAGACGAAATTCTTCCAATGCACCGAGCTCGATTGGGTGGAGGCTGGTTTGCAAGTGTGCAGACAAGGTTACAATATGCTCAACTTGTTGATTCACCGCAAGAATTTGAACTACTTGCACTTAGATTACAACTTCAACTTGAAGCCAGTCAAGACGCTGACGACGAAGGAACGTAAGAAGAGTCGCTTTGGGAACGCGTTCCACCTTTGCCGTGAGATTTTACGTCTCACCAAGCTCGTGGTGGATTCAAACGTTCAGTTCCGTCTTGGCAACATCGATGCATACCAGCTCGCTGACGGTCTGCAGTACGTGTTCTCACACGTGGGTCAGCTGACGGGGATGTACAGATACAAGTACAAACTGATGCGACAGATTAGAATGTGCAAGGACCTCAAGCACTTGATTTACTACAGATTTAACACTTCGGTGATTGGTAAGGGTCCGGGCGTAGGCTTCTGGGCTCCGATGTGGCGAGTCTGGCTCTTCTTCCTTCGCGGTGTCGTGCCGTTGCTCGAAAGATGGTTGGGTAACTTGCTCGCCCGTCAGTTCGAGGGTCGCAACAACAAGGGCATCGCCAAGACGGTTACCAAGCAGCGAATCGAGTCGCACTTTGATCTTGAATTGAGAGCTGCGGTGATGCACGATATCCTGGATTCCATGCCGGAAGGTGTCAAGCAGAACAAGGCCAGAACCATTTTGAGCCACCTCTCCGAAGCGTGGCGTTCATTCAAAGCGAACATTCCGTGGAAGGTTCCTGGTATGCCCGCCCCGATTGAGAACATGATCTTGAGATACGTGAAGAGCAAGGCAGACTGGTGGACCAACGTCACGCACTACAACAGAGAGCGTATTCGTCGCGGTGCGACCGTCGACAAGACTGTGTGCCGCAAGAATCTTGGTCGCTTGACGCGTTTGTATCTGAAGGCGGAGCAAGAGAGACAGCACAACTACTTGAAGGATGGACCGTACGTGACTCCGGAAGAGGCGGTGGCCATTTACACGACGACTGTGCACTGGCTTGAATCTCGACGATTCTCTCCGATTCCTTTCCCTCCGTTGTCCTACAAGCACGACAGAAAGCTACTCATTTTAGCGCTCGAACGCTTGAAGGAGAATTATTCGGTGACGGGTCGTTTGAATCAAAACCAACGAGAGGAGCTCGGACTTATTGAGCAGGCGTTCGACAATCCACACGAGGCGCTGAGCCGCATCAAGAGACATCTCTTGACGCAACGTGCTTTCAAAGAAGTCGGCATCGAGTTCATGGATCTGTATTCGCACTTGATCCCTGTCTATGAAATTGAGCCATTGGAGAAGATCTCGGATGCCTATCTCGATCAGTACATCTGGTACGAGGCCGATAAGCGTCAGCTTTTCCCCAACTGGATCAAACCATCAGACAATGAGCCCGCGCCGCTCCTCGTGTACAAGTGGTGCCAAGGCATCAATAACTTGACGGACGTCTGGGACACGAATGAAGGCGAGTGCGTCGTCATGTTGCAAACGAGATTTGAAAAGATGTTTGAAAAGGTCGACCTTACGTTGCTCAACCGTCTCATGCGGTTGATTGTTGATCACAACATTGCTGATTACTGTACGGCCAAGAACAACGTCGTCATCTCTTACAAGGATATGAGTCATACGAATAGCTATGGTATGATTCGTGGTTTGCAATTCGCCTCATTCATGACGCAATACTACGGTTTGGTACTCGATCTCCTTTTGCTCGGCCTTACGAGAGCGTCAGAAATCGCGGGGCCAGCCAACATGCCGAATGAGTTCATTTCTTTCCGTGATGTTGAGACAGAAACGAAGCACCCGATTCGGTTGTACTCGCGTTACATCGACAAGGTCCACGTCTTGTTCAAGTTTACCGCCGACGAGTCTCGCGATTTGATCCAGAGATATCTCACCGAGCATCCAGATCCGAACAATGAAAACATGGTCGGCTACAACAACAAGAAGTGTTGGCCGCGTGACGCACGTATGCGTTTGATGAAGCACGATGTCAACCTCGGTCGCGCTGTGTTTTGGGACATTAAGAATCGTTTACCGCGATCTTTGACGACTCTGGAATGGGACAACGGATTTGTCAGCGTGTACTCGCGCGACAACCCCAACCTCTTATTCTCCATGTGCGGCTTTGAAGTGCGCATCTTGCCGAAGATTAGGATGGCAACTGAGTACTTCGCCAACAAGGACGGTGTTTGGAATTTGCACAATGAGCAAACCAAAGAGCGCACGGCGCAAGCGTTTTTGCGTGTGGACGACGAGGCGCTGAAGGCGTTTGAAAATCGCATTCGCCAAGTGCTCATGTCTTCCGGTGCCACGACTTTCTCGAAGATTGTGAACAAATGGAACACTGCGCTGATCGGTTTGATGACGTATTACAGAGAAGCGACCATTCACACTTCCGAACTTCTTGATCTTTTGGTGAAGTGTGAGAACAAAATCCAAACCAGAGTTAAAATTGGTCTCAACTCGAAAATGCCGAGCAGATTCCCTCCGTGCGTGTTCGCCGCGCCGAAGGAGATTGGTGGTCTTGGTATGCTCTCAATGGGTCACATTTTAATTCCGCAGAGTGATTTGCGTTACAGTGTGCAAACGGATTCCGGCATCACGCACTTCCGCTCGGGGATGTCACACGAAGAGGATCAGCTCATTCCGAACTTGTTCCGTTACATTCAGCCGTGGGAAGCGGAATTCAACGATTCTCAACGCGTGTGGGCTGAGTATGCGCTCAAGCGACAAGAAGCGCAAGCGCAAAATCGTCGTTTAACGCTTGAAGATCTCGAGGACTCGTGGGACAGAGGTATTCCTCGCGTCAACACCTTGTTCCAAAAGGATCGTCACACGTTGGCGTACGACAAGGGCTGGCGGGTGCGACTTTCGTTCAAGGAGTACAACCTCACCAGGCAAAATCCATTCTGGTGGACGCATCAGCGTCACGATGGAAAGCTCTGGAACTTGAACAACTATCGCACTGATGTTATCCAAGCTCTCGGAGGCGTCGAGGGTATTCTCGAACACACGCTCTTCAAGGGAACGTATTTCCCCACGTGGGAGGGTCTGTTCTGGGAAAAGTCGAGTGGATTCGAGGCGAGCATGCAGATGAAGAAGCTGACGAACGCGCAGCGTAGCGGTTTGAACCAAATTCCCAACCGTCGCTTCACGTTGTGGTGGTCACCGACGATCAACCGCGCCAACGTTTACGTCGGTTTCCAAGTCCAGCTCGATTTGACCGGTATCTTTATGCATGGTAAAATTCCAACGTTGAAGATTTCATTGATCCAAATCTTCCGAGCGCACTTGTGGCAGAAGATCCACGAGTCGGTCGTCATGGATATGTGCAACGTCTTCGATCAGGAACTCGATGCGTTGGAGATTGAAACCGTTCAAAAGGAGACGATCCACCCGAGAAAGTCGTACAAGATGAATAGCTCGTGTGCGGATATCTTGTTGTTCGCTGCGTACAAATGGTCGATCTGTAAGCCTTCTTTGATGGGGGAGACGAACGACACGTTTGATCAAAAGAGCTCGAACAAATTTTGGGTTGACGTGCAACTTCGTTGGGGTGATTTCGATTCTCACGACATTGAACGCTACACGAGAGCGAAGTTCTTGGACTACACGACCGATAACATGTCGATATATCCTTCACCGACCGGCGTCATGATTGGCATCGACTTGGCTTACAACTTGCACTCAGCGTACGGTAACTGGTTCCCGGGATGCAAGCCGTTGGTGCAGCAAGCGATGGCGAAGATCATGAAGGCGAACCCGGCGCTCTACGTTTTGCGAGAGCGCATTCGTAAAGGTCTGCAGCTGTACTCATCCGAGCCGACGGAGCCGTATCTGAACTCTCAAAACTATGGTGAGCTTTTCAGTAACCAAACCATCTGGTTCGTGGACGATACGAATGTCTATCGCGTGACTATTCACAAAACGTTCGAGGGTAACTTGGTCACGAAGCCCATCAACGGTGCGATCTTCATCTTCAATCCACGCACGGGTCAGCTCTTCTTGAAGATTATCCACACGAGTGTGTGGGCTGGTCAAAAGCGTCTCGCGCAGTTGGCGAAATGGAAAACGGCGGAAGAAGTTGCCGCTTTGATTCGTTCGCTTCCGATTGAAGAGCAGCCGAAACAGATCATCGTCACGAGAAAAGGCATGCTCGATCCTTTGGAGACACACATGCTCGACTACCCGAACATCGTCATCAAGGGAAGTGAATTACAACTGCCCTTCCAGGCGTGCATGAAGATTGAAAAGTTTGGCGATCTCATCTTGAAGGCGACGGAGCCGCAGATGGTCCTCTTCAACATCTACGACGACTGGTTGAAGACGATTTCGAGCTACACCGCCTTCAGTCGATTGATTTTGATCTTGCGCGCGTTGCACGTGAACAACGAAAAGGCGAAGATGATGTTGCGTCCGGATAAGAGCGTCGTCACGCTGCCTCATCACGTGTGGCCGGATTTGACGGATGAACAGTGGGTCAAGGTTGAAATTGCGTTGAAGGATTTGATTCTCGCGGATTACTCCGCCAAGAATAACGTCAACGTCTCCGCATTGACGCAGAGCGAAGTGCGCGATATCATTCTCGGCGCTGAGATTACGCCGCCATCCGTGCAGCGACAAGAAATCGCCGACATCGAAAAGCGCGGCCAAGACGCCAACCAGCAGATTGCTGTCACCACGAAGACAACTAACGTACACGGAGACGAGCTCATCGTCACTACGACAAGTCCGTACGAGCAATCAACCTTCGGAAGCAAGACGGATTGGCGTATTCGTGCCATTAGTGCGACGAACTTGCACTTGCGAGTGAACCACATCTACGTCAACAGCGACGACTTGAAGGAAACCGGTTACACGTACATCATGCCGAAGAATGTGTTGAAGAAATTCATCACGATCGCGGATTTACGTACGCAGATTGCAGGTTATTTGTACGGCGTTTCCCCTCCGGACAATCCTCAAGTCAAGGAGATTCGCTGCGTCGTGATGCCTCCGCAGTGGGGTAACCACAGCGCGGTGAACTTGCCGTCCATGCTCCCCGAGCACGACTACTTGAGCGATCTGGAGCCGCTGGGTTGGATTCACACGCAGCCGAACGAGAGTTCTCAACTGCAACCGCAAGATTGCACGCAACACGCGAAGATTCTGGAACAACATTCGTCTTGGGACGGTGAGAAGTGCATCATTCTGACGTGCTCGTTCACGCCCGGTTCGTGCTCGCTCACGGCGTACAAGATCACGCCGTCTGGGTACGAGTGGGGTCGCTCGAACAAGGACATGACGAGCACGAATCCGCAAGGATATGCCCCCAGTCATTTCGAAAAGGTACAGATGTTGCTTTCCGACAGATTTTTGGGTTACTACATGGTTCCCGACGGCGGCTCCTGGAACTACTCGTTCCAAGGCGTCAAGCACTCCGCGGGCATGAAGTACGCGCTCAAACTTGGAAACCCACTCGAGTTTTATCACGAAAGACATCGACCGACACATTTCCTCGAGTTCGCTTCGCTCGAGGCGGAGAAGCCAGAGGAAACGGCGCCGATGGATCGCGAAGACGTCTTCGCGTAAAAAGTTTTCTTTAACAATGTGTAACAACAGAGATTTGATTAATACAATCGCAAACTCCCCGTAATTTTGTCTATCGCCTCCGTCGACGCGGGTCCGATGGCGACCATGGTTTTTGTGCCCGCCTCCACCTCCGTGCGACCCGCGTCTTCGACGACGAATGTCGGCAACCTCGCCGCCTTGGCCTCGCGCACTAAATCCTCGAAACGCGCGAGCGACCGCACTCCGAGCGTCACCTTTTTCTGACCATCTAATTCCCATTTCCCGAGCTCCATCCGCGACGTCTTCGACGCAATGTTCACCGCGCCCACGGCACCGTGCGCGCACTGCGCCCCCACCTTCCCCGCGCCCATGGGCAAATCTTCGCGAACGACCAGAACCATCTTGTACTCGCCCGCATCCGCCCCCGCGCGTCGAGTGGGATCCCCATCCTCGTAATCATCCGGCAACTCCTCGATGATCGGCACCCCGATGATCTTATTCGCCTGTTTCATCTCGAGCTTCTTCTGTCGCCTCGCCTCGCGCTCTCTCTTCATCGTATCCTCGTGTTCTCGAACCCGGCGCTCGAGCTCGTGCGTTCCCACCCACGCCGAGAACGCGCACCCCGCGACGAACCCCACCAACCCGAACCGAAACTTCGGTCGCAGGAACCCGAGAAATCCGAGCGGACCGCCGAGCTTTCCGCGTCGTCGTTTGCGCGACGGCGGCGCGGGTCGTTTCGCCGGCGCGGGCGCGACGGCGACCGAGCCGCCGCCGTCGAGCGCGTCCTCCATGGCTTTTCGCGCCGAGGGCGTCAATCCAGCGCGCGACATGTCGCTCGCGTCGAATCGATGGGAGGTAAAGGTGTCGTCGCGCGCGTTCGAACGCTCGGTCGCGCGTCGAGAGCGTTCGCGCGCGCGGAAGTGACGCGTCGGTCGAGCGCCCTCTCGGCTCGACATCTTTTTCTTTTCGATTCATCAACCCGAAAAATGTTGGCTAATTGGCTACGAGATATCGTCTACCTGGGTCTATGGCTATCGTGTCTGCGCGTTCGCGGCGAGGTTTCGTCGATGACGACGCGCGTGCGCGCGTTTCGCCTCCACGGCGGCGGCGAGGTTTCGTTTGTGTCGTCGACGAAGGTCTCGGCGGCGCTCGCGCTCGAGCGCGTCCCGAACGCGAGACTCGTGCGCGGCGACGAGGGCGGCGCATCTGACCTCGAGATCTTGATCGCTGATCTTTTTAGATTCAGCGACGCGATCGAGATTCTGAAGCGCGACGTTGAGATCGCGATCTCGAATCTCGGCGCGTCGTCTGAGTTTGCGCTCGTGGAGCTCGCCGGCGGTTTCGGCGGCGGCGATGTAATTTTCCCAGCGCGTCAAACCGGGTCCGAGGAGACCCTCCGTGGCGTACGCGAGGTCTCTTCCGACGATCAATTCGTTTCCGAGCTCATCCATTCGAACCGACGCGCCGTTGTGATCGAGTCGAGCGCGAATCGACTCTTCGTCCTCCGACGAGACGTACGAAGAGTACGAAGAGTACGAGTCATCGCCGTACGAATCATCGCCGTACGAATCATCGCCGTACGAATCATCGCCGTATGAATCATCGCTGTACGATGAATACTCGGACGCCTCGGGACGAGAGTCGGGTCCGTCGTACCGTTCGCTTCTTCTCGCGCGTCGCTCCCGCCGCGGCGCCGTCTCATCGTACGCGAACGCATCGTCCTCAACCACCGACGCATCATCCGCGTGCGCGTTCCTAAGCGTCTCTTTCCAAAGTCTCACTCGCCGCGTATCTCCACCCGCCGCGCCCACCGCCGTCGTCATGACTTGCGTCTCCGGCGCCTCCGCCGTCAGTCTCCGTCTCAAAAATAACGCCGCATCCGCTCGTCTCCTCTTCAACGCTCTCGCTTCCTCCACCGTCAGCGTCCCTAAAAATTCCTTTCTCTCCAATTCATCCTCGTACGACGCGATCTCTCGCTCCCGAGACGTCCCACACAGCGACGTCTTCGCCGACGCGGGACACGGCCAACAACACGCGTCCCGCGCGCGCGCGCACTTGGACCCCTCGGCGAAACAATAGTCCCTCTCGCACCGCCAAAAGCAAAAGTGTCGATACAGGAGTTCACACAGTCCCTCATCGTCGTCCATGAACCCCACCGGGGCGGCCGCGGCGGCGACCACCACGGGCTTGCGCGCGCCCGCGCCCGCGGCATTCGCCGACTCGGTCGCCATCGCGACCGATGCGCGCGCTCCTCGCGCCGCGCGCTTTCCTCCCGCGCCCCGTGAACCGACGTGACGTCACGTCTCGAAGCGCCGGCGACGGCGAACACGCGTACGACGACCCCGTCGACCGCGCGCTCGCCGTGTTTTGGCGCAATTGGACGGGGAACGCGAGCTGTCGACACCTCGTCACCGCCTCCCCGCGAGGATCTCTGTGGCGCTCGCCGGAGGAGATCGAGTCTCGCGTGCGCGCGTGGCTCGAAGTGTTTCCACCGAGTCCGTCGGGGACGTGCGGTGCGCACGGAATCGATGTCCCGACGATCGGGACCCGAGAACCCATGACGCTGTTGTTGACCAAGGCGGAGGCGGCGCGCGCCGTGGTGCGCGCGAAGACGACGCTCGAGTGCGGTGGACGGCAGATTACGCTCGCGCCGGGGGTGTTGTTGATTGATGAGGAGAAATTGGGACGAGCGGTGCGAGCGCTGCGAGAGGAGGTGGGGGAGACGGAGGCGAGAGAGATTATTCGAACCGAGCCGGACGCGGCGCTGACGCTCGCGGGTTGGTGGGACGAGGACGAAGAGGAGGGTGGCGAGGGGGGGCGGAGAGACTCTTTGCGAACGAGAAAGCACTACGCTCGAGCGATGCCGCCGGTGGGTGCGGTGGGTGCAGTGCGAGAGCGGATAGCGGAGCGCGAGCGAGGGGCAAAAAAATTCCGCGTCGGCGTAGACAAGCATACAGCGGGAGCTGGCTGATGTACACGATTTGTAACACTATCATCTTATACATGTGCGATGGACTACACGAGGTCAATGCCGTCGACGTCGTCGTCGAAATCTTCGACGTCATCGGGCGAGGAATCGAAACCCGTTTCTCTCGCTTCATCAAATCCGTAACCGATGTTCATCCAGTTTACGTCGTTTTCTTTAGATTCAAACGGTTCGTCGCCATCGCCGTCGCCGCGGTCTGTTTTTTCGCGCGGTCGATGATGTTTTCCATCCGCGTCGGACTCGAGCGAGCCCTTTCGACGAATCTTGTCCAACTCTGTCGACACCTGCTTCGCGAGTTGCGTGTCCACTTCCGCCAACGCCGCGCTCGCGAGCTCAGCCATCATCTCCACTTGCTTACGCGCCTCCGCCAAAGCGCGATCGGCTCTGTCTACCGTTTCTCCGAGAAGAGCGGTCGAACCGACGATTTCAATGAGTTCATCTTGATCCGAGAAGAGAGTAATCGGTGACTTTTTCGGATTCGCTATCCAATCATCTGCGACTTTGATGTGCGCGACTCCCGTGGTATGAATATTGTCGAGCGCCATGGCCTTATTGTTCCCAGGCTGCCAGGTCAGCATGTGGGCACCTCCCGAGAACATCGCTTCGAGTTCGGGGTCTGTTTTACCCCAAGATGGCCAATACGGCGGCGTGTCTCCCGGTAGAGCTCCTCGCACTTCCTCCGCGACGACGTACTTGTACTCGTAATTAGAACCCGTATGCAGGAGCATCGTTCCTTTCCAGACGTTACCTCGGACCCAGGTAAGCTCTAATCCTGCCTGTGGGATCCAGTCGCACCACGTCCCAACGACGAGGAGTCGTTGTCCCGGCTGTGTTTCAAACGGAATGGTGAACTCAACGGGGATGTCTTTGCCTGGGTCGACGCTCGATTCGAGCTCAGACTCCAGAGTCTGAAACGTCGCGCTGGACTCGGCATTCGCTATTGCGAGCGATTGTTCCAATTTACGTAAACGTTTCTGAGTCACCTGTGGTTCTTCGTTGAGCAACGGCGACTTCCCGATCATCGCAAGCTCCTCCGACATTCGCGATTCGAGCATACTCAAGCCTTGAGAGCAATCAGACAGCATCCGTCGGCACGAGTCGATTTCATCGGAGAGAACCTCTATCTCGGTGCGGAGCATTTGCGCCTCTTGCGATGCACCGTCACCTAGATCCACGAGGCGTTGTAATTCATGGTTCGATTGTTGCTGCCGGCGTGTGATGATTTCGATTCTCTGCACGGAGTTACACGCGCGAATGAAAACTTCGTCGACTTTATCAGGCACGTAATTCATGTCCTGAGACACGTCGAAAGAATCCATTGGTGAAACACCGAACATTTCACGCACACTTGAATCAAACATGCCAGCAGACAATTGGCGAGTGTAATCATCTGCCAGTGCCTTGGCATCCAGCAACTCGGATCGCAGTTGAGAGTTCTCCGACGCGAGACGAGTTTGCTCTGAGAGCGACCGCTCCAACTCATCATTCGTCCTACTGAGATCCGCTTCAAGAGATGAACGTGCTCTCAAAGATGTTGAAAGTTCATCCCTTAACGCTATCGTCTCTGCCTCAGCCGCCAGCTTTGAGCGTTCCATCTGAATGAGATCAGCTCTCAAGCCTTCGATTTCGGCCTCCAAGTTGTCCCTTTCTTTCTCCAACTTGACGATGGTTTCATTCGCGGCGACCAGGGCCGCATCACTTTCGAAGAGACGCTCTTCAAGAGAGTGCAACAACGCGTGATTTTCATCGAGGTCTTTCTTTGACTGATCTGTTGCTGGCATAGCACCCGCGTAAGACTGCTCGACTTGTGCCACGACGCGCGATGTAGCTTCAAGCTCTTGCCTCAAAGCTGCTGACTCCTCGGCGAATAACGCGCGCGCTTCTTCCAACTCGGACTGCACGCGAGCGATCTCAGAATCGCGATCGGACACGCGACCCTCAAGCTCAGCGCGCAACGCGGACAGCTCAGCGTCGCGCGACGACGACACAGACGAAAGCTCGGCCTGGAGCGCATCACGCTCAGACTCAAGCTGCGACTTCGTCTCAGCAAGCTCAGACTGCACGCGAGCGATCTCGGCATCCCGATCAGAAAGCTGCGCCGCGAGCGTCGTAGTCAGCTCCTCATCTTGAGCAGACGACAACTCAACCAGACGAGCC
>MPLT02017250.1_pt1 | contig 15204 bp, 9 predicted proteins | sample 1617391 | NCBI WGS metagenome assembly MPLT02 (sample SAMN05944800, study PRJNA350692) | marine metagenome | biome: marine; feature: ODZ; material: water; isolation source: 70 m water sample filtered on 0.2 um supor filter | place: Pacific Ocean | collected 2012-04-08 | depth 70m m
CGCCGCTTCGAGACCCCGCTTTGCTCACCGACGCGCTCGCGTTCGCCCGCAGCGAACCTCTCTCCGGCCCCACCCGCGCCACCTCGTTCTCGTCCCCGGACCACCGCTCGGCGCTCACCACCGCCTCCGCGCGTTTCTTCGTCTTCGACCGTCCGAAAAATCCCATCACCGCCCTCTTCTCACCGCTCCCGCGCCCCTCGCGCGCCGTTCCTCACCGAACCGTCCACGTGTCTCCGCGCACTTTCCACGCACCCTTCCCACGCGCACGCCGCGCGCACGCCGCGATTCGCGCCCACGAACGCGCGCACGAGCGCGCTCTTCCCTCGCCGTTCACACCCGTCCTCGGCGCACGCTCGCGTTCGCGCGTCGCTTCGTCACGCGACCGCACGACGATCGATTGTCCCACTCGAATGCGCGCGATTGTCGACCAATCCTCCGGACGGCGCGGAAGATCGCGCGCGCCGAGCGGTCGGTCGGTCGGTCGGTCGGTCGGTCGGTCGGTGCCGGCGACGGGACCCCGTGACGGGTCACGACTCGACGGTGTGTCCCTCCCCCGAGGGACAAATCGCGCGTGCAATCTCGTGATTTTGATTCGCTCGCGGAGACGTCGAGTGGGTCCACGATCGACCGGTCACGACCGGTCGATGGACGTCGACCGCGCGCGAAGATATCGTCGGACGATGGCGCGTCGGTCGGTCGATCGATCGATTCGATTCGATTCGAGGCCGCGCGTGGATGGATGGATGGATGGATAGATTGAGCGATTGGATGATTCGGGTGGGACGCGGGGAGGATGGATGGGGACGCGTCGCGCGCGCGCGTGATTCGTCGACGCGCGCGACACGTTACATCGAGAGGCGACGAACGCGACTCGCACGTACCGGCGTCGAGACGGATGATGACGATGAGCGCGACGTGTAAGACGGCGACCGCGATGACGATGTCCCGCGCGGTGGATAAACCCCGAGGCGCGAGGACGACGACGACGACGCGGGCGTCGAGCGCGGTGCGACGCGGGGCGGTGGTGCGACTCGGTGGACGGGCGGCCAAGGGTGCGCTCGCGCGCGCCGCGGCGCAGGGTATCGAACAAGAGGTGAAGATCGACGCCGCGCCGACGACGCTGCTGAGGGATGGCTCGGGAGAGGCTGGCGACGACAGCGCCATGCGAGCCAAGTTTGAGCAGATGATTCGAAAGGCGCAGGATGAAATCTGCGATGCGATCTCCAAGTTGGACGGAAAGCCGTTCCACGAGGACGCGTGGACGAGACCGGCCGGTGGAGGCGGCGTCTCGCGCGTGTTGCAAGATGGGAACGTGTTCGAAAAGGCTGGCGTGAATGTGTCGGTGGTGTACGGGCAAATGCCGCCCGAGGCGTACCGCGCGGCGACTGGCGAAGCGGGCGAGTCCACGGAGATGATTCCGTTCTTCGCGGCGGGTATCTCGAGTGTGATGCACCCGCACAACCCGATGGCGCCGACCGTGCACTTCAACTACCGTTACTTTGAGACGGACGCGCCGAAGGGCGCCGCGGGTGCGCCGCGGGCGTGGTGGTTCGGCGGCGGTACCGATTTGACCCCGTCCTATGTCTTCGAAGACGACGTCAAGCACTTCCACCAAACGTTGAAGGATGTGTGCGACAAGCACGACGACGAGTACTACCCGAGATTCAAGCAATGGGCTGACGATTACTTCATGATCAAGCACCGCGAAGAACGCCGCGGCGTCGGCGGCGTCTTTTTCGACGACATGAACGACCGCAGCAAGGAAGAACTACTCGCCTTTGCGACGGACATGGCGAGTGCTGTCGTCCCGGCGTACGTTCCGCTCGTTGAAAAGCACAAGGATGACGAATTCACGCCGGAACAACGCGCGTGGCAACAAATGCGTCGTGGTCGCTACGTCGAGTTCAACCTCGTCTACGATCGCGGAACCACCTTTGGCTTGAAAACCGGCGGCCGCATCGAGTCCATCCTCATGTCTCTCCCGAGATACTGCGAGTTCCAATACGACCACAACCCGGCCCCGGGCTCTCCGGAAGCCGATGCGATGGACGCTTTCAAGAACCCGCGAACTTGGTGCGCGTAAACGCCCGTCGGTGCGAACGCCGCCTTTAGCTCATCTTCCTTCGCCGCGCGGCGAGCCGCGACGTCTTCGTCTCCGACCTGGGGCGTCACATCTTTACCGCTCACGCGCGAGCGCATCACTCTCACACACACACACGAAAAAATACAAGATTTTTCGGCGCACGCGTCGTCTTTCATTTCAATGTATTCGATGATTATTCGACGATATTCGACGACTCGACCTCTCACTCGCCGTCTTCGCCTCTCCGCCTCGCGCGCGGCGACCTCGTGCTCTCGCGAGTCCCTCGTCCGTTGGTTCACGACTGGTCCACGCTTCGGATGCGCGCGAGGAACGCGCGCGTCCGCACACCGCGGCGTTCGCGCGGATCCAGGACGCGAGACCTCGCACTCGCGCACCGAATTCCATCCTCCGCGCCGCACGCGCGCCAATCTCGACGAAGGCCCGTCGTCGTCGTCGTCGACGAAGAGAACGTTGTTTGAACGAATCCAATAATCTCCGATGAGCGGAGATAACTTGGTCGTCACCCCGTCCGGTGAATTGCCGTTTGCCTGTGCGTGCGCGATGCGATGCGACGAATGCCGATCGTCTCGACCGCGCGAGCGATCGGGCGCGGAGGCGGAGCGCGAAGACGGTTTCGCGTCTGGGGAGAATGATCGATTTCCAGCGGTTGGAAGATCTCGACGAGGCGTTCGCGCGCGTGGTGTGGATGGTGATGGCACACGAGGCCGTGGACTGACGAAATGATGACGTGTGTGTGTGTTTTATGTCGCGGAAACAGTCGAACTCAGAAAGCAATGCGCGTCCGAGATGGTGTTGAAGAATCCGACGGGGACGAAGCTCGCCTTCAAGGTGAAGACGACGTCTCCAAAGAAGTATTGCGTCAAGCCGAACACTGGGATCGTCGAGCCCGGTGGAGAGATGAAAGTGATGGTGATGATGCAGGCGCACCGTGAGATGCCGGCGGACTTCAACGTCTGCAAAGACAAGTTTTTGATTCAAGCGACGCCTAGCGGAGAAAAGACAGACATGGCCGAGTTGTTCTCACACCCGTCCGCGGAAATCAAGGAGACTAGACTTCGCGTCAAGTACGTGTCGAGTGGTAAATCTTACCAAGAAGAAGTCGTCTTGCCTCCGGCTCCGGCGAACGAGAGCGCGGAACAGGAACGTTCTCGTTTACATCGCGAGGTGTCGCTTTTACAGGCGAGGAACAAAGCCCTTACTAATGACATGAACCTGATGATGAAGAAGGGCGGCAAGAGCGTCGTGAAGGGCTTTACGTTGCTGCACATCTTACTGACCGCCATCCTGGCCTTCGTCCTCGGTCGTTATTTGTAATTTTCAACACAAGCATTTAGATGTCCTCTGCGCTTGACATTACATTACATGAATAATTCGTAGCTTTTCGCGGCGAAAGTGGCAAAATCAAGTCGAGCAAAATGTACAACACATGGTAAAAGTTACATTCCGAGCTGAACGCGAGACTCGGATGAGATTTCGTCGGGATCTCCTTCTGCGTCCTCGGCGCGGACGTCGACGGAAGTATCCAACAATCCCGTTTCGTCGCGCATGCGCTGGACGAAAATTCGGAAAGATTCAAAGCAGTGCGGTGAAAACAGCTCGTTGTTGAAGCGCAAAAAGGTAAAACACGCCATGGGTGGGAGCATCGTACCCTCACGCCACATGTCTTCGTCGTGCCCTTCGCCAGCGCAGTTGCGAATAATTTTATCGTACGCGGCTTGGTCAAATCGACAGAGAGCGTTTTCTCCCGCGAAAGGCACCTCATACCGCGCACAAGCCGATCTGATTTGTCGCAATAGTCCTTCTGGACCGCAATAACAATACCAAGGATGGTCGCTGTCATGCATCTCCACGCACGTGAAGTTTAAGCGAGCGCCGTGCTTCTTGCACACCTTGACAATCGGAGCATAGCCGTCGCGCTCGGGAACGATTTCCCCGGCTCGAGTGTTAAAATATCCTGCGGTGAGTTCAGCCGCGTGTGATCGAACGTTGTACCACCAATGAACTCCCGCACACTTGATGGCCAACATCACACCCGTTCTGTTAAACACGCGCTTTGTCATCTCGAGCATCCTGTCCCCGTGATTGACGAGCTCTCCAGAGTACCAAGACAAGAAAAAGAATCCGTAGTCCGAGTCCCAGCTACCTCCATCGTAACGGAAAAAGCCCGTCTCGAACGGGAGATTGTTGTACCCGCCCGTGTCGTGCGGACCAGATCCCCCCCATTCGATGTGGCCCGCTTCGGATGCCGCGCGCGCGAGCGACACGAGCGCGCGTTGATCGTAACACTGAAACTCACCGATGCCTGGGAATGTCCACTGCGACGCTCGCTGTGCGAATTTGTTCTCCGGATACGCCGGATACCTCAACTCACCGCAAGGACCGCAGCCGACGGCAACCTCAGTCAGCGTCGTCCCGAGCTCAGCCTTGAAGGTGTTTCTAAAGCTAATCATAAAGTCCTTGTACGTGTTCATCGGCGTGCGACCGGCCAACGTTGATGCGTTGTCCGCCCACAGCGAGATACACTCCGGATTACGATACCCGTACTGATCGGTGAAAAATAGGTCTGGATCCTTCTCGCCCGCCTCGAGGACCCAATCCGGGAGAGGAATCTCGACCACATCGCCCACGTTGGCGCCGCACGCATGAAATGACATCACCGCCTGCACTTTCAGATCCGCCGCTTTGATCTCATCCATCACCTCCCGATACGCCTCCCAATCGTACTTTCTCGGTCCGTGACGCTCCACAATCCCCCACCACACGTCCAACATCACGCCCTCGACGCCGATGTCCCGAAGCGCTCGTAATCCGCTCCGCAGAGCCTCCGGATCGTTCACGCAGCCATCGTTCGTCACCACGTTCAGCGGTAACATCACGTACACCGGCACGGGACTCCTCGCGTACCTCACGACGTCTCGTTCCACCGCGCGCGCGATCCCGCTCCCATCCTCGTCCCTCGCTGCGTCGACGCCCACGCGGCGTCTTTGCCGTCGTCGCTCGCCTCCTCGCGCCCGCGCGCGCGCACCTCGCGCCCGCGCGCGCGCGCCGAACCGGTCCTCGCGCCCGAGCCCCTCCATCCTCACGCCCGCGCGCGCCACCCCTCCGTCCATCGCGACGCGCATCCTCGTCGTCACCACGCCTCGCGAACCGCCAACCGACCGGTGGATGAATGGATGACGTGGTCGGGCGAGATCCCACGCGCGCCCGGTCGCGTTCGCCCCCGAGGTCTCGGCCCTCTCTCTCGCGCGCGACGCCGCGCCACGGACTCACCCGCGCGTCCGCGCGTCCGCGTCCACCGCGCGCGCGTTCGGCCACGCGTCGTCCTCTCTCGCGCGATTCAAATCAACGTCGAGAATCCGCACACTCCATCCACGTCAGGCGGGCACCCCGGGTGCCCGCGGTCGCGGTCGCGATCGATCGATCGACCGGACCGATGAGTATCGGTGCGTCCCGATCGATATCGGTGCGATCGATCGATGAGTATCGGTGCATCGGTTCCATTCGATCGGTGACGCGGACGCGCGGATGGTGCATGCGTTGAAACCGAGCATCGATCGGGTCGATCGATATCGATCGATATCGATCGATCGATCGGTGCGGTTCAGTCGGTGCGGTGGGTCGGGTCGGGACGGGTCGATGCGGACGGGAACCATTCCCGCCTCCGCAATCGTGCGGCACACGCGCGCGTCGGGGATGGAACCCGGCACGCTCGCGCTCGTGGCGGTTCTCGCGATGGCGGGGGTGAAGGTGACGATCGGTGGATACCTCCTCGCCATGGGGTACGTGAAGTGCGGCGGGGACGCGAACGGGGGGCGGTCGTGTCTGGGATTCGGGCGAAAGGATGGCGACGCGGGCGAGGAGGCGCGCGCGCGATTGACCGAGGAAGGGGCGGAGGAGAGCGCGTCGGGGAAACCGAAGGAGGCGTAGGAGGGTACGCGATCGGTCGGTGCGCGGAGGGGTGGAGCCGCGCGCGGCGTCGGCGTCGTCGACGGGTGGTTCGGTTCGGGGAATGTTAGTGTTCACTGTTAGTGTACTGTAGTTCAGCAGCTATTACATTGTATTCGCGTCCTCACTGGATGCCTACGGCTAGTATGTCCGACACGAGACGCTTACGGAAGTATTCCATGTGTTTCTGGTCGAACGCGAGCTCGGCGCCGGAGGAGAGGTACTCGGCGTATTTCAACATGAAGACTCCGCAGTCGCAGCCATTCATCTGGAGAGGAATGTCCTTTGGGTAGTCTTCGATCCATTCCTCCGGATCCCAGTCCTCACCGAGCTTGTTTTTCGCCTCATCCACGATCCAGCGCTTGAGATTTTTTACCGCCACGCTCGATTCACCGAGGAGAGAGTCGTAATAACTGATTTTTTTTTCTCTCACTTCGATCACGGCGAGTACCCAGTGCACCTCTTGGTGAATCGGGACGTAAATCTTCTCGCACTTGAGGACGTCGTATTTGAGCTTCTTCGGCAGCGTCCATCGACGAACGTTCGAGTATTCGTAACGTCCAGTCTGTTTATAGAGCTTGTTGATGAAAAACGTGCTGAAGAAGTGCGCTTTCGGTTGCGTCTCGCCCTCCGGCATGCGTCGCATCTCGCGACGGGCAAGCAGGCCGACGGCAAAATTCGCCACCTCGTCGTTTAACCACGTGCCGCGTTTCAGCGTCGCGATGTCTTTCCCGGTGGCTTCTAACGCGCCCTGACCGACGAACGCGGCGCTCGCCAAGATTTCACTTGATGGTGCGTGAAGTGCGTCGTCCACAGCCTCGAGTTGTGCCTTCGTGAGTGGTTTCAGAAATTGTTTTGACGCCTTTTCGCGTTCTCTTCGCGCCTTGTGTTCGCGCGCCTCGACGCTCAGACGCTCCAGTTGATCCTCTAATCCGCTCGCCGTGGACGACGAGAGCGCCTGACTCAACTTTTCGCGCCTAATTCTCAATGTTTCTTGCATCGAACGCAGCGTCGCCGCGTGTTTCGCGGCGAGCGAATCCTCCGGCTTCGACCTGGCGTCGGCACGCTCGTCCCGCTTTGCCTCCAGAGCTAATCTCTGAGCGCGCCCGGTGAGCGTCCCGCTTTCGTACGACGCAATCAACGCTTTGTACGTCGATAAGCCATCCGCATCGTCCCAATTCTTCACGCTCACGTACTTTTTCAACGCCTCGCCGAAAATGTTCACTCGATCGAAACGCTTAAACGTCGCCGCTCCACCAAACGCTCCATCCTTCTCCATCGATCCATCCCTCATCCCCGCGCTCTGCGTCGCCCCCATCGTCGTCTCACCGTACCCCCTATAAACAATCGCTCTATTATCTAATCCACTCGTCTCCCTCGTCCGTCCGAACGCACTCGGCGTCAGTCTCCACGCCGGTTCACGCGCGTCTCGCCGTGCCTCCCGGCCGAACGACGTCGTCGCCGCCTTTCCACCCAACGCACGATCTCGTCCGCTCGCGCCGACGAACTCGTCGAACAGACCCAATCGCCTCGGCGGAGACGCGTACGGATGCGCTCGCGCGTACGCCACGCGTTCGATCCACGGACTCGTCCGAGTAGTCTCTCGTCGCCCCAACGCGCCTCCCGGTGTCAATACAGGCGTCACGTGATCGACCTCACCGAGCGCGCTCGCGCGCGCTCGACCACGTTCGCGTTCGAGAACGTCGAGCGTCGTCTGCGCTCGCGTCGGCGTCGCGCGCTCAGCGCCCCGCGTCGACGCCCGGTAGTCGTCGAAGGCGTCGGCGCGGGCGTTTAGAACCTTCGCGTGAGACGAGAGGATCTCGTCACGCACGCCGTCTCGAGTGTTTGTCGGTGCGTTTTCGTCGCGCGACGGACGAAGTGGTGACATTCGCGCGCGTCGACGGACGTCGGGCGGTCGCGCGCGAAGATCCGGACGCGACGCGACGCACCCTGAGGTGGGTGCGAGAAGATTTTCAAAGCGCCGAGAGGCGACGACGGCTCGGGCCGGATTAATTGTTTGTACTCGTGTGCTTATTTAAGGTTGTCGTAAATATCAATATCGCGTCGACGCGAGTGATGTCGGTCGCTGGAATCACAGGTCGAGTCGGTCGCGAATGACTTCGGCGATGGAGTCTTCGCCGGGGCCGATGTCCTTGCACGCGTCGAGGACTTCGACGATGACGTCTTGGCGGCGCTTCCACTTCGCGCTACCCTTTTTGACGCCGGTGGTGCTAAAAGTTCGCAACACATCCACAGCGACGGATGGGGAGAGACCCGTCAAGAGGATGGCGGCGAGCTTAACATCGGGTTCGGGCTTTTCTTCGGGCTTCTCGACACCCGGACGCGCGCCGAAACCGAGACTGGCGCGACGAAGAATGCTCACTTGTTCTTCGATCTCTAAACCAGCATAAATAATCTTGGCAGCCTTCATGTTGCGATTGGCAACGAAGCGAAGAATTTCAACGCCGTTGTACACGACGCTTCTCAGGTAGTAGGGGAGAACGAATTCGGCCACGCCAACCATGCGACCTGGTTCAGACATATTGACCAATCCAATCGCGGCTTCGCTATCGCCGAGATTCTCAATCATGACATCGATGAGCTCGGAGGCACGAGTGAGTTCGAGACCCATGAGAGCTTCCGCACCACGCGTATCCTTCGTACGCCACAACTGAGCCAGGGCCGCCGCCGCCGCCTCCAAGTTTTCAGCCTCTTGAAGAACAAACGTTGCAGCAATCGGATCCTCATCTTGAGAGAGTTCGAGAACAACTTCTTCGATCTCTTGCTTCGAGCTGCTACGCTCAAGACGCTTTCGTAAGCTACTCGCACGATCAGTGGACTCGGACTCTTGCGCAGAAGCCGCTTCAGCCTTGGCTTGGTCAGCCGCACGCTTGGCAGCAGCTTCGGCGTCAGCCTTAGCCTTGGCCTCGGCATCAGCCTTAGCCTTGGCTTGGGCGTCAGCCTTAGCCTTGGCCTCGGCGTCAGCCTTAGCCTTGGCTTGGGCGTCAGCCTTAGCCTTGGCCTCGGCATCAGCCTTCTTCTTCGCCTCTGCTTCCTTGCGCTTGGCTTCTTCAGCCCTCTTCTTAGCTTCCGCCTCCTTGCGCTTGGCCTCTTCTTCTGCCTTCTTCTTCGCCTCTGCTCCCTTACGCTTGGCGTCTTCCGCTTCCTTCTTCGCCTTGGCAGCTTCCTTCTCCGCCTTCTCTTGAGCCCGGCGTCGTTCCTTGGCTTCCTTCTCTGCGAGTCGCTTGGCTGTAGCCGCTTCCTTTTCTGCTTGTCTCTTCTTCTCCGCTTGTTCCTTCTCAAGACGTTGCTTTTCCTCTTCAGCTCGCTTCGCGGCTGCCTTTGCAGCCTCTTCTTCAGCCTTTCGCGCTCGAGCAGCCTCTTCCTCAGTTTTCTTTGCCTTGGCGGCAGCTTCCTTGTCGGCTTTTTCCTTGGCTTTTCGCGCCTCTTCAGCCTTTTGCTTCATCTCTTTGGCTTCTTTCACGGCGTTCTCTGAAGCAGCCTTCGCAGCTTTCTTGCGGCTCTCTTCTTCTTGCGCGAGCTTCTTGCGTCGCTCTGCCGCGGCTACGCGTTCGGCTTCAGCTTCTTCGGTGGCGATTCGCAACTCTTCTGCACGCTCCGCCGCCGCCACCGCCTCGAGGCGACGAGATTCCTCAAAGCTCACAGATGAGCTCTCTTCGAGAAGGATATCATCAGTGAGCGACTCATTGAAAAATCTTCGCGAAGCCTCGTCCGCTCGTACGCTCATCTCCGCGTCGCGTCGACTCAAGGTCTCAGCGTTCCAGGCGAGACGTCGCGCGTCGATTTCAGCGATGATTGCTGCTAACTCTGCTTCAAGCTGCTTGATGCGCATCTCAGCCACTTTTCTACGGGCATCTTCTTCCTCACGAAGGGCACGCTCCGCACGCACTGCAGCATCAGCTTCCGCACAGACCGCAGCGTGGCGTTGGTCCTCGTTGTGGGTTCGAGTCTGTTCTTCAGTCACAGTGCGCTCAATCGACATTTGAGATTGCGCGCGGCGCTCCTTGAATTCTTCGTAATTCTGCGAAGCAGCCTTTTCAAGCGCTTGAAGTTCTGGGATAAGCACGCTCAATTGCGATTCCATCTGCGAAATCGACGCAGAGAGGTTCTGGATCATGTTATCAATGGCAAGAGGAGAAGACGCGGCGAGGCGACGCGCATCCTCCTTGCGCTGTCGCTCTTCCATCATCTTTCTGAATTCAGCACGTCGAGCCTCTTCCTTCTCGAAAAGCTCCTTGATCTTACGCGCAAACTCATCGATTTCCTTTTGTTTCTGATCGCACATCGCATCGAAGTCAGCCCGTCGTTGCTTTTCTGCCGCTTCTTTCTGCGCGATGGCGTCAGCAGCTTGTTTGCGACGCATCTCTTCTTGCGTGCGCAAGAACTCTTCCTGTGCTTCAAGCTCAGCTCTAAACTGATCAAGGATGTCCGGGAGTTCGTCTCGGAAGCGATCCCGACGAGCGTCTTCCTTGGCAATGAGATCTTCGTCAATAGCTTTCTGGTCCTCAATTTTCTTGTTGACCGCCTTGCGTCGAGCGTCTTCCTCGGCACGGCGCACAGCTTCATCGCGAACCATTTTCTTGAGTTCTTCTCTCATTTGTAAAAGCTTAGCGTCCTCACTCAAGCGCAGCGCCGCATCTTCAGCGCGAAGTCGTTCATCTTCGGCGATTGCGGCATCGCGCTCCTTTCGGAAGTCTCGCACACGTTGAGCTTCAGCTTCGAGTTCAGCCTTGGCAGCAGCGTCGGCTTCACGTCGACGGCGTTCCAATTCTCGGATGAAATCATCGATTTCTTGCCGTTTACGGTCAACTTCGGTCGCGTGCTCAACACGTCGTCGCTCTTCTTGAGCGCGAAGGTCGTCTTCAGCTCTTTGTTTCGCCTCAAGCTCAGACTTGAAGGCTTCACGACGAGCAAGCTCAGACGCCCACGCAGATTCTTCATCAGAACGCATCTTACTGATGCGCTCTTCTTCCGCACTACGACGAGCGTCTTCTTCGGCGATCTTCTGCCGTTCTGCTTCTGCAGCGAGACGCATCGCTTCTTCGGCAGCAGCAGCTCTGCTGTCCTCCTTCTCACGACGAGCTTGTTCTTCCGCCTCACGGCGCGCAGCTTCGCGCTCCCAGTCCGCGCGGCGCTGATCTTCGCGAGTTCGGACACGCGCCTCTTCTTCGCGACGTCTACGAAGTTCATCTTGAGCACGAATTTGGCGTTCTTTTTCTTGCTGGATAGCACGCTCCAACGCCTCTTGCCTCATTCGACTCTCCGCCTCTTGAGTGCGACGCTTGTTCTCAGCTTCCACACGCAAACGCTGTTCGGCTTGATCCATCTCACGAAGAGCTTTATCCGCAGTCTCACGTCGACGGTTCTCGGCCTCAATTCTTTCAGCTTCCTTTCGAGCGGCCAAGGCAGCAGCAGCGTCAGCCTCACGACGTCGTTGCTCTTCTGCCTCACGCTTTTTACGTTCAGCCTCGGCAGCGTCGAGAAGATCTTGCTTTGCCTTCATTCGTCGAGCTTCCTCAGCTTCACGTTGCAGCTGCTCCTTGGTCTTGAATTCCTCCTTACCAACCATGTAATCGATTCTTCGCGAATCTTCCATGGTGCGCCTCAGGCCCTCTTGAGAGTTGAAGATGACGTTAGCCTTGTCTTGCTCCTCCTGGCGACGTTGCTCTTCCTCCTGCTTGGCTTTTTCCTCGCGCGCGAGCTCTTCCTCATGGAGCTCATTCTCGCGTCGACGGTTGTCTTCTTCGGCGCGAAGACGATCTTCAGCCTCGCGTGCCGCGCGGGTGGCGTCGTCGTAGGCGCGTCGACGGTCATCCTCGGCTTGCCTCTTCTTTTGCTCAGCGTCTTCAGCCGCCGCCGCTTGTGCCTCGGCACGGGAGCGACGTTGATCTTCATCCGCGATTTTGCGCTTTTCTGCTTCTTCAAGCAGCTTAATTTCTTCAAGCTGCGTCTTGTGCTTTGCTTCAGCCGCAGCGAGGCGTCTCTGCTCTTCAGCATTGATGCGCGCAAGCTCTTGAATGTACTTCTGACGACGGTTCTCCTCAGTATCCTTGAGTCTGATTCCGAGTTGCTTGAACTCTTCAAGAGCGCGGCGCTTCTCAGCGAGATCATCGTCTTCAGAATTGCGTCTGTCAGCCTCAGCCTTGGCTGCGGCTCGCATGGAGGCTTGGGCGTTCGCCGCACGAATTTCTTCTGCCTTCAACGCGGCTTCCATATCTTGCTTTCTGCGAGCGGCATCGTTTTCAGCAGCATTACGTCGATCCTTGATCTCGTTTTCAAACGCGATGATGGCATTTTTGAGGTTATTGATGTCTGCTTCCGCGTCACGACGTCGCTTATCTTCGTCATCGCGACGTCTAGCTTCATCTTCTTCCATATCGAGAAGTCTGCGCACAGCGTCTTCACGTCGCCGCTCCTCTTGGGCTTGACGATCGGCTTCTTCACGCTCGAGTCGAGCACGCTCATCATCGACCGCTCGTCTGATATCATCAGCGGCTTGTTCACGTCGAGCGTCTTCGGCTTCTTCGAGACGACGTTCCTCATCGAGCTCACGTGCGTGTTCGTCATCCCAAGCGCGTCGACGAGCTTCCTCCGCAGCGCGATCAGCGGCAAGACGATCACGCATCGCCTGGAGCTTGGCTTCTGCTTCAGCACGGCGACGGTTCTCCTCATCTTGCAAACGAGCCTCGCGTTCCAACAGCGCGCGAGTTTCCGCATCGAAACGCGCTCTGATATCGGCTTCTTGGCCCTTCGCTCGTTCGAAGTTCATCTTTGCCAGCTTGACGTCTTCATCCCCTTGAGAGCGTCGTTGGCGGATGTTGTTGCGCAGATCATCGATTTCCCGTCTACGACGATCGATTTCATCTCTAAGGCGACCGACAGAAATACCATCGCCGCCTTCTTGAGCCATGAGATCATCGAGCTCACCCTTCTGAGTTTCAACAATCACCTTGGTTGTGATGACTTCTTCAGAATAAATAGCTTCGCATTCGTCGTACAACTTATCGATTCTTTCCTTCTCGAGTCGTCGTCGTTTGTTCTCCTTGCGGCGTAATTTATTCTCTTCTTCAACAGCCTTTCGAAGAGCGTCCTCGGCTTGTTTGCGACGTTTGTCTTCCTCCTTACGAAGTTTACGCTCGCGGGCATCGATCTCCTCATGGAAGTCGGCATCGAGTTCTTTGCGTTTGTTCGCAAGGCGAGTGCTCACTTTTTCTCTCGTGGTGATCTTCGTCGTCTTCGTACGACCGTCGAGACTGTACACGACCGAAGTGCTGACGGTGCCGGCGGCTTCACCGATGCCCGAAGCAACTTCACCTATCTTCACCGGCTTCAACTCGAGCAAGTGAATGAAAAGGTACACGATGAACGCAATCACCGCGCCGATTATACTCGCATACTCCATGTTTACCACGTAAGTATAGAAAGCGCCGCTGCCAGAAAATGCACCAGCTTCGATCAAGTAGGACACGCCTGAAATGAGCGAAAGCAGGTTGGGCGCGGCTGCCACCGTGATGGCAATCATGGCGCGAGGATTCACCCCCTTGAAAAACCAATAAGGCCCCTTCGTGTCGCGAGTTTGCATGGCTTTGCGCGACAACTTACCCGCTCGCATGAGCCAGAAGTCACACAAAATGACACCAAGCACAGGAGACACCAAAAGCGAACCCACACCGATGATCCACGACGCGGCGGCGACAACTTGTTGCCACATGAGCTGCACTGGCGCAAAGAGGCCGACTGCAACGGTGATTATGAGAGCAGCTTGCTTGGAAGAAATCGTTCCACCGAGGTAGTTCTTCGTTTTCGCCCATGGGAGCGAAAACTCCTGCATATACTCCTGCGGACCAACAACGTTGGCTGCGCTGTTTGTCACGAGCGACGCAATCGCAATTGAGGCAAACAAAATCGGCTTCGGCGCTTGCGCCATGGCCGCCGCGACGATGGCGAATAAGCCAGACAACACAGGAAGCCAGAAAAATTGTCCGATGGGTGCTGTCCTCGAACCCTTGATGTGTGCGGTGTAATCAGGATACACGCTCGCGAGCGTCACCCACACGCCAACCATGAGCCAAGCGTGCTTCCAGAATTCGTCCGGCACGGCGCCCGGCAAGCCGCCCGATATCAAAGAACCCACGGCAGTCTGAGGAATACCTTGCCGCACCGTCCACGCGATGAATCCGGCAACCAACGCCAGGACGGTCTGGCCCGAAGCGAGAAGTCTCGATGACGGCACGGTGCGCAACGAAATCGCGAGCTGCACGACCCAGAACATCGCATACGACATCGCTCGCACGACAACGTCACTCTCAATGCCGGCCGCGATCGACGTCACCTTAAATAAGCCGAAAACAGCCTCACCACCGACCAAGGTCTGCACGGCATAGAGCAAAAAGCCCAACGTCGCGCGGCACGCGTCGGTGAACTCCGCCCCCCAAATTCCGAAACTCGAACGCGCCAGAATAGGCATGTTCAACTCGTACTTGGCCGCTGGATAACCGATCGCGGCGACGAACGGCATCGCCATCAGTGTCCCGAGAAACGTCGCCCCGCCCAACTCGTACCACAACAACGGCGCGAGTGTGTGTAAATTCCAACGCACGAAACCGTACGGCACGGAGTACATCACCGCGCACGTCGCGAGAGCCGCCCAGAGCGACAACTCCTTCCCCTTCTCGATCGCGTTCTCATCAGTCGTCGGCGGAATGATCAAATCTTCGTCTCCTCGCTCCACGACGAATCCCTCATCGTCCATGTCATCGTCTCCCGTTTGATCCGCGTACCCCAATCCCACGCGAGTGGCGCGCGTCCTCGCCGCCATCCTTTTCCCCGCACCCGCGCACTCTCTCTCGCGCGCCACCGCACCGACGACGCGCACAACCTCTCTCTCACATTCTCCTTTCCCACGCACGCGCACCGCCACCTTCATCGTCCCTCTCGCGCTCGAGAAGACGCCATTCGTCCCTCTCCCGCGCGCGATCGCGCTCGAGCCGTATCCGGTCCCCCGCCGCGCGAGCGCTCTCGACGTCGACGCCGCCGACGTCTCCATCCTCGCGACGATCGACGCGGGCGCCGCGGACGTCCACGCGCGACGTCCTCACTCGACGCACGCCTCGCCGAGTCGCGTTCTACCGTCC
>MPLT02323348.1_pt1 | contig 15203 bp, 17 predicted proteins | sample 1617391 | NCBI WGS metagenome assembly MPLT02 (sample SAMN05944800, study PRJNA350692) | marine metagenome | biome: marine; feature: ODZ; material: water; isolation source: 70 m water sample filtered on 0.2 um supor filter | place: Pacific Ocean | collected 2012-04-08 | depth 70m m
ATTGAGACTAAGTCATATTTTTTCATTTCTCTCCTATGGACACTGTACGTGGCTTCTTTCAAAGCAGGTACTTATTAATTTAATACTAGATAAGACTTATGACAGAATTTTCTTAACTTCTTTTTTCCACTCTTTTATATTATCTTCCGTAAGTTCTCCCGCTTCATAAGAATGCTTTTCTGTAGGGAAATCCCTATTTTCAATATCTTTTTTAAAGCTTTTCATACTTTCTAATACATCTTCATATTGATTTGAATACCTTTTAACAAATTTTGCATCTATATATTCCTTAGATTTCATCCCAATTAAATCATGGTATACAAGAACTTGTCCATCAACATTTACACCTGCACCTATTCCAATTGTTGGTATAGAAATATTCTCACTTACTGTTTCTGCAAGAACTGATGGGACTCCCTCTAGGACTATGGCAAAACACCCAAGTGATTCTAATAAGATTGCATCTTCTAAAAGTTTTGTTGCAAGCTCTAGCGTTTTTCCTTGTATTTTATAACCGCCCATAACATTTTTTGATTGAGGTGTTAACCCTAGATGACCCATAACTGGAATTTCAGCATTAATTAAAACTTCTATCATGTCTTTTCTCTTGTCTCCACCTTCGAGCTTTACTGCATCAGCCTTTCCTTCTTGAATGAATCTTGAAGCATTGTAAAGTGTTTCTTTTTGTGTGCTGTGAAAACTCATGTATGGCATGTCTGCAACAACAAGGGAGCTTGGCTTAGCCTGAGTTACTGCTTTAACGTGGTGTAACATTTCATCCATTGTTACTGATAATGTATCATCATGACCAAGAACTACTTGAGCTAATGAATCGCCAACTAAAATGATATCAATATCTGCTTCAGAAACAGCTTTTGCAGAAGGGTAATCATAAGCAGTCATCATAGAGATGACTCTATCATTTTTTAAACTAACTATTTTAGGTACTGTCTTTTTCATATTTATCTCTCCGCCTTATTGGTCGAAGGACTTACTTCCATTTTATATTAATAAACACAATAAACAAAAACTTATAATTATTATCTACTTAGTGTGAAAAATTTAAAATTTATTTTCCTATTAATATTAATTGCATGTACAAATACAACTGTGAGTAACTTAATGTTAGAAGAAAATGAAAAAGCTTATTTTGCTGGAGGATGTTTTTGGTGTATGGAACCTCCTTTTGAAGCATTAGATGGCGTTATAGAAGCAACATCTGGCTATATGGGTGGTTCAGTTGAAAACCCAACTTATGAAGAAGTTACAACTGGAAAAACTGGTCATGCTGAAGTAGTCGAAATTTTATATGATCCGAGTGTTGTTTCTTATGAAGAACTTCTTGAAGTATTTTGGAGAAATATTGACCCGACAGCATTAAATTATCAATTTGCTGATGTCGGTTCCCAATACAGGACAGAGATTTTTACTGTTGGAGAAGAACAAAAGAGATTAGCAGAGGAATCCAAAGTCAAACTTGAAGAATCAGGAAAGTTTGATAAGCCAATTGTTACAGCAATTTCAGAAGCACCTCAGTTCTATATTGCTGAAGAATACCATCAAGATTTTTACAAAAAGCAAAATGCACGCTATCAACTTTATTCAAGAGCAAGTGGTAGAAAAGGTTTCCTCGAAGATACCTGGGGCGACAGCTAAGACTTTAAAGTTTTATATAAAGCTTCTTTCCAAGCTTTATTATCTATCTCCCAACAGACGTTGATATTTCTTTCTGTGTTAGACCACCATTCATCTATATTTGGTTCATTCTCTCCAACATGTAGTTGGTCAACAATAGTCATCCCTCTTGATGGCCCATCAAGGACAACTTGAACGTTATGTTTTGATTCTCTTTCTGTTACATTTGTGTCTAATGCCACTGCCATAGCAACTGGATCTGGTAATCCTAAGCCTGGATCTCCTAACCAATTTTTACTTGAATCTAAAGCATGTTTATTGCAATCAATTGCAAAATTTCCTTTTTCCGTCTTGAAGCTATAAACATACTCCATTTCTTCTTCCGTTAAATTTGCACCACCTCTGCAAAGTTCCCAACCAACCATTGTTATATCAGGGTGTTTAGATTTAAAGACTATATCTGCTGCTTCCGGATCACACCAAATATTATATTCGGCTGCAGGTGTCACATTACCAACAGTGTTAGAAGCTCCTCCCATAATCACAATATTCTTAAGCATTAAAAAAGAGTCTGGATATTTTGTAATAAAATTTCCAATATTAGTCAATGGCCCTAGGGTCACGAGAGTAATTTCATTTGGATGCTCCTCTATTAAGCTTCTTAAAACTTCTATAAAATCTTCCTCTGTTTCAGGATGTTTTGGCTCAGGATAATTCATTCCCCCCATCCCATCAGGTCCATGAAACCAATCGGCATGTTCCCTCTTCTTTTTTAAAGGTCTATCTGCACCTATGTAGACTGGGGTATTCTTTTTACAAAGCTCGACAGTATATCTTGCATTAATACTTCCTTGATCAATTGGCATATTTCCCGATACAATACTTATTCCAAGTACGTCGACATCAGCCCACTCTAATGCCATTAATAAAGCAACTGCATCATCGGAGGCTGTATCTGTATCAATAAAAAATTTTCTTCTGCTCATATACTTTTTAGGATATCAAAAATATTAAAAAAACTATAACTTGTTGAGTGCAAATAATTATTCATCTACTGTAAGGATTTTATTAATAAATCCATAAACTTTTCTTTACTTGCTTTTGTTACGACTCTAATATTTTTATGTTTATTCTCTACACCAAAATAATCAACTATTGTTTGACCTCTTGTTAATCCGTCCCTTGTGTCAACAATGACATCTAGTTGCTGTGATTCTTCAATTATTTCATTATCTAAAGCTATAGCCATAGTTATTGGATCTGGTAAATCAAAACCGTAAAACCCATATGTCTTGTATGTTAAATCAATTAAGGTCTTTTGAATGTCTACTGAAAAATCAGCATATTTAGTTTTTAAACTCTTGAGTGAGCTCATTTCCTCTTCTTTTAACATTGCGTATTTATAAGAATTGTCCCAACCAACCATTGTTATTTGAATCTCAGAATCAAAAACTATTTTTGCAGCCTCAGGGTCGACCCATATATTGTATTCTGCTGCAGCAGATACATTTCCTGATCCATCTGAGGTCCCTCCCATTACGTAACAGTGCTTAATCTTCTGAACAATTGAAGGATCTTTTTCTATTGCTTTAGCTATATTTGTTAAAGGACCAAGAGTAACAATTGTAATCTCGTTGGGTTGTTCATTAAGAGAATCAATTATAAAATCAACTGCTGATTTTTTCTCATATGTTTCATCTTTTGGATATACCCCTATGTCTCCCATTCCATCAACTCCATGAACACATTGCCCGCTTGCTGATATTGGAGATTCTGATTTTACATGATTCATAAATTCATCAAGGTTATGAATTTCTTTGTATTCCCTTGAGAAAGGTTTATTAGAACCTGCGTAGACTTTTATATCTTGCTCACATAACTCTATTGTTGATCTAGCATTTAAAATCCCTAATTCTAATGGGACATTTCCTGAGACTATTGTTATCCCTAGAATCTCAACATTAGGATCTCTCAATGCTAGTAATATAGCTACTGCATCATCTGATCCGGTATCAGCATCAATAATAAATTTTTTCATTTTAGTACATTGTAGTAACAGTTAAGTGATGGGGTCTATGCGTAGCATGATATTGTTTCCAAATTCTATAATCTAATTGCGGAATTATTAACTGATCATCTTTGTTTCTTCTTTTGTTTATTTCTTCCGTTAACTTTGCTGTAGCAAATAAAGATGCTGCTCTTATTTCAATTTCTTCTTGTGAGTCTCTTTCTATTATCGTTCCTTCCAATATTTTGTCTTTTAAATTTTCTGAATATTCTGTTATTTTCATTACCTCTAGGGCAACAGGAATTATGTAATCTGCAAATGCGCTCATTGAATTCATATCTTCAATAACAAAATATTTTGAACCTGAAAGCTCAGCATGAATACCCCAAAATGCAAGTTGTGCTAGTTTATAAAAATGAATCTCATATGTATCTTTATATATAGATTTGTCATTGAACCTAGGAAACTCTATTAACAATCTCTCAATCAGGCCTTCACCGTCTTTATAGAGTCTCTTTGGTCCTGCATTAATAAAGTTCATCCAATCACCCTCAAAATCACTCGAAAGTTTTACCCCTACTGAATTTAAAGCTTCAACCCTTTCCTCCATCATTGGCATTTCTATATTTCCAGAAAATATCTTTCCTAAGTCTTCAATTGTGAGATTTGCTAAAACTTCTCCATCAAGAAGGTTCGTACCTGAGTCAATCGCTTCATGAATTTGTTTAAACATTGCCTCACTATCTGAAAAAACCTCCCCTTCTCTTTCAATTGAATATTTGACTGAAGTTTTAAAGTCTGTGAATGCAAAATTCAAAGTATTAATTAAAAATGTTGTCCTTATGAAGTCTTCTGGGTCTTTTCTTAATTTATTATTTTGGGGTAAGATAAATTCTTCATAAGCCATCCATCTAGCTACATTTTTGATTTCATCATTATTAATGATTACTTCTTCTGAGTTTTCAATAACTGGAAGAAGAGAACTCAAAACTTTTGCTTCCCAGTTGATCTCCATAATTTAAATCATAGTAGAAAAATTAAATCTAAATAGATATAATTCCGTCATGAAATCAAAAATTTGTGTGGTTGGAAGTTCAAATATAGACCAAATATCTTATGTTGAAAAAATACCTGGTGACGGAGAAACTGTTTTTGGATCTTCTTATCAAATGGGATTTGGAGGTAAGGGTGCTAACCAAGCAATAATGGCTAGCTTATTAGGTGCCGAAACATACATGATTACATGCTTGGGTGAAGATGTTTATGCTGACATGACTATAGAAAACTACAAGAAAAATAATATAAATATTGATTATCTTCAAATAGTTCCGGGGTCAAGTGGTGTAGCTCCTATATGGGTTGATGAATCAGGACAAAATAGAATAATTGTAATCTCTGGTTCAAATGATCACATTGATGCAGAAAAAGCTATTCAAGCACTATCTGAAATTGAAGATTTAAAAATAATTGTTGGCCAGTTTGAAATACCTTTAGAAGTAACTGAGAGAGTTTTTTCTTTTGCAAAAGAAAATAATATAACAACAATATTAAACCCAGCTCCAGCAAAAATACCTTCAGAGAATTTATTATCTTTAACTGATTGGTTTATTCCTAATGAAGTTGAGTTTGCTACAATAACTAAAATGGATGCTTTTATTGATGAAAATTTAATTAACTATGGAAATTCTCTTTCTGGAAATTTAATTGTGACATTGGGAGACAAAGGGGCTGCAACTATAGATAAAGGCTCTGTAATTAAAATTCCAGCTCCAGGTGTAAAAGCGGTCGACACAACAGGCGCTGGCGATGCATTCGTTGGAGCATTTGCATATGGACTTGCTTCTGATCTTACGCCACAAGATGCAATAAAACTCGCTATAGATAGAGCCTCTAACTCAGTCACCAAACCTGGAACTCAAATTTCATATTCAAAAAAATGATTGTATTACCTCCAAGAGAGCAGCTTATTTTGTTTATTACTTTTGTAGTAATTTTTATTGTTTTCTGGATAGATGAAAAAAGATTAAAAGATAAAGATCATATACTAAATAAAATCTTTTACTATCTCCCGTCATATAACAGCGACCAGAGAACAGGCTTCTCTCTGGTAACAGTTGCGGCCGTGGCTTCTATATTTGGAATTTATTTATATATGGCTGTTGCTGTTTTGATTGCAGGCCTTTTCTATATTTATAAAGGAAGAAACTAAGAATCTTTACTCCAGAATCTAATTTGAGGGAAAATTGAATTATCAAGTTTCAACAAAATAATTATTATCCCCATTAGTGCAGAAATTATTGATGAAATAAGTACTATTGATAAATTTTCAAATGTTGTGAAGTAAGCAACTATAAGAGGGAAAGTAATAAAAATAGGGATCCTAAATGTAAATAACATTGCATTTGTATTTCCAGCATCTCCTACTTCCCCTAGTTCTACAGCTATATTTGATTGTGAAGTGCTGAAAATTCCTAAACCAAGACCTGCAAAAATAAAGATGGCGTCTTGATATACCATTCCATCTATTAAAAAGAGGGCGCTTGCAATAAAATGCATTAAAAGCCCTAAAATATATGTATATTTAAATCCAAATTTGCTTCCAATTATAGGGACAAAAAAGCTTCCAATGCTTTGGCTTAATAATAATGAAGTTACCCAAAAACCTATCATGTAGGATGGTGCCTCATAGTAAGTAATGAGCCAAATAGTAAAAAATGGTGTTATTGATTCAGGGACAGAAGATAGGAAATTTGTAATTGAAACAATTCTTAACTCTCTATTATTGGTAACAATTTCAGCCCAGCTTATTAATTTTTCTTTTATAAGCTTAATTTTTAATTTAGATTTTGATCGAATTTCACTTTTTGGTTCTCTAATTAAAATCAAGGGAACTAAAGATATCGTAGTAATAACTATAACTAAAATTAAACCATCTAAATAGCCGTCAACCAGTCCTTTATTTTTTATTTGTGAATCTACATATCTTGAAACCAAAAATCCAGACGCTGATCCGGTAGTCAAATTGATAGAGAAGAAAATTGATCTATATTTATATAAAACCCGTGAAACTAAATCAAAATAGGAAGGAAGAATCGCTCCTGCACTAAATACAAATATCGCATAAGAAATCATAAATAGTTCGAAACTTAAAGTATTGTCTGAATAAAACTTAAGAATAATGAATATTAATACAAATCCAAACCGTTCAATAATCCCCCAAAAAATTACACCTCTTTTTGAATCTTGTTCAACCTTTCTGTTTGATGATGTTATTATCTGACCCATAATCCCTACAGCATAAAAAATAATAATAATTAATGGAGGTGCATACCACCTGTCAGAAATGGCTAAAGCTATATCTGGCGGGTAACTGCCAGGTATGAGAAGAGCAAAAGCTGCTCCGAAACCAATGCTGTCAAAAATAAACATAGCGTAATTAAATATGAAATGTTTTTTAACAAATTGTTTATTAGACGACAACTAGATTCTAGCTCTTACCAAAAAGTCTTATAGCTAAGGTGGCTCCAAAAATAATCAAAAGAAATGCTGCTCCACAAAATACCACTATAGAGACACCTACAACTGGAGTAAGTGAAAAACCTGCTGCAGGTATAAAAGCATTCATCTTAATCCTCCCATAAAAAACTATAAAAATTGGAACTAAAGCCAAAATTGATAGGATTGTCTCTTTGATGGTGAATTTATTATATCTCAATAAAGTTCTCTCATTATCTGAGCCAAAAGCTCTTGTCTCTAGACTCATTGATAACTGAGCAACCCTATCTATTGCCCCAGCAAAAACTGGGATAATACTTGGAAGCAGTGCCTTAAAACCTTGAGCTTGCATTGCTCTTGATTTTTGAGCAGAGAGAATAATTCCAAATTCTCTTTGAAGTATTGGAATTAATTGCAAAGTAGTTGTGATCATAAAATTTACAACATAAGGAACTTTTGCTCTTTGTAGAGCTGAAGAAAGGGATGCAGGGTGTAAAGTCATCAACATTAATATTGACCATGAACATATACATAAAATCCTACTACTAAATAACATGCCATAAATTATTGACTCTGTATAGAGTGAAAAAGGACCAAGATCTGATAAAAACTGAGGGTTATCAAAAACCGCAGGGGGGACAACAGACTGAAGAAATATCATAGCAAAAGCTGCTGGTCCAAATATCACCATCGCTCTTATATAGCTTTGAAAAGTTCCAGAGAAAAAAACCATAACTAAGGCTAAAGCGGTTAATGCATAATTAATATATGGATTTTTATTAAAGAAGCAAAATATTACAAAAGAAAATACCCAATAAAATTTTACAAATGGATGAGCTTTATGAAAAAAAGAATCTCCAGGTACGTATGCCCCAACAGGAACTCTAGCCATTTATACCTCCACCTCAATATCTAAGCTTGAATCAAGAATCATTTTAACAGAATCACTCATATGTGACGTATATTCTTCCTTTGTTAAAGATTCTCCTCTTGCCTGGTCTCCTGCGACAAGTAAAACTGCTCCTGTCCGAACTCTTCTGTATGATCCAACAACGAAAATTGTTGCTGCTTCCATTTCCGAGCAGAGAACTCCTCCTTTAACCCAAGCATCCCACTTCTGTCTAAGCTCGTCAGCAATCGGCATTCTTTCTGGGTTATGTTGTCCATAAAAAGAATCTTTTGATTGCACTATTCCAAGATGGTGGTCAAGGTTATGCTTTATTGCAGAATTCTTTAATGCTAGGACCATATCATGAGATGCTACAGCTGGAAATTCTATGGGCATGTATTGAATTGATGTTCCTTCGTATCTTACAGCCCCAGTAGCAATGACTTTTTCTCCTACTCTTGTATATTCCTGCATAGCGCCAGAGGTTCCCATTCTTACAAATGTAGATGCACCTACATTAGCTAATTCTTCTATGGCGATTGCTGTTGAAGGGCATCCAATACCAGTAGAAGTAACAGTAACTGGTCTTCCTTTGTATTCTCCTGTCATTGTTTTATATTCTCTATTTTCAGCTACAAGTTCTGCTTTATCAAAATGTTCAGCAATGAATTCGACTCTTCCTGGGTCTCCTGGGAGTATAACGAAATCTGAAATATCGCCCTTTTTTAACTGGACATGATATTGTACTTCTTCATCAAGAAGGCCTCCTTTGCCTTCTTCCGTTGCATCTTTTTTAGACATTGTTCCCCCCTTTTTCCATATAATAAATACTTTCCAATACAATCTTAGTTATTTTATGTATTGTTTCTTTGTCTGAAGTCTCAACTGCAAAAATGCCACCAGACTGAACTCCAAATATGCTCGAAAGAGTAAATAATGTAGCCGCTTCCATTTCTGAAGCACCTACTGAGCCCTTTTGCCATGCTTTCCACTTGGTGTCCAAATATTCAGCAACTGGCATTCTTTCAGGTTCTACCTCTCCAAAAAAAGAATCTTTTGACTGACATACCCCTACTTTTGTAGGAACTTTAAGAGCAGCTGATGCTTTAATCAAACTCTCTACTACTTCTGTGTCTGCTAAAGCAGGAAACTCTATTGGAATATATTGTTTACTTGTTCCATCATCTCGTACTGCTGCCGTGGCAATAAAAATATCTCCTTTTTTTGCCGAACCATCTACAGATCCAGATGTTCCAATCCTTATAAATACTTCTGCACCAATATGAGTTAGCTCTTCCACAGCTATAGCAGTTGATGGACACCCTATGCCTGTAGAAACTATTGAAACATCAACACCTTTGTATTTCCCTCTTGCAGCATTGAATTCTCGATTTTTACCTTGATGCTGAACATCATCCAATAATTCAGATATTATTGGGACTCTGTTTGGATCACCCGGTACTATTACGTACCGGGCAATATCTCCAAAACTTATTGGTAAATGCTTAACCTGTTCAAGTTTATCGAACAAAATAAGCCTTACCTAATTTTTAGTCCTTGGATCGTAAAACGGCTAAACCAGCAAATATTGTTAGAAGGCCTGATACTCCAGACATTCCGGACAACATTCCAAAGGCTTCAGCGCCTGCCATAGTGGCAGATGCCCACGGATAAACTAAATACATTACCCCTAGACCGACAATACCTACTCCAAGACCATCTTTCGATGTGACTTCTCTCATATTATCTCACTTCCCTTTTTACAATAAAGTCATTGATACAACAGTAAGTATTACACCCACTACAGTACCTGCAGTAATTAACACTGCTTTGCCCATATCTTCTTGAGCCATTATTGGACCAGTTACCTGCAAGTTTTTAGGTAACGCACCGATAATTGCTAACGCCAAGAATGACGAAAGAATTTTATCAGCAGCAGATACGATAATGTTACTTGAAAATACAGCTGCCCACATATCAGCACCTGACGCAAGAATACCTGCAGTCAAAATGTCTGATGAGTGACCTGTCGCACCACCAAATACAAAAATTACAATTGGTGCTGCCATTAATGAAACACATACAGCTGAAGCAACTGAAAGACCAAAGAATCTGACCTTATCGTTTGCCCAACCCCATCTTGTTCCATATCCCCAAACTAATGCACCAACAACATTGCATGCAGCAAATGGTATTGATACAGGACCTGTGATGAATCCCATTGTTAGGTTAGTAATAACACCAACTAAGGATCCCCACCATGGGCCAATTGTCATAGCAACAACAGCTGTCCCAATCATATCCAAGAATATAGGGAGTTTAAGCGCTCCAGCGACGGTACCACCGATAACATTTAGAACAGAAGCAACTGGTACTAATGCAATAACGTATGTTAAAGGAACTCCTCCACCTGTAGCACTACTAAGTTTTTGTGAATCAACTTTTTCGTTCACAAGCCCTCCTTATTATTTTTTATGAATATCATCAATGTTCATTTCTGATATTCTTACCTATTCTTATACTAAATAAAATAAGCAGATCATGCGTTGTCTTTATTAAAAATGTTTAAAAAAATATTAAATAAAGCCAATACAATAAGACTTTTTTATTTTTTTATAGACCTAAGTGCATCTTCAACTGAAAGAACTGCATCTTTTGACTTACCTAATCCAACTTTTGTAGCGAATGAAGAAATCTGGGGAGGTAAAAGATTTGTCTTATTTAAAATTTCATCATTAGCAAACAATTTCGCTGGAGAGTCATCAAAAATAAGTTCTGTCTCACACATTACTAGGACTCTGTTTGTTTCCTCAGCAACCAATGGCATATCATGCGATACAACAATAACTGTTTTTCCTTGTGCGCTTAGTTTGTGTATTGAATCTCTGATTGCTTTTACCCCTAAAAAATCCTGGCCTGTTGTTGGTTCATCTAAAATTATTACATCGGGCTCCATTGCAATAATTGATGCCATCCCTACAGTTTTTCTTAATGAGAATCCAAGTCTGTATGGATTTAAATCTAAATATTCTGTTAGTAGAAAGTCTTCTGCGATTTCGCCGACCTTCTTCTCAATCTCGTCTTGTTCTAGTCCTATATTTTTTAATCCAAATGAAAGCTCTTCTTTTACTGATGCAGCAAAAATTTGATGATTTGGATTTTGGAAAACATAACCAACGCTTCTTGCAAGTAAGCCTACGGCATTTTCAAGTGTATCGAGATCTCCAATCATAACGTTTCCTGCTGTTGGTTTTAAAAGCCCATTAAAATGTTTTACTAATGTTGTTTTGCCTGAACCATTTTGCCCCACAACAGAAATCACTTCTCCCTGTTCTATAGAAACATTAACATCTCTTACTGCTTCAACTCCATTAGGGTAAGTGTGACCAAGGCTGTTGCAAACTATTTTTGTTTCACTCATTTCTTATAGCTTTCTATAGCTTCGTTAAGGGTCACAGGAGTAGACCCAGAAAATTTATTCGGCACTTTACTTGCAAACTCAGTTACTTGTGGAACCCTTACTCCAATATCTTTTTGAATATCAACCAAATCTGGAAACACTTCTTGCGGCGTCCCTGATTTAGTAATTTTTCCTTCTTCCAGAAGTAAGATTTTATCTGCAAACTCAGCTATCACCTCTACTTCGTGTTCTGCTATAACAACTGTTAGGCCTTCTTCTTGATTAATTTTTCTAGTAACTGTAAAAACTTCTTCTTTTCCTATAGGATCTAAATTTGATGTAGGTTCGTCTAATACAAGAATTTCTGGCTTCATTGATAGGGCTGATGCCATAGCAAGTCTTTGCTGCTGGCCTCCAGATATCTCAAAGGGAGACCTGTCCTCAAATCCCTTCAAACCAACCATCTCTAATGCGCCGGCAATATTGTTCTCAATCGTTTCTTTATCAACTCCTAAGTTTTGCAATCCTAAAGCAACTTCTTCAAACACTGTTAATTGACTCATTTGAAACTCTGGATTATCAAATACACTTCCGACTTTTGTTGCTAGCTCTCTAACTGGAATCTTTGGCGGTACCTCACCAGCTACTTCAATACTCCCATACATATCAGCTGCAATCATATTTGGTACAATTCCATTAATAGATAAGCAAAGAGTTGTTTTCCCTGCTCCATGTGATCCAAGAATGGCTACGAACTCACCTTGCTTTATCTCAACTGAAACATCATCAAGTGCCTTTTCTTCTTCTCCAAGGTATTGCACACTTAGGTTCTCTATCTTAATATCAGACATTATCTGATAATATCATTTAACATCTTTTACTGTATAAAATTCAGAAAAGATTTTTTGAAATTCTTCAGTAATGAGTCATATAATTAATTAAGTATGGAGTTAAAAAATATAACTTTTCCAAATCAAGATTTGGATTTTATAGAAAATCCTTATCCTGCAATGAAAGATTTTAGAGAAAAATCACCTATTTTTTATGATGAAATTTCTGATTTAATCTACTTAACAAAATATGAAGATGTGAAATCAGTACAAAGTAGTAAAAAATATGTATCTGCAAAGCCCGCGGACATAGAAGGTGATAGAGAGTGGGATGGTAGGAAAAAAGCTTATGATTATTTTGGAAAGACAGAAGAATTTTCTTTACTTAATCTTGAAGGATCTGCACATAATGAGCTTAGAGGGTTGGTTGCAAAAGCATTTTCTATAAGACAAGTTGAATTATTAAGACCATTTATAGAGAAAAAATCACGAGAAATATTAAATCCCCTAATAGGGAGTAATTTCGATTTATTACATGATTATGCTCAACCGTTTTCAATAGCAATTATGGGTGAACTATTAGGTGTCCCTGAATCTAGATATGATGATTTTCTTAGATGGTCAAATGATATTGTTCGCATGTATGACTTACAAGTAACTGATGACAATGCTGATTTAGCTGAGAATTCAGCTAAAGAATTCTACTACTACATTGATGACCTGATTGATGAAAAAATAAAACACCCAGGTGATGATATGATAACTCGTTTAGCAGATGTTTCTGAAAATGATCAAAAATTAAGTAAGGACCAAATTATATGTACAGCCATACTTTTATTAAATGCTGGCCATGAAGCTACTGTTAATACTATTGGAAATGGGATGAGTGCTCTTCTCTCAAACGGAATTGAAACAAAACTCTTAAACAAAAAATTTGATGTAAAGAATATAGTTGAAGAGTTACTTAGGTGGGATAGCCCTCTACAGTTTTTTCAAAGATGGTCCCTTGAAGATGCGGAAGTAAGAGGATATAAAATTCCAAAAAATGCAAAGGTTGCCATACTGTTAGGATCTGCTAATCGAGACGATGAAGTATTTAAAGACGCTGAAAAAATAATATTTGATAGGGAGAATTTAAACCATACAAGCTTTGGTGGAGGAATGCATTTCTGTCTTGGAGCTCACTTAGCAAGGTTAGAACTTGAAGCTTCCTTTAATAATCTTTTTGAATATAGCTGGACCTTAGATTCAAAGCCTGAAAGAACTGGTGCTTTCGGTATAAGAGGGTTCAAAGAAGTTTTAGTATCTAATTAAGAATCTATCTTACTAATCTCATTCAAAAGATCACTAACATTATGTACACTTGTACTAAACATACCTTCAGTAAACAAATTTCTATATCTTCTTTCCTCAGCTGTAATAGCAATTACAGGTTTTTTACTTGCATACATATAGCCAATTTCAGATGCTGTTCCTGAATCTATATCTTGCCCCGTTACAAGAGCAACTACTAAGTCTGATTTGCTTAAAGCAACTACATCATTTTGGAAAATAGCATCTTTTGTAGATTGTGACATGTTATTATCTTCCAACTCATTAGGATCTATTCCTGCGTTTTCTCTATGAGGAAGGAAGCATTCATAACCTGCTCCTTCTAGAACCTCAGCTATCTCTTCAAGATATTTTTTTTCATGTACATTAAAAAGAGGTCCTGCAATATATATATTTTTTATCATGATGTAAATCTAGGAATTATAATTTTGACTTTCAAACAAAAACTGTAAATATTTTCTTCTTATTATTCAGATTCGCTTTAAACTCTACCTATGGGGAAATCAAAAAAGTATGGAATTAATACTCGAGCACTTCATACAAAAAAAAGAATAGAATTGCCAACTGGCGATGTCATGTCTCCACTCCACTTAACATCTACTTATGAAAATCCAGTACCTGGAGAGTCTGAATATTTTTATGGAAGAGTCAACAATCCAACTAGAGAGCTGTTTGAAAGAACCATTTCCTCTCTTGAGGGAAATGAAAATTATGAGGAAATTCCTGGCTTAGCAATGGCTTCAGGAATGGCATCAGTAGCGTTAATTGCTGAACTTATTAAGCCTGATGAAAATGTTGTTATAACTAAAGATGTGTATGGGGGAACAACAAACTTTTTTGCAACAATTGCAAGGAAGAGAGGGCTTGAGGTCAATTTTTGTGATATGTATGATCTTGAGAAACTAGAAAGCTTAATAAACAGTAAAACAAAGCTTGTTTGGATTGAGTCTCCTTCAAATCCAAATATGAATATATATGATTTAAGTAAGATCTCTGAACTAGCACACAGCGAAGGAGCCCTTCTAGTAGCTGATAGCACCTTCTGCACACCATTTATTACTAGACCATTCGAACATGGGGTAGACATTATTATGCACTCTACTACTAAGTATATTGGTGGACATAGTGATACTTTAGGCGGGGTCATTGTCGTAAATAATTTAGAAATTCGTGAAACGCTTTATGAGTATCAGAAAACAAGTGGTGGAATAATGTCTCCTTTTGATTCATATCTTTGTCAAAGGGGTCTTTACACACTTGGCCCAAGGATTGAACTACATTCAAGAAATGCTCATCAATTAGCAGAGTATCTTTCAACGTCTGAACATATAAAAGAAACTCGTTACCCAGGATTAAAGGATAGTGAAAATCATGATATTGCATCTAAGCAAATGGATTATTTTGGTGGAATGTTAAGTTTCTTCTTAGAAGATCATATAAATGAAGAAAGATTTTGGAAAGAACTCAATCTTTATAAACTAGCTGTAAGTTTAGGTGGAGTTGAAACTTTAATTGAGGTTCCATATTTGATGACCCATGAAAAAGTCACTGGTTTAGATGGAGAGGTAATCAACAATGCACCAGAAAAATTAATAAGAATTTCAGTGGGTATAG